>Ga0265293_10006437_pt1 | contig 18804 bp, 22 predicted proteins | sample Munlanlewell138R_FD_192505 | JGI IMG/M metagenome (GOLD analysis project Ga0265293, IMG submission 192505) | Leachate microbial communities from a municipal landfill in Southern Ontario, Canada - Leachate well 138R | ecosystem: Engineered > Solid waste > Landfill > Unclassified | place: Canada... | reverse complement strand
GCGGTTTCGACCGGATCAGCCGACGGGTTCTTCGGTTGCTTGCTCATCTTCGACTTCCTCGTGGGTAAGGGATGTCACTGCGGAGCGGCCCGGCCGCTCCGGCACGCGCGGCCACCACGCTAACACGCCAGGCTGAACCTGGTTGCAGCCACCATGGCCGAGCCGGGCTGCCGCTCCGTGCCACCGCATGCATCACGGCAGCGGGCGCTTATTCCATCACCGCGAAATACGAGCGGCGACCGCGTACCAGGGTCAGCAGCAACTGTTCCGGCCGGGTCGAAACGCTGCGTTCCAGCGCCGCCAGATCACCGATGTCGCGCCGGTTGACCGCAGTGATCAGGTCACCGGCGCGCAGGCCGCTGTTGGCGGCGCGGCTGCCGGGTTCCACCTCCAATACCAGCACTCCGACCACACCCTGGCGCCGCAGGCTTTCGGCCAGTGCACCGAAGCGTGCGCCGGAAAGGCGCGCATCGAGCCTGGCGCCTTCCAGTTCGGTCACGCGCGGGCTCAGCGTGGCCTTCAGCTTCAGTGGTTTCCCCTCACGTTGCAGCGACAGCGTGACCGGCTTGCCGACCGGCAGCAGGCCTTCCAGATTCACCAGTTCCTGATGCCGCTGGATCGGCTTGTCGTCGATTGCGGTGATCACATCGCCGGCGCGCAGGCCAGCCGCCTGCGCCGGGGATTCGGGCCGCACCCGCGTCACGATGACGCCACGGCTGTCGGAAAGGCCCAGCGCACTGCGCAGTTCGCGGGTGATGTCCTGCGCCTCGATGCCGAGGGTGCCGCGCTGCACTTCGCCGTTTTCCAGCAACTGGCGCATCACGCCCAGCGCCAGATCCGAGGGAATCGCGAAACCGATGCCGATATTGCCGGCCGCACTGCCACCGGGATTGAAGATCGCGGTATTGATGCCGATCAGCTCGCCACGCAGATTCACCAGCGCACCGCCGGAATTGCCCGGATTGATGCTGGCATCGGTCTGGATGAAGTTCTGATAGCCCAGCCCCGGCAGGCCGTGGCGGCCGAGCGCGGATACGATGCCGGAGGTGACGGTCTGGCCAAGCCCGAACGGATTGCCCACCGCCACCACGAAATCACCCACGCGCAAGGCATCGCTGTCGGCCACCGGCACCGCCACCAGATCCTTGGCGTCGACCCGGATCACGCCGACATCGGTGTCCTCGTCGGTACCGACCAGTTCGGCGGTCAGGGTGCGGCCATCGGCCAGCGACACCTGGATATCGTCGGCACCGGCGATGACGTGGTTGTTGGTCAGGATCAGACCGCGCGCGGCATCGACGATCACACCCGAACCCAGCGCCTGCTTGATGCGCTCCTGCGGCACATTCGGCAGCCCGAACAGGTGGCGGAAGAACGGATCATCGGCCAGCGGGCTGCGCACCCGCACCACCGCCTTGCTGTGGATATTGACCACCGCCGGCGTGACCTGCTCCAGCATCGGCGCCAATGAAGGCAAGGCCTGCCCATCCACATCGGCCGGCAACGCGGCGCGCGCATCGCCGGGTGCAGGTATTGCCGAAGCGGCCATCATCAGGCCCGACAGCATCAGGCAACGCAGCAGAACAGCAGGGGACATGGGACCTCCAGAACAGTGGCGAATGCGGGTTTCGACCGGCCGTGCGGCAACGATGTTCCCGCCCGGACAGATGCGATTTCACCGGCATTGCGCCTTGCTGCCAAGTCGCGCTTGCACAATCATGCAACTAGGCGCAGATTTCGCTGCGATATCCACGGCCCACAACGAGGAGGGGCACGCAATGAGCAATGGGAACGGTGTGACGTCGGCGATCTCCAGTGCAGCGGAAGCCGTCTCGGAAAAGGTGCAGGACGTGGCAGCCGACGCACGTGCCGCAGTGGCCAGTGCCACCGAGGCCGTGAAACAGACCGCCGCCGAGGCCGTCAACGTGATCGAAAAGAAGGCCAGCGACACCGGCAAGAAGATCAGGAAGGCCGCCGGCGAAGCGCGCAAGAAGGTCGATTCGGCAAAGAAGACGGTCGAGAAGAAAGTCGCCAGCGCAAAGAAAACCGCCAGCAAGAAGATCGCCGCCGGCAAGAAAGCCATCGACAAGGAAGTCACCAAGGCGAAGAAGGCGGTCAAGAAGAACGTCGACTCGGCAAAGAAGACCGTAGCGGCACAGCGCAAGACCACCGACGGCAAGGTCGCCAAAGCCAAGGCCGAGGTGAAGACCGCGCTGGCCGCCAGGACATCGGCAAAGAAAGCCGCCATCAAACCGGCGGCCGCGAAAAAGGTGACCGCAAAGAAGACAGCCGCGAAGAAGGCCACAGCCACCAAGGCGCCGGCAAAGCAGGCGGTCGTGAAGAAAGCTGCGGCGAAGAAAACTGCGGTGAAGAAAAGCACCACGAAGAAAACCACGACCGGCAAAGCGGCAGCCAGCAAGCCCGCCGTAAAGAAAACCGTCGTAAAGAAGGCGACAGCCACCAAGGCACCAGCAAAGAAGGCAACTGCCAAAAAAGCCGTAGCCAAGGCCGTCAAAACGCCGGTCGCAAAGAAAGCTGCGGTGAAAAAGGCAGCAGCCAAGGCCCCTGCGAAAAAGACCGCCGCGAAGAAGCCTGCCGCCAGCAAGGCGGTGAAGAAGACGGCCGCGAAGAAGTAACTTCCGCGCCCCGCATCTTTCCGGATGCGGGGCGTTTTCTCCGCAGCATCAGATAGCGGCCGGCGCCCCCGCACGCAGCCCGAAGCTGCGCCACAGCACCCACAGTCCAAGCGCCAGCACCAGCAGCGAAAACAGCACCAGCAGCGCGGCCCAGAACCAGTGCGGCCCACCCAGCCCCTGCGCCATCTGCATCGTGTCCGAGGCCAGTTCACCGGCGCCGGTGCGTGCGCCACGCTGGAACAGGCCGCCCAGCCGCGACAGCGTCGCCAGGCACAACTGCACCGCGACAAAGCCGGTGAAGGCCTGCACCAGCATCCCGGATGCACGCCACGCCACCGCACTGGCCAGCGCCGCACACACCAGCACAAGACCCGCTGCGAAAAGATTGCGCACCCACAGCACCAGCGCCACCAGCAGCAGCATCCCGAGCACGCCCAGCGTGGCGCGCGCGAGGGTTTCCTTTCGTGCCGCCACGAACAGCAGTAACGCCAGCAATGGCGGCATGCCCGGCCCACCGGCCGCGATCCATGCCGATTGCATTCCCCCAGCGCTGCCGCGTGTCATCGCCACACCGGAACCATCGGCATAGACCCGCAACGACTCGAAGCCGCCGCCCGACACCAGCGCCGCGATACCGTGCCCGAACTCATGCACCAGCGTGGCCACCACCACCTGCGGCCATGCGATCCACGCCGCCGCCGGCCACAGCCACGGCAGGATCGCCAGCAGCAGCGACAGCGCCACGGCCCAGAGCAGCGCGGTACGGGTGCGAGCGACGGCATCTTGCGGCGGAAATCCCGCTCTGGCCGGCCAGGCCGGGGAAAGTTGGCCCGTTTCATGCTTCATACCCTGCACATCCTGAAATTCCGGACCCTGGTCATGATTTGCATCACCCTGCTGAACGCCCTGCTGCTGCCGCTGCTGGACTGGTCTGCCGCCATCGCGCAAGGGCTTGGCCATGCGCTTCAGGGTACACTGTGCACCGATCCGAGCCCCGCTGCCGACCCGTTCGCCGACCTCGACTGAACGCACAGGCGCCGAAGCTGACACTTTGCGTCACCTGCCGGCACGGGTCGATTCCTGCTCCTGCCGTGCCCCTCCATGACTCCCGCACCTTTGCCTGCCGGCGACACCGCCGCCGCACCCCTGCGTCCCATCAGCCTGGTCGGTTTCGACGCCGACGACACGCTCTGGCACAGCGAAACCTGGTTCCAGGCCGCGCACGCCGAATACGAACGCATCCTCTCGCCCTACCTTGATCTGGCCGATACCGGCCTGCACGAGCGCCTGTTGGCGACCGAACGCGCCAATATCGCGTTTTTCGGTTACGGCGCCAAGGGCATGACCCTGTCGATGCTGGAAACCGCGATCGCGATGACCGAAGGCCGCATCGCGGCCGCCGATCTTGCCCGCATCATGCAACTGGGCAAGGACGTGCTGCGCCATCCAGTGGAACTTCTGCCGGACATCCGTAGCGCAGTCGAGGCGGTCGCCGCCACGCACCGGATCGTGTTGATCACCAAGGGCGATCTGTTCCACCAGGAAGCCAAGATCGCCGCCTCCGGTCTGGCCGACCTGTTCACCCGGATCGAGATCGTGTCGGAAAAGGATCCGGCCGCCTATGCCCGTGTCATCCACGAATGCAACGGCACACCGGAACACTTCGCGATGATCGGCAACTCCTTGCGTTCGGACATCGCGCCGGTGCTCAAACTCGGTGGCTGGGGCGTGCACATGCCCTACCCGGTGACCTGGGCGCACGAGATGATCCATGACGTGGCCGACGACGATCCGCATGTGGAACGGATTGATTCGGCCGCACAGATTCCGCAGGCCATTGCGCGGCTGGAAGTGCGCGCGACCGCACGCCGCTGAGGCTGTTGCAGGCCCGGACGGTTCAGCCGGGGTTGCAACTGACCGGGGTGATTGAAGCGGCGTTCACCTGTGCTCGGCGACTCTGATCCAACGCCGGACCTGCGGCGGATTCAAGGGAGATCAACCATGCGTATCCTTTCCCTGCTCGCTTCGGCCCTGTTGCTAACGCTGGGTCTTGCGCTGGCTCCAGCAGCCAAAGCCCATGGCCCGGACACCCGCATCTGGGTATCCATCGGAGATGTGGTGTTCAGTGCCGGACATCCGTACCACCGGCACCTGCACCATCCGCTGCATGTGGTCCATGGCGGCCCCGCACCGCGCTATTACTATCGCGCCCCGCCACCGCCGCGCCCGCACCATTACCGTCATCGCGCTCCGGTGAAGGTCTACGCGCCGGGTGTCTATCCGCACTATTACGCGCATGGTCACCACCATCGTCCGCCACCGCCTCCGCCGCGTCCCGGCTATCCGCGCTACAGGCCCGGTTACGGACGCTGAGCCGGGCAAGTTCATCATTTCGCGACAAGGGCCGTGCATGCACGGCCCTTGTGCTTTCCGGTGTCCGGGATGTGTCCAGACCTTTGTCTTGCAACCAGCGGCAGCAGATCAATACAGACTGAAACGGATCGGCACCTCGCCCCAGGCTTCGACCGCGTGACCGCGATGCAGTGGCGCGGCGAAGCGCCAGTTTTCCGCGACATGACGACGCGCGGCGCGATCCAGTTCGGCATGGCCGCTGCCACGCACCACCGTCACCTGGCGCGGCCAGCCATCGGCACCGATATGGATGCGCAGCAGCACTTCACCCTGCCAGCCCATGCGCCGCGCCCGTGCCGGATACGGGGGCGGCGGCGCCTGCAACAGCGCCAGGCTGACGTGGCCACCGGGTTTCGGAAGTGTGGCGACATCGCCGGAGCCTGACGGCGGCAGATCGGACACCACGGTTTCGCTGGGCGCGGCCACCGATTCAAGCGCGAACACCGGTTCTTCCTGCAACGGCAATGGTCGTGGTTGCGGCTGCGACTGGCTTGCCGGCCGTGTGGGCGCCGAAGGCATCGGCGGCGGTGGTGGCGGCGCGACGGCCGGCGGAGTCGGCACGATATCGACCTGGATCGCCGCCGGCACAACGCGCTGCGGGCGCGGTTCCCGTTCCGGCACCGCCAGGCTCATCGCCAGCAATACGGCCAGGTGCGCAGCCAGCACCAGACTGCCGGTGCCGATGCGCAGCGGCGACGGGGAATCCTGTGGAAACAACACGGTTGCACTCATCACTGCCTCCTTCGGGTGGGGTTCCCGGGAGTGCAACGCGGCGATGCGATGAACGGGGTTGGCCGGTGGGGCCGAATGGACGGATCAGGCTTCCAGATCACGCTTCCAGATCAGGAATCAGCCGGTTTTCCAGCCAGGCGATCATGTCCTTGATACGCAGCTTGCGCTTCTTCATCCGGCTCAACTGCAACTGATCGACCCAGACCTCCTGCGACATCTGCGCAATGGCCTCGTCCAGTTCACGGTGTTCACAGCGCAGCTGCGCGATCTGCTGGACGATGTCGGCGGTTTCGGTCATGGGCGCGCAGGGGTGCGGGAAACGGCAGGCCCAAGCTTACGGCTTGCCTGTGCTGCGGAAAAGCCCGGGTACAATGCCGTTCCGATGCGCACCGCCGTGCCGGCATCCGCGCCGCTGGTCCTTCGCCCTTTCCCAATGAATGCAACACACCGATGAACGTCGCTGCCCGCAAGCAGGAACTGGAACAGAACAAGCTCGCCAAACGACTGCGCCGCCAGACCGGCCAGGCGATCGCCGATTTCGGCATGATCGAGGAAGGCGACCGGATCATGGTTTGTCTTTCCGGCGGCAAGGACAGCTACACCATGCTCGACATCCTGCTGCAATTGCAGGCGCGTGCGCCGGTGTCGTTCGAACTGGTCGCGGTGAACCTGGACCAGAAACAACCCGGCTTTCCCGAACACGTGCTGCCCGAATACCTGGCCTCGCTCGGCGTGGAACACACGATCCTGGAGCAGGACACCTATTCGGTGGTCAAGCGTGTGGTGCCCGAAGGCAAGACGATGTGCTCGCTGTGTTCGCGGCTGCGGCGCGGTGCGCTTTACACCCATGCCACCGTCGGCGGCTTTACCAAGATCGCGCTTGGCCACCATCGCGACGATATCGCGGCCACATTTCTGATGAACCTGTTCTTCCACGCCAAGCTGGCCTCGATGCCGCCCAAGCTGCTCAGCGATGATGGCAAGCATGTGGTGATCCGGCCGCTGGCCTATTGCAAGGAAGCCGATATCGCGCGCTATGCCGAACAGCGCGGTTTCCCGATCATCCCCTGCACGCTGTGCGGCTCGCAGGAGAACCTGCAACGCAAGCAGGTCGGTCGCCTGCTGGCCGAATGGGACCGCGAGGCGCCCGGCCGCGTGGATCAGATCGTGCGTGCGCTGGGCGATGTGCGGCCTTCGCAGCTGGCCGACCGCAACCTGTTCGATTTCCATGCGCTGGGCCGGCGCAGCAGCGGTGCCCTGCCCGATACGCACGCCTGGCTGGGCGGTGAGCCGGCCGGTTCCCGCGAGGAGCTGGACGACAGCACCGCGCCACGCAAGAACACCACCCAGGCCGACAACGGTCTTGCCATCCTGGCGAGCTGATACGCCCGCTCCATTCCCCATTCCCGAGCTACGAATCCCGATGCTTTTTCGCAATCTGACCTTGTTCCGCTTCCCGCTGTCGCTGCGCGAAGCCCTTGAAACCCTGCCCGAGCGCCTGCCCGAACACGCGCTGCGCCCGCTCGGGCCGCTGGAGCTTTCCACCCGTGGCTTCGTCTCGCCGTTCGGGCGCGGCGATGAAGCGCTCTCGCATCGCGTCGGTGACTGCCTGCTGCTGAACCTGGGCGGCGAGGACAAGATCCTGCCTGCCGCCGTGGTCAACCAGGCGCTCAACGAAAAGCTCGACGCCATCCGCGAACAGGAAGGCCGCAGCCCCGGCGGGCGCGAACGCAAGCGCATGAAGGATGAGGTACTGACCGACCTGCTGCCGCGCGCCTTCGCCCGCCCGAGCCGGATTGCGGCCTATCTGGACCTGTCGCTGGGCTGGCTGGTGGTGGATTCGTCCAGCCGCAAGAACGCCGAAGCGGTGGTGTCGGCGATCCGCGAAGCGCTGGGCTCGTTCCCCGCGCTGCCGGTCAATGCCGAATCCAGCCCGCGCGCGATCATGACCGGCTGGATCGGCGGCGAACCGATGCCCGATGCCTTCATGCTCGGAGACGAATGCGAACTGCGCGATCCGGTCGATGCCGGCGCCATCGTCAAATGCCGCCGCCAGGAGCTGGACAGCGACGAAGTGCGCGAGCACTTGAAGGTCGGCAAGCAGTGCTTCCACCTTGGCCTGGTATTCGCCGAGCGCCTGTCCTTCGTGCTGGGCGAGGACATGGTGGTGCGCAAGCTCAAGTTCCTGGAAGCCGCGACCGAATCGCTGGAAAAGGACGACCGCCAATCGCTCGAAGCCGAAGTCGACGCTACCTTCGCGCTGATGAGCGGCGAGCTGCGCGTGTTGCTGGAGCGGCTGGAAGCTGAGTTCTCGCTGAGCTCGGCCGACGCCTGAGCGCACGCTGATGCGCCGCGTCCGACCCCAGCAGCGCGACACCATCCCGGTACGCCTGCCCGATGGTCGTGAAGTGGCGCTGCTGCGCGTGCACGATCCGCGCGCGCGCCGGCTGCGGCTGCTGGTTTCCGAACGCGGCCCGCGCCTCACGATTCCACCCGGCGCCAGCAACGATCAGGCGCAACGCTTCCTCGACCAGCATCTGGGCTGGCTAGCCGATCAGCTCGAAGAAGATCCGCAGGCCCCGGCAACCGGACCACTGGTCCCCGGCGAGCCGGCGCAGGTGCGCCTGCGCGGCGAATGGCTGGACGTCCGCTGGCAATTCGCACGCTGGCTGCATGTGGCGCAGGATGGGCAGGCGCTGCTGATCGGCCTACCCGATGAAGTACGGCCCGACGCGCTGCGCCGCACCCTACACGAGTTCTACCTGAGCCAGGCACGCGCCGATGTCGGGCGCTGGCTGCCGCGCTATCTGGACGGGCTGCCGCACCCGCCAAGGGAATGGAAGATCCGCCCGCTGACCTCGCTGTGGGGTTCGCTCAGCGCCTCGGGCACGATGTCGCTGGATCTGGCGCTGGCGCTGGCGCCGCCGGCGGCCTTCGAATACGTGCTGGTGCACGAGCTGTGCCATCTGCTGCAGGCCAACCATTCGCCCGCGTTCTGGCACGAGGTGGAACTACGCTTCCCCGATTGGCGCCTGCAGCGCCGCTGGCTACGCGAAGAAGGCATGGACATCAAGCGCGAACTGCGCCAGCTGATCCAGTAACCGCCCATCCATCGCGCGCGGCATGGCGCAACGCAGGTTTCAGCCCGTGGCCGTGGGATCCCAATCGCCGGCATGGCGCCGGATCAGCGCGGCCAGCAAGTCAGCATGCGCGGCATCGGCGTTCAGTGCCGGGATATAACGCAGCTCCTTGCCGCCCGTCTCACTGAAGAACTCCGCGTTCTGCATCGCGATTTCCTCCAGTGTCTCCAGACAATCCACGGCAAATCCGGGGCACACCACGTCCAGATGGGTGATGCCGCGCCGGCCCAGCGCGCGCACGGTCTGGTCGGTATAGGGCGTCAGCCATTTCGCCTTGCCCAGGCGCGACTGGTAGCTCAGGGTCCAGTCCGAATCGGCCAGACCCAGCCTTGCCGCGATGGCCCGGGCGCTGGCTTCGCACTGCGCCGCGTAGGGATCGCCACGTTCGATGCAGCGCTCCGGGATGCCGTGGAAGGAGAACAGCAGATGGCCCGGAATCTTCTGGCGCGCGCGATGTTCGGCGATCTTGTCGACAACCGCCCCGATCCATGCCTCATCCTCGAAATAATCCCCGATCAGGCGCAGTTCCGGCCAATGCCGCCAGGTTGCCAGTTCAGCGGTTACCGCATCGAACACCGTGGCCGTGGTCGTGGCCGAATACTGCGGGTACAGCGGCAGCACCACCAGCTTGCGGATGCCGCGCTCGCGCATGTCACGCAGGCGGCTGGCGATGTCCGGCTCGCCATAACGCATCGCCAGCACCACCTCGGCCCGGCCCTGCAGGCGCTGCTGCACGGCGGCGGTCAGGTCTTCGCTGAAGACACGCAGCGGCGATCCGCGTTCGGTCCATACCGCCTGGTAGGCGGCGGCCGAACGCGGCGCGCGGAACGGCAGGATGATCCCGTACAGGATCGGATACCAAAGCACGCGAGGCAGCTCGACGACGCGCTGGTCGGACAGGAACTCGGCAAGATAACGCCGCAATGCCGCCGCGTTCGGCGCAGATGGCGTACCCAGATTCACCAGAAGCACGCCGTAGCGGCTCCCGGCTGCAGTCGGGCTTTCCGGGGGTTGGGGAGAATTGAGGGACATTCAGGCCTCGGCTCGGGCGCAGGCTGGAGCCGATCTCGGCGCTAACGCCTTGATCGAAGTAGGGGAAATGGTATGCTGGCAACAGCGCCCGCAGGTTCCATAAAAGCAGAGGCGCAGTGACGACCACGCCCGAATACTACTAGAAGGACGACGTTGATGCGTCCCAGCCCGCTCCGGTGGCTTCTTGCCTCCGTGATCATGCTTTCCCCTTTGCCGGTACTGGCCCAGGCCACAGCCTACGTTTCTGCGTGGGACACGCTTTACCGCCTCGACCTTGCCACCGGCCAGGCCAGCAGGATCGGCAACGGCATCGGCTTCAATGACGTTGAGGGCCTGGCGATCTCGCCGCAGGGCATCCTGTACGGCGTGGCCGATGGCACCGTCGGCAGTGGTTCGGAACTGACCGATTTCCTTGTCCGCATCGACACCACCACCGGCGCCGGCACGCTGGTCGGCGCACTGTCCGGGCTTTCCGGCCAGGGCCCGAACAACCAGCTCGATTACGGCCTGGCCTTCACCTGCGACGGCAAATTGTGGGCTTCCTCGGATACCACCGGCCTGCTGTGGGAAGTGGACCCGTCCAACGCGATGGTGCGCGAAATCGGCAATACCGGCGCTCCGTTGAGCGGGCTCGGCGGGCGCGGCAACCAGCTTTACGGCATCGGCGTGCAGAACGGTTTCGGCGACCGCGCCCAGCAGGCGCTGTACCGCGTTGACCCGAGCAACGCCCGGGCCAGCCGCATCGGCAGCCTCGACATGAACCTGACGCTGAGCAGCAGCGGTGCCGATTTCGATGCCAGCGGCACGCTCTGGGCCACGCTGGACTCGCAGCCACCCGATGTCGATGTGCCCAGCCGCCTGGCACGCATTGATCTTGAAACCGGACAGGCCCAGGTGGTCGCCAGCATTTCCGGCATCACCCACAACGTCAGCGTGCGCGGTATGGCGATCGCACCACCGGCCGGCTGCGGCGATTCGAACAACGGCGGTGGCATCGGCGGCCCCGGCGGCTTGGCGGTGCATCCGGTCCCCGGCCCCGGTATGCCGGTGCTGGTGGTATTCGGATTGATCGCGCTCGGGCTTGGCGGTCACAGCCTGCGACGCGGCTGAGCCTTGCGCACCCGGTACGGATTTGAGCCGGTATTCATATCCCACTTCCCATACTCGGGCTTCATTGCCCCGGCCCGGAGATTTCGATGCCCCGTCTGCTGCTTGCCCTGCTTTTCGCCCTGCCCATGCTCGCCCTCGCCCTGCCGGCACAGGCCACCGACGATGAAGAAGAGCGCCTGGAACGCGCGGTCGAGGTGCTGTCCGAAGTCATGCGCATGCCCGAGCACGCGATCCCGCGCAAGATGCTCGAAGACGCCTACGCCGTCGCGGTCATTCCGAACGTGGTCAAGGCCAGCTTCGTGGTCGGTGGCCGGCACGGCAAGGGCGTGATCTCGATCCGCCTGCCGGATGGCACTTGGAGCACGCCCAGTTTCATCAGCCTGACCGGCGGCAGTGTCGGCTTCCAGGCCGGGGTGCAGTCGACCGACGTGGTGCTGGTGTTCCGCTCGGCGCGCGGCGTGGATTCGATCGTCAACGGCAAATTCACGCTCGGGGCCGATGCGGCCGTGGCGGCCGGCCCGGTCGGGCGCACCGCGCAGGCTTCAACCGATGGCCAATTGAAGGCGGAAATCTATTCCTACTCGCGTTCGCGCGGCCTGTTCGCCGGAGTTGCACTGGATGGCGCGGTGATCTCGATCGACCACCGTGCCAATGCCCGCGCCTACGGCCGCAACACCACGCCGCGCGCCGCGTTCGAAGGCCGCGTGCGCAAGTCACCGGCAGCGGTGGTCGACTTCCGCGACCGGCTGGAAGAGTACAGCGCCGGTTGAAGTCGGACTTCATGCCGGTGCTTCATGCACCGGCCCCGGCCGCTGCGCTATCCTGCCGGTTTCCCACACTCCACGAGGCACCTGCCATGGGCAGTTTCAGTATCTGGCACTGGTTGATCGTGCTGCTGGTGGTCGTACTGCTGTTCGGCACCAAGAAGTTACGCAACGTGGGCTCGGACTTGGGCAGCGCGATCAAGAGCTTCCGCAAGGGCCTGCAGGAAGACGAGCCGGAAAAGCTCGACCACCCACCCAAGCCCGAAGCCGAAAGCGCCGCGCGCGAAGCCGCGCAGGAACGCAAGCCCGACTGACGCGGGACTGCGACGATGTTCGAGGTAAGCCTGGTTGAACTGGCAGTGATCGCGCTGGTCGCGCTGCTGGTGCTCGGCCCGGAGAAACTGCCGCGCGCCGCGCGTACCGCCGGGCTGTACCTGCGCAAGGCGCGCGCCAGCTGGCATTCGATCCGCACCGACATCGAACGCGAACTGGCCGCCGAAGACCTCAAGAGCGCGCTGAAGGACACCCGTCGCCAGCTGCGCTCCAGCGCGCAGGAGATCGGCGACGGATTGCAGCCCTCCCCGGCCAGCACGAAAACCGCTTCCGCCACGCCGGCATCCGAGCCCGCCGCAGCACAGGAAACCGCTGCGCCCGACACCGCGCCCGAGCCGGCCGATGACATCGAGCCCACCCTCCCGGCTGAAGCCGCCGATCCACACGCCGGCCACCGGCAACGCGACCGGCACACGCCATGAGCTCGGCCGATGAAGCCCCCGAACAGAGCCTGATCGGTCACCTGGTCGAACTGCGCGCGCGCCTGCTGCGTGCGGTGCTGGCGGTGCTGCTGGTGTTCATCGCGCTGATTCCGTTCGCCGGGCGCATCTACGCGGTGCTGGCCGAACCTTTGCGCGCCAAGCTGCCCGAAGGCGCGCAAATGGTCGCGATCGATGTCGCCAGCCCGTTCTTCGCACCGATCAAGCTGGCCTTCTTCGTCGCCCTGGTGGCGGCCATGCCGATCGTGCTTTACCAGCTCTGGGCCTTCGTCGCGCCGGGCCTGTACAAGCACGAACAGAAACTGGCACGGCCGCTGCTGGTGTCTTCGGTGCTGCTGTTCTACGCCGGCTGCACCTTCGCCTATTTTCTCGTGCTGCCGGTGGTGTTCGGCTTCCTCACCGGCATCGCGCCCGAAGGCGTGGCGGTGATGACCGACATCAGCCGCTATCTGGATTTCGTGCTGGTGCTGTTCCTGGCGTTCGGCTTCAGTTTCGAGGTGCCGGTGGCGGTGGTCATTCTCGTGCTGCTGGGCTGGGTCAGCGTCGAACAACTGCGCGAGGCGCGCGCGTATGTCATCGTCGGCGCCTTCGTCATCGCCGCCGTCGTCACCCCGCCGGATGTCATTTCGCAGCTGATGCTGGCCATTCCCATGTGCCTGCTCTACGAACTGGGCCTGATCGTCTCGCGCGCACTGGTGCGGCGCCAGGCCGATGTCCCGGCCGACCCGGGAGCGTGAACCATGGATCGAACCGAACGCATCAACCTGCTGCACCGCAACCTCAGCACCGCGCGCTATCCAGTGCCGGTGCAGCGCCTGATGGACGAACTGCAATGCTCGCGCGCCACCGTCTACCGCGACATCGCCTTCCTGCGTGACGTGCTGCGCGCGCCGGTGGAAACCACCGAGGAACCCGCCGGCTTCCGCTACGCGCTGGACGAAGCCGAACGCTTCGAACTGCCCGGCCTGTGGCTGAGCCCGGACGAACTGCATGCGCTGCTGGCCACCCACCAGCTGCTGGCCCAGTCCGGCCCCGGCGGATTTCTGGCCGAAGCGCTGGAACCGATCCGCGACCGCATCGACGAACTGCTGTCCGAACAGGCCGGCGGCAAGCGCTGGCCGGTCGAACGCATCCGCGTCATCACCAGCGGCACCCGCATCACCGACCAGGCCACCTTCCGCGCCGTGGCCGGTGCCGTGCTGCAACGCCGCCAACTTTCGTTCGAATACCGTGCCCGTTCCACCGGCGCCACCACCCGCCGCCAGGTCTCGCCGCAGCGCCTTACCCACTACCGCAACAACTGGTATCTGGACGCCTGGGACCACGAACGCAACGCGCTGCGCAGCTTCTCGGTTGACCGCATCGCGCAGGCGCGCGCGCAGCACGACACCGCCACCGACGTGCCCGAAGCCGATCTGGACCAGCAGCTGTCCTCCAGCTACGGCATCTTCTCCGGCCCACCCAAGGCCTGGGCCACGATCCACTTTTCGCCACGCGCCGCGCGCTGGGCCGCCGAGGAACGCTGGCACTCGCAACAGCAAGGACAATTCCTGCCCGACGGCAGCTACGAACTGCGCCTGCCCTACAGCAACTCGCGCGAACTGCTGATGGACATCCTGCGCCACGGCCCGGACGCCACCATCATCGAACCGGTCAGCCTGCGCAGCGAAGCACAGATCCAGCTCAGCCTGGCGCTGGGCAATTACAGCGGATAGGGCGTTGGTCAGCGGCCGGTGCAATCGGACTTTGGCTGTGATGAGTGAAGCGATCCACGCCTGTCCCCGCACCCGATGTGTTGAGGCAGCCCATGAAACTCATTCTTCTCGGCGCCACCGGCCTGGTCGGCAGCCACGTGCTCGAACTTGCGCTCGCAGACGCACGCATCCAAGAGCTCATCGCCCCAACCCGCCGCCCAATCACCGAACGCACCGGCCTTTTCGCACCGCTGGTGGATTTCGATCACCTTCCCGAAGATGCCCCTTGGTGGCGCGCCGACGCCGTGATCTGCGCGCTCGGCACCACGATGAAAAAGGCCGGCTCGCGCGAAGCCTTCCGCCGCGTCGATCACCACTATCCGCTTGAAGCTGCCCGCCTTGCCCGCCGCCACGGCGTACCGGCCTTCGTGCTCAACTCGGCCACGGGCGCCGCTCCGGATTCGCGCTTCTTCTACAACCGGGTCAAGGGCGAACTGGAACGCGACCTGCGCGCTATCAGGTTCGAATCGCTGACCTTGGTGCGACCCGGACTGATCAGCGGCCCACGCACCGAATTCCGCCTTGGCGAACGTGCTGCCGAAGTAGTGCTGAAAACCACCGAACCCCTGCTGCCGCGCCGCTGGCGGATCAACCCGGCACACAACATCGCCCGCGCCATGCTGGAGGCGGCAGTGGCCGGCAAGACTGGCGAACACACCGTCGAATCAGCGCAACTGGCTTGATTCCAGCTACGATTCCAACCTCACGAATCCGCCGATATGCTGACCTTCTGGATGGCATGGTCTCGTTTAGCAACACTCAGTTGGATAGGATTACCGTTGACCATGCGGTTGTACCCGTGATAGCGGTAGCTGCAAGATGTAAGGCATCAACAGCCGTTGTAGCGAAATATGTCATGCCAGATACGACCTCCGTGCCAGTCGATTCGCTTCGTTCAAACGGAAGGTGGACACGCGAGCAACTGAAACTCGCTTTCCACCTATATTGCCAAACACCGTTTGGGAGGTTACATAGCCGCAATCTAGAAATTATTGAGCTGGCTGAACTCATTGGGCGAACACCCACGCGCTCGCGATGAAGTTGAGCAATTTTGCAAGTCTTGATCCGGCGATCCTAGCAACAGGAAGAAGAGGACTGGCGGGTTCATCCGTACTTGATCGCGAGATATGGGAAGAATTCCGCACCGACTGGGAGCGACTTGCTCTCGAGTGTGAACAACTTCGGCAAAAAATATTGCGTGAGCGTGGACAGCAGGACAAAGATATACTGGAGATTGATAATTATTTCATGCCCGGCGACTACTCTGGCGAAACACGTCGAGCAATCGTGCAACAACGCATCAAACAGGCATTTTTTCGCCGATCGGTTCTAGCTAGCTATGGCGGTCGCTGCTGTATTTCAGGCGTCAGTGATGCGCGCTTTCTCGTCGCCAGTCATATCGTCCCCTGGAGTAAAGATAAAGCCAATCGACTCAACCCGAGCAATGGTCTGTGCCTGTCATCTATCCACGACAGAGCTTTCGATCAACACTTGTTCTCGCTGACCGATGATCATCACATCTTGCTTTCAGTTCAACTAAAGGAAAGCAAGGACACCTTTCTCCAGCAAATATTTTGGCCACTTGAAGGCCACAGCATTGAGCTTCCGGATAAGTTCCACCCCGCCCCCGAGCTTTTGCGCCGCCACCGGGAAACAATGCTAAGCCACACCACATAAAAGCCTGATCTTCCAGACTTTCAGCAGCCAATCATGGGATATTAGATCGCCGCGCTAGCGTAATGGGCCACCAAACACACGTGCACTAGACCGTGCGCACCAAAGCACTGCAATTTCAGACAGATTTCGCAATAAACTACTTTACGAAATATTGCTGCTGCCGCCATCAAACCACCCTGTTGGGTTACATCGTGCTGCAAAATCTCCACTTTCCGCCAGCCACTTGCACAATGTCCCTGCGCAACTCGGGCTCTGTCTCAAGCTATGAGACTTGCCTAGCTTAGCCTCTAATCTTTCTACGTAAACACGCGAGGAGGGAAGCATGGGCAATAACCGCTGTATTTTTGAGTACCGCTATCGGGATAGCGGCAACTTCAAGACCTATGGCCGCTTGCTGCTAGAAGGACAAGACAAAGAAGCTGAGGCAACCATTCGAGGCTATCTGGAATGGGACGATCAGTTTGTTGCCGAACAGGTGGGGATTCCGGCGCTATACAAGGAGCACTGGATATCCGTGGAAGACGGGCCATCGGACTTGGATCACGCTTTCCACGAATTCGTCTGTCTGCGCGCGCCCGGGCCGGAGGAAAAAGACCTACCCACATGGGGCACGTTGGTGGAAATGATCAGACGGATGCGGTCCGCCGCTCAACGATGGGACGTACGGCTCTCGCCCAACTGTGATCTGTAGCACCACAGTAATTCATTAGGGAGGTCAGATTGCGCGGTCCTTGCCCCATCGACCGGGCAAACACAAACCCCACAAACAACAAAGGCGCGACCATCACGGCCGCGCCCTTGTCATCACGCTGCGTGGGGGGCTTATTTGGCCGCCATCAGCGCCAGGGTGGTGTCGAGCATGCGGTTGGAGAAGCCCCACTCGTTGTCGTACCAGCTCAGCACCTTGATCAGGTTGCCATCCATCACGCGGGTCTGGGTGCTGTCGTAGACCGAGCTGCGGGCATCGTGGTTGAAGTCGATCGACACCAGCGGCGCGGCATTGAAGCCGAGGATGCCCTTGAGCGGGCCTTCGCTGGCGGCCTTCACCGCAGCGTCGATTTCTTCCTTGGTAGTGGCGCGCTTGGCGGTGAAAGTCAGGTCCACCACCGAGACGTTGATGGTGGGAACGCGCATGGCGAATCCATCGAGCTTACCGGCCAGTTCCGGCAGCACCAGACCCACGGCCTTGGCGGCGCCGGTGCTGGTGGGGATCTGGCTCATCGTGGCGCTGCGCGCGCGGCGCAGGTCGGAGTGGTAGACGTCGGTCAGCACCTGGTCGTTGGTGTAGGCGTGGATGGTGGTCATCAGGCCGTGTTCGATGCCGATGCTGTCGTGCAGCACCTTGGCCAGCGGTGCCAGGCAGTTGGTGGTGCACGAGGCGTTGGAAATGACGGTGTCGCTGGCCTTGAGCACGTCGTGGTTGACGCCGTAGACCACGGTGGCATCGACGTCGCTGCCGCCCGGTGCGGAGATGATGACTTTCTTGGCGCCGGCCTGCAGATGTGCCGAAGCCTTGGCCTTGCTGGTGAAGATGCCGGTGCATTCCAGCACCACGTCGACACCCAGTTCGCCCCATGGCAGCTTGGCCGGGTCGCGCTCGGCGCAGACCTTGATGCGGTCGCCCTTGACGATCAGGTCGCCGCCATCAACGGACACTTCGAACGGGAAGCGGCCGTGCGCGGTGTCGTGGCGGGTCAGGTGGGCGTTGGTTTCGGCATCGCCCAGGTCGTTGATCGCGACCACCTGGATTTCGTGGGTGCGGTTGGCTTCGTACAGCGCACGCAGGATGTTGCGGCCGATGCGGCCATAACCATTGATCGCGACCTTGATTGCCATGACGGATGACACTCCTGGAAAAAGGGGATGGGGGGAACCACAACGGCGCGCAGCGCACCGGGCCGCCCATTTTAGCAGCGCCAGCGGCACAACTCCCGTGCCGGGCGGGGCGGGCGTGTTTTGGCTCGGCGGTTTCTGCCAGAGCGGCAGATGAACGCACCGGTCTGGTCAGCGAGCGGTCGCGGCCTCGTGCCGGTTCGGCCAGACCAGGCGTCTTTCACACAATCAAGGCCGGCTCGTCGTGGGCCGGTGCACCGGGGCTGCGCGGTGATGTCTTGTCCACGGACGGCCGCTTTTGCGCAGCGCCCTGCTACTGGCGGTCCTTCACCTGTCAGTTTTCCGGAACATTCCACGTATGAGTAGGTACAGGGGACGTGTTCGCAAAGGGAGCAAGATGATGTATCGGAGCAGATTTTCCTGTGCTTTCGCAGCACTGGCCCTCATCGCCGCACCATCAGGCGCGGCCGTTCTGGAGTGGCCCGGGGCGGCACCGTGCAACGGCACGTTGCAGGCCTGTGTGGATTCCGCCGCCAGTGGCGACACCATCGTGGTGGTCTCGGAAGCAACCATCAGCGGTGGCGTGGACATCGATTCGAAGAACTTGACCCTGCGCGCTGCACCCGGGCTGCGACCGGTACTGGCCACCGGCACCGGCATCAGCGCTTCCAGTACCGATGTCGAAAATCTGGTCGCCGTGGAAGGATTTGCACTGCGCGACGGGCGCATCAACCTCAACTACTCCGGGGTCGGCAACGCGCACTTCACCGTGCGCAACAACACCTTCGATTCCAGTTCGCACGAAACAAGCACGGGGATCAGCATCCAGAACGCAGGCACCGGCACCACCATCACCGAGGTCGAGAACAACCGGATCACCACCGGCACGCCTGTCCTCAACAGTGCGGCACTCAGGTTACGAGCCAATGGCGGTACGCTCG
>Ga0265293_10006436_pt1 | contig 18810 bp, 19 predicted proteins | sample Munlanlewell138R_FD_192505 | JGI IMG/M metagenome (GOLD analysis project Ga0265293, IMG submission 192505) | Leachate microbial communities from a municipal landfill in Southern Ontario, Canada - Leachate well 138R | ecosystem: Engineered > Solid waste > Landfill > Unclassified | place: Canada... | reverse complement strand
GGCCGTGAGGTCGTTGAGCTGGAGCGTGGCGATGGGCCGCCCGTCCCAGTTGTGGGTGGTGTCGGCAAAGCTGGCGACGAAGATCCCGCGGGAGAACTCCACCCACTCGGGTTCGGGCGCGGGGGTGTAGGTGGGGCGGGCGGTCTGCGCGAGAGTGAAGAACTCGGCGATCTCGTCCTCGGTCGGCTGGGTGCCCTGCCAGAGGCGCGGGAGGGCCTGGACCCCGTACCAGGTTCGGTTGCCGTTCGCATTGTTGCCGACGTAGAGCGTGGATGAGGCGTCAGTGCTCGCGGTGCCGGACGGCGCAGCCGCCTCAGTGATGGTGAGCTGCGTGACCACGCCGGTATCGAGGTTCGCGAGGTACATCGCCGGGTCATTGCCGGCATCGGTGTCGTCGTAGCCCACAACCAGCGCGTAGTTCACGCCGAACGCGACGGCGCCGAGCTGGCTCCGCCATTGCGCGAGCCCCCCGCTGAACGTGCGATTGAAGTAGATCGCGCGGTTGTCGCCGTCGACGTAGAGGACCCACTGGTTCTTGTCGAAGAGGCGCGAAAAGGCCGATTCAGCGGGTCGGCCGGCCATGTTGAACAGGACGCCGACCGCCCCACCGCCGTCGAAGATGTCGTCCAGCTCATCGCCCGAGCCGAGGTTGACCGATGATGCGACCCGCGTGCTCGCGCTGGCGTGCTCCGTCGAGGCCCACGAGTAGCCGGTGCCGAGCGAGCCGTCGCAGTAGGAGGTGGGGGCGGACTTGATCTCGCCTTGCCATGCGTCCACCCAGAACGACCATGCGCCCGTGTCATTGGATGGCCGGATGCGTACCCACAGGGCGCTCGTGTTGTGGGTGATCACGCCGTTCATCGAGTAGCGGGTGAACGCTCCCGTCCCGAGCGTCGGTTCGATCCTGAGCCCCTGTCCGGCGGAGTAGAAGACACCGTTCGAGGAGTCGTACAACTGCACCACGACGGAGCGCGCCGCGCTCCCTTCAAGGTCGAGCGATACCGCAATGGCCTGCCCGACGGTGTATGAGCCCTCGAGCCGGAGGTCGCGCCCCTGATTCGTCCCGCCGCCCATCGCGACATCGCAGCGCATTGATGCATCGCCGACGGAGGCCTTGTCCGTATCCCGCGTCTGCGTCCCGCCCGTGATGGCCGACGTGTTCGACAGGTCGACCTCGAACGAGGGATTCAGCGCCCGGTTGGTCGTCCCCTCCTCAAACCGCATCCCCGGCAGCCCGCGGTCGTACAGCGACGGCTCCACCGCGCGCTGGCCCTCGGCGTAGACCACGGTGCCGTCGTTGCCGTGCCCGCTGAGGTCGAGGGCGTCCCCCACCGTCTCGGCGAGCGACCAGAGGCCGCCACCCGTCTCCTGCTCGGCCTGCCGCTGCCAGTACGTCAGCGCGGTCTCGTAGCGGATGCCCGCCCCGCCCGGCTGCACGAGGCGGTCCTCCAGCAGCCGCACGTGCGAGATGTCCCCCAGCCCGGCCCCGCCCGGCACCCGCGCGAGGTCGAGGCGCACCGTGGCCTGCAGGGCGATCTCGCGGCTGTCGTTGTCGAGGTCGATGCGGCCGCCGTCCAGCCCGGGGTTGTCGCCCGACTCCCACAGCAGCGCATCACTCAGGTCGGCCGTGGTGCTGTCCCCCAGCGCCCGCGGGTTGCCCCGGCGATCGCACGACAGCAGCCGCCACCGCACGGGCGCGCCGTTGGCCAGCGCGCGGGCGATCTCCTCCGTCGTCGCGGCCATCAGGCCCACCCCTCCGGCATGGCGACGCGGCGCAGCGGCAGGCTCGGACGGCCGAGGCCACCCGAGAGCGCCTCGTCGATGCCGCCGTCGATCTGGACGATGTACCGCGCCCCCGGCCGCGCGCCCCAGCGGACACAGAGGACGGCCCCCGCGGTGTACTGACGGTCGAGGAGCCGCTCCAGCGCGGTGACGGTGACGGGGTCGCGCAGGTCCTCGGGGATGAGCTCCAGGCGCAACGTGCGCGCCATCAGCGGGCCCGCGAACAGCGTCTCGTGCCGCCGCCCCGCGGCGAGGCGGTAGGTCTGCCCCTGCTCCACCCGCTGCTGCACGGTGGAGGCCTGTAGGCTGACCCACTCCGAGGCGTCCTGGATCTCGTGTGTGCGGAGGCCGCGCCACTCGAACTCGACGCCCGTGACCTCGTCGGGGTCGCTCTCGATGATCGCGCCGAGGCGGTCGACCGTGACGGTGAGGCGGTAGCTGTTGCTGCCGGGGAACGCGAGGTAGTCGAGCCAGTCGGTCGTCTCGATGTCCTCGATCGTGGCGATCACGTCCCACACCTCGGTCTCGAGGTTGAGGCGCTTGAGGTTGTAGCTGACGAACTCGTCGCCCACGTCCAGGACGTACTGCGTCCAGGAGACCGCGGCGTAGGGCAGGACCTCGGCCATCAGGGCGCCTCCGTGACCGCAACGGCCGCGAGGCCGGTCGGCGCAGTCGGCAGCGTCCAGTCGGTGGTGATCTCGTCCTGGGACACGCCACTCAGCGGGTCGCCCACCGTGTCGGTGTCGGCGCTGCCGTCCTCCGTGACCGTGATAATCCGCTGGTAGGTGGCACCGCCTTGGGGCGCGGCCCAGGGCACCACGGGCGCACCGCTGCCGATCTCATGTGATCCACTGGCGCTCACCACGACGCCGGAGTCGTAGGCGAGCGTCGTGGCGGGCAGCGGTCCGCGCAGCTGGTAGCGGTAAGAAGCCTGCGTTGCCGGGCTACCGTCGAAGGCGACGTCCCACGTGTCGGTCTGGTTGGGTGCGCTGAACGTGCTCGGCCCGGTCGGGGTGACCTCGAGCGACTCCTCGACTGTGACGACACTTGCGACGGCGTCGATGCCTGCGGTCGACCCGGCAGCGACTGTAGCCGTCACGACGAGCCCTGAGTCCTCGTCCTCGATGTCCTCCAGCGTCAGCGAGTCCTCGTCCCATTTGTCTGCCGCCCCGCCGTATGACGCCGCGCCGGGGCTCTCTGGCCATGCCTCGGAGGTCGCGCGGTCACCCTCGCCGACCGACCCGTCAGGAAGGACGAGCGACACACGCTCATCGACGGCGCCGGGGGGGCCAGGGTTGACCGCAATGATGAACCCGGCGACCTCGTTAGCCGACGTGCTCGATGTGGCCGTCCGTGATCCGGTCGCGCCAGCTGTGGGCAGCAACTCGGAGCAGGCCATGCCGCCGCCGGACTCGTCGTACTCATCCATTTCGGACGGTTCAGTCCAGGTCGCCGTAACGCTGCGCTGGAACATCCCGATCAGGAGCGCGTTGTCCTCCTCCGATGTAACGGTGGAGACCGTGATCCCGGCCGTCGAGGCATGGGTGAGAGACCATGCAAAACCCGTCATTGCGGGCATTACTCCATTGCGCACGACGACCAGCTGCGCGCGAGCGGTGGTGACATCCAACCCTGCAACCTCGTACTCGTCCGGCTCGGAGTCGGTGGCGATCCTGTAGAACGCTCGGCTCGAACGACCGGTCGTGGATTGCCCCGCGAGCTGGACGAAATTAGGTGCGTTGAACGAGCTGTTATCGTCCTGGATGGCGAGCAGCAGCAGGATGTCGCCCTCACTCACGACCTCAGGCTTCGGCAGCGTGATGGTGTTGCTGACCACGGTGCCGCTCTCGACGAACGCCACGATGGCAGCTCGCCCACCGGTCACACGCCGCGTTACGTCGAAACGGCGACCAAGCGGCACCGCGACCGAGGCGAACGAGTGCCCGAAGCCTGTGGCCTTCAGGTACTCGGTCTGCGCGGCGACACCGCTGGCACTGTTGTCCGCCTCGGCATAGTCCCCGTCCGCCGCCTCCGCCTCCTCCGGCGTGGTCCACGCGAGCGTCCCGACCGCGTCGTCCGACACGACCGCCGTGGGGTACCGCGTCTGCGTCCGCACCGTCATGCGCCGTACCTCCCCCGCCCCGCCGCCTGCCGCGTGGCGTCGGCGACCACGCGCTCCACCCGGTGGTCGATCACCGCCCCGTCCAGCACGGTGTAGTTGTGCAGCTCGATGACGCCCCGGCCCCCACCGCTCTCCTCGCGCACGATGCGGCGCATCAGGTGCTCGGGGCTCACGATCTCGGGGCGGGCGCGTGGCGTCTCGCCGAGGTAGGCGAACGTCGGCCGGGTGATGACGCCACCACTCGCCAGCGGAGCCGGGATGCCGAACTGGGCTTCGAAGGCCGACCGCAACCCGGGCAGCCGCATCGCGTCGAGGGCGGAGCCGCTCGCCTTCGCCCCGGCGATGCGGTCGATGGCCGCCTGCATTGCTGCCGAGCGACCGCCCGAGGGGCCACTCGGTGCGCCCACGGCGCCCATCAGGCTCATGATGTCCTGCAGCTCGCCCTTGAGGTTCGCGAGCGGGCCGTTGATGACGCGCTCGCCGAACGACTGGAACTCCTGCACCCAGCTCTCGCCGAGGTACGTGCGGATGAGCTCCGTCATGGCCTCGAGGTTGCCCTCGAGGAGCATCTTGCGCGCCTGCTCTTCGAGGGCGAACTGCTCCGTGGTCGCGGCGTACAGGTCGCGCGTCCGGCGCTCTGCCGCGTCGAGGTCGGCCAGCTGGTCGTCGAGGTGACGCCGGAGTGCCTCGGCCTGTCGGTCGTGGTTCTCCTCGATGCCCGCCATCTCGTCGCGCAGCTCGTCCGCCCGGATGCGCCGCAGGAGCTCCACGCGCTGCTGTTCGAGCTTCGCGCGCTCGCGCGGGTCCCAGGCGAGGGCGATCGCGTCGTCCAGCGCCTTCAGCTCGTCCGCGGTGCCTGCAGCGTCCAGCGCGTCGAGTTCGGCCTGTAGCGGCGCGAGCAGGGCGTCGGTGTGGCGGCGGAGGTCGGCGACCTGCTGGTCGTAGTCCGCCTGACGCCGCGCCCGGCGCTCCTCGATGCTCCTCAGCTCCACCGCGAGGGCCTGGTCGGCCTGCTCGCGGAGCGCCCGCACGATCAGTCCGCCGGCGCGGTCCGCCTCGCTCACCGCGCGCCCGTGGAGCGTCTCCCATGCGTCAGCGGCGATCTGCGAGGCCTCCTGCAGCACACGGGCGCTCTCGGTCGCCTCCGCCGCGAGGTCGCCGTACTGCGCCTGCAGCCCGCGGATCGCGTTCCGCATCTGCGAGACGGTCGGGTCCATGGCTAGCAGCTGGTCGATGAGGTCGCGGCGCGTCGTGTCCCCCGCCTGCGCGGCCGCCGTGCGGTACATGAGCAGCTCGGCCCGCGCGGCGCGCAGGGCCTTCGGCGCCCGGTCCCCGAACGCATCGAAGGCGTCCGTCATGCGTTCGACGGCAGTCGGGGCCGCCCCGCCACTCCCACCACCGGAGCCGCCGCCCACACTCGCGATGTCGCCGACGATGAAGTTGACGAGCTTCTCCACGCCGGCCTGAGCCGCAACGACCTGGCGCACCCTCATGAGCCCCTGCGCGAAGTTCATCAGCGCGAGTGGGTTGCGGTTCGCGAGGTCGCTCATGAGCTGCAGGGCGACTGCGGTCGCCATGATCCGCGGGTTCAGCTCCAGCAGCGCCACGCCCATGTCCCGCGCGCCGCCCGCTGCCTCAGCCGCGGACTCGGCGGCATCCTTTTGTCGGACGTGGAGTTCGCCGAGGAGACCGGTCACCGCCGCCAGCGCAGCCGGGACGGTCCCGTACTGCTCCACCAGCTGCCGCGCGGTGGCGATCTGCTCTTCGGTCGCGCCGGTCACGCCCTCGAACGCGTCGGTCGCGCCCCATGCGGGCGCCGCGGCCTGCTCCAGCACCTTCGCGAGACCCTCGGCCTCGGTGATGGCGCGCTCGATGGGAGAGGCCAGCGCCTCGGTGGTCTCGTCGAGCATCGCGAGGACGCCGTCGACGTACTTGATCTGGTCACCGGTGTCGGTTGCCGCCTGGCCGAGGAGGTGGAGGCCGACCGCTGCCGCCCCGAGGCCAGCCACCACCACCGCCGCCGTCACTGGGTTCGCGAGCATCGCGACGTTGAGGCCAAGCACGGCCGTGCGGGCGGCATTGAATGCGGTCACCAGCACCGGCAGGACAGCAACGAGGCCCGTGGTGCCGATGATGAGTGCCTGCACGGGTTCGGGGAGCTGGGAGAACACGCTCAGGGCACCACGAGCGACGGTCACGGCCTCGCGCAGCGCGGGCAGGAGTGACGATCCGAAGATGATCCCCAGCTCCAGGAATTGGTTTGCCAGCAGCTTGAGCTGGTTAATCGTCGTGTCGCGGAAGAGCTCGAACTCCTGTTCGAGCGCGGTATTCTCGGCGTAGGCACGGTTGCCGCGGGCCACGCTCTCCGTGACGAGGTCCTGCGCGCCTGCGAGGCGGAGCAGCGTGTCGCGGACACGGACATCCCCGAGCGACATCTCGTCGAGCATCGCGATGAGGTTGAAGCCGCGCTGCTCGGCAGTGGCCATGCCCCCGATGAAGGCCGTCAGCGCCTCCACGGGGTTCGTCCGGACGAGTTCGAGGAACCGCTCGGACGTGATCCCCGCGACCTCCGCGTACTGCGATAGGCCCTGCGCGCCCTTCTGGCTCTTGGCGTAGATGTCGAGCAGCACCCGGGAGATGGCCGTGCCGCCCGCCTCAGCGTTCAGGCCGAGGGAGGACATGGCGTTCGCGAGCCCGAGCGTGTCGCCCGTGGTGAGGCCGAGCTGCCGGCCGGCCGCAGCCGTGCGGAGGGCCAGCGAGAGGATGTCCGCCTCGGTGGATGCCCCGGCGTTGCCCAGGTCCACGAGCGCACTCGCCACATTGCTCGCCATCGCCGTGGATTCACCGGCGACGTTGAGGAAGCGGGCAAGGTCGGTGGCGCCCTGCTCACCAACGACGTTCGTGGCCGTGCCGAGCTTGGCCACCACTTCGGTGAACTCCGCAATGTCCGCCGCCTGGACGCCGAGCTGAGCGGCAGTCGCACCGATGCCCGCGAGCGCAGAGGCGGTCATGGGGATGTCGGAGGTGGCCATGTCGCGGAACTGGTGGCCGAGGTCGGTGAGCGCCCGGCCCTGGAGGTTCGTGGTCTTCGCCACGTTCGCCATGGCGGACTCGAAGTTGAGCGCCTGGACGGTCGCCACGCCGAACGATGCGACCGCCGCGCCGCCGATCGCCTTCTGCGTCGCCGTCATGGACTTGTCGATGCCGCTGTTGTCGAGCACGACCTCGATGACGGCCTGCCCGATGACGCCGGTGACGAAGCCCCCGCCGAACCCGCTGACCATCTAGGCACCGCCCCCGAGGGACGAGCGCGACACGAAGCCTCGCTCGGTGGCGGCCTTGATGTCGGCGAGGCTCGTGTAGCCGCTCGGCCCCTTGCCGAGCAGGATGCGCACGAGCGCCGGTTGCGAGCGGCGCAGGGCCGGTCGCAGATACGGACGCGGCAGCAGGTTCCCCGGCGCATAGCCGAGCTCCAGTGCTCGCGCATACGGCGCGCCTGCGATGACGTAGCCGCGGATCGAAGAGCGCCTCACCTCCACCTTGTGGTGGATCGAGCGGCGCAGCTCACCCGTGTCCACGCGGGGCGGCTCACCGGGGCGACTGGGGACGTGCGGGCTACCACCGCCCTTCATGGAGCGCTTGACCTCGCGCTCGACGTACCCGGCCGCCTGCTCCATGCGCACCGCGAGGGAGCCGTCGATAGCCCGCATGAACCCCTCGGGGTTCCACTTCGCGATGCGCAGGCGCGTGGAGGCCATCAGGCAGCGCCCTCCACGGGGTGCAGCTGTTCCCACAGGCGGCCCTCGGCGCGGGCCTTGGCGTTCAGTTGCTTGATGACGCCGAGCGCGTCGGCGCCCTGCCGGTACGAGCCGCCACCGGCGATGGCGCGGAGTTCGGAGAGAGCGGCGCGGGCCGAGGACTTGGCCAGCACCCCGGCGCCGAGTTGCCGCGCGGGGAGCACGGCGAGTTCGTGGCGCGCGCGCAGGACCGAGATGGACTCGAGGTAGGCGCGGAGGCGCTTCACGGGGAGGTCTCCCCAGTCGCCCCCTCGGACGGGTGCTCGTCCGTAGTACCAGGAGAGCTCGGCGAAGACGGGTTCCCAGTCTCGGACGGCCTTCCCCTGCCGCTCATCGCCTCCACCATTTCGGTGAGCCGCGAGGAGACCTTGAAGACCGTCCGGTGCGAGAAAAAAGCCTGGACCAGCGCCTCCTTCGTCTCGATGGGGAGCGCCTTCACCTGCGCGGCCTTGAGGGACGGCAGCAGGATGCGCACCATCTTGCCGTAGCGGTCGAGGTACTCCTTCTCCTCGGCGGCTGTGACCGGGCGTCGCTCGCTCAGTTCGTTGACACGCTTCCAGGCGTCCGCCAGCTCGCCCCGGCGGTTCAGGCCGAGGTCGTCGAGCGTCGCGAAGGCATGCTGCTCACCGCCGAGGCGTACCCACAGCTGAGGGGGCAGGTCCTCGTCGAGGTCCAGGATGGGATCGGTCGTCGTGGTCATGTGGCCCTGCCTTCTTGGCTACGCCTGCGAGCGCCTCCTCGATGAGGTCGGCGGCCTCGTGATGTCGCTCCATCGCCCGCCGGTGGAAGGCGGACGCGCGCTTGTGCTCATCGGCCTCAATGCGCAACGCCGCCAACACCGCCCGGGCGAGTGCTTCGTCCACTAGGAGCTGGCCGGGACCGTGACCCTGGTCGGGCGGCCGCTGCCCTCGAAGGCGAGCGAGGCCTCGACCTTGTCGCCGACGTTGCCGTTCTCACCGACGTCGGTGACGGTGGCCTCGAACTGCCAGCCGGTCTGGCTGTCGTCGTCGAGCTTCCACAGGCACCGGATCTCGACGTTGACGCCGTCGAGCCACGAGTCCTCGACCTTGTCCCAGCCGGTGTCGGTGGGGACGTAGTTGCCGCTCGCGTTCAGGTTGATCTGGCGCAGGCCGGGACGGCCCTCGCGGAACCCGTCGCCATCGAAGCTGGTCATGTCGATGCGCTCGCCGGTCTTCGCGAGCTGCATCTGCGAACGCTCGATGACTGGCGTCCACGTCGGGGACTCGCTGGTCCCGGTGTTCACCTGCAGCACCGCACCCTCGGCGGTAATTCCAGCGGGCATCTCATACCTCCTAGGTGGCGGCCGTCAGGAGACAGCGCGCTGTGACTACTCGCCCGTAGGCGTTGGTTCCGTCGTTCACGACTGGCCCGGAGCACCGGATGACGAGCGCCCGGTAGCCGGTGATGTCAGCCGCGAAGTTCTGGCGGTGGAAGAGTTCGCGGATCCGCTCCGCGATAGCGTTGACCGGCGCCGCGCTGCTCCCGCCGGCGTCACGGCGCGCCGTGTAGGCGTGCAGGTCGACCTCGGGCGTGCGGTACTGGGCGTCGAAGGTGTCGTCCGGCTCGTCCGTGATGGGGCCGCTGATGACCACGTACGGGAGTTCAGCCTCCACGGGGACCGGCACGGTGCTGTAGACCGCCGCCTTGCTCGGGTCGAGCACGGAGCGGGCGAGCAGGCCGTCGAGGCTCTCGTCCTCGACCATGCGCTCGTACATCCACGCGAGGAGCGCTTCGATCACGAGGACGCCTCCTCGCCGGGGTGGTGCTCGCGCATCAGCCGCACGCCGACGTGGTGCTCGGCGTAGGAGGGCTCCACGTTCTCCACGACGCGGTAGAGGTGCGCCGGGCGGTCCTTGAGGCGCACCGTCTGGCCCGGCGTGGGCTCGTCTCCCGCCTCGACGTACAGGACGTGCGAGAAGTCCACCTCCAGCCGCCCGGCGCTCATGCGCTCCGAGGGGCTCACGGGGCGCAGCCGGCCGCGCACGGTGCGCAGGACGGCCTCCGTGACCGTGGCGCCGCCCTGTCCGTCCGGCGTGTACGTGACGCCAAGGACCTCCACGTCCGCGTTGAGCATCGAGCGGAACACGGCAGGGTCGAGGGTGACGGTCATCGCTGACCACCCTTCCCCGTCTGCTTCGCGGCCTGCGCTCGGCGCTGGGCGTCGCGCTCCGCCTGCTTCCGGGCCTGCGCCATCGCGGCACGGGTCACCGGGCGCTCGGGCGCCACCGGCTCGCGGACGTACCGCTCCTCGCGGCTCATCCGAGCTCACCTCGCAACGCGCGGTTGACCACGATCGTGTCCCACTGCGGGCTGCCGGGGCCGGCATGGCCCTGCGCAATGGCGAAGGCAGGGGCGCTGCTGATGCCCTCGCGGAGGGCCTTCGCGCGCGCGAGGAGGGCGGCGGAGCGCCCCTTGGTGTCCTCGCGGTAGTCGCCCAGCGTGATGTTGTGCTCGCCCATGGCGATCGTGGTCGCCCACGTCTCCAGGGCGACGGCCGCCGCCAGCACCGGGTCACCGCCAGACTGTGCGAGGAAGACCGTGAGGTCCTCGTCCGTGAAGTGCGCGGCATCGTCCACAATGTGGTCGGGGATGTTCGCGCGCACGCTGGCGATGTCGGTACCGGCGACGTCCGTGTAGCTCATGGCCTAGGCCGTCACTCCCTCGGTGAGGGCAGCGATGCGGGCCTCGAGGGCCGCCACGGCCCCCTTGCGCCCCTTGCCGTCCTCGGACTGCTCCACCGCGAGGGCGGCCTCCAGGAGCGCCGCGTCGTCGACGGTCGGCAGCTGCTCCTCGAGCGCCTCCACCGACAGGTCGAGGAGCGCCGCCGCCAGCACGTCGCGCTCGGCGTCCTGCTCGGTGTTGCCCTCGGGCTGCTCGGCGTCCTCGGTGCCGTCCGGCTGGCCCGCCGTGGAGTCGGACTCGCCTGGAGGGGACTCCGAGCCCGGCTCCACGGCGCCGACGGCCGAGGTACCGCCGTCAAGCAGCGCTTGCTTGCACATGGCGATGGTGGGGTCGTCGCCCTCGAACCGGGCGTAGACGGTGCGCTTGTCGCCGTTCACGGCGCCGCGGACGGCGTACGAGCCGTCCGGCTGCTTCTGCGTGCTGTAGACCACAGCTCCCATAGGGCTCTTCGCCTTCCTCGTGGCCCGTTCGCGGGCCTCGGCTTCTCGTAGTTCCAGCAGGGCCTCCGCGATGCGGAGGTCGTCCTCGTAGTCGATGTCGGTGGCCTCCACCCTGGAGATCGGGAACATCCGCGGGCGCTCGCCCATGCGGCTGCCCGTGCGCGCGAACGAGGCGCGTGAGAACAGGTGGATCGCGTTGTTGTCCTCGTACAGCGGCTCGAGGTCCTGCGACCGCACCAGGCGGCGCGTGTCGCTGTTCACCGGCGTGCCGTCGGCGCGGAAGAGCCAGATGTGGTGCTCGGAGACCGCGAAGAGCGAGTCATGCTCGCCCTCGGCGAAGTAGGCCTCGACCGCGCGGTCGATGGTGGCCGCTTCGAGGAGCGGCGAGGTCACGTGGAACTGGCCGAAGTGCTCGCCCTCGACCTGCGAGAGCTCCCACGCGATGAGGTCGTTGCCATTGACGGTGTCCCCGTCGCGCAGGTGGTCGGGGCGCATCAGCACCTCGACGGTGGGCGCGTGCTCGCGCACCAGTGCCGCGATCGTCCCGTCGTCGGTGTCCACCACCACGCGCGACACGCGACGGGCGCTCGTGAGCGTCGTGAGCAGCCACGCGAGCAGTGGTCGCCCCGCCACGATGCGGGTGTTCTTGCCGGGGACGCGCTCGCTGTGGCCCTTCATGGGCACAAGCGCCGTGATGGTCGGGCCCTCGGTCGGGAGTCCGAGGCCGGCGAGGGCCGCCTCGTCGAACGACAGCCGCTCCTCGCGCCGGTACAGGTCGCGGAGGTAGGCCTTCTGCGACTCCTGCTCGTGGATCTCGATGCGCGAGGGCGTCTGACCCCATGCAGGCACCGCGCGGCCGTCACCGCCGCCCTGCGCGGCCTCGTCCCGGGTGAGGCCGAGGTACGCCGCGTAGTAGGGCGAGGCGTAGAAGTCGAAGCCGACCACGTCCAGCGACGCGATCGGGAGCGAGAGCAGGTGCGTGATAGCGACGGTGCCCGTGTTCGGCGGCGTGCCGCACTCGCGACGTAGCTCGTCGCGCACCCTGGGGACGTGCACCACCGGGAGGTCGCCGGACACCGCGAGCAGGTCCCGCACGCGGCCGCTGGTCGCAGCCTGCTGCGTGACCAGGAAGCGGAGGCCGTCGGCGCGCCAGCGCGCTACCTCGTCGGCGGTGTGCTCGCGCCCGATCTCGGCACGGTGCTTCTCGCTGAACAGGACGTGGTAGAGCACGTCCGTGCGGCTGCCCACGTCCGCGCGGACGCTCACCTCGCCCAGCTGGTAGATGTTCACGCGGACGACAACGTCGTGCTCGTCGATCCACGCGCCGCGGCGCTGGCCTTCGAGACAGGCCGAGGGCCCGACAATGACCACGCGCTTGTCGCGCAGGTACTCGCGCAGCTCGTCGCTCACGCCAGCACCTCGCGGAAGTCCTGGATGACGCGGGTGCCCGCGGGGAAGTCGGCGGCGGTGAACTCGGAGCACCCGGCCACGAACACGAAGTCCATGCCAGCGGCGCGGGCGGCGCGCTCGTCGTCGGGGGTGTCGCCGAAGTACACGGCCGGGAGCGGGATGTCGCCCTCCTGCACCATCTGGCGCAGCCGTCGGTGCTTGTCGCCGCCACGGACGCGGAGGAAGTAACGCCCGAGGCCCCGGCGCGACACGAGGTCGCGGAGCTCCTCCTCCTCGATGCCCGACACGAGGTGGACGCCGAACGGCGCGACCGCCTCGATGTAGTCCAGGACGCCGGGCACCTCCTGCGCGACGAGCGCGCCCAGCCGGACGAGTCGCCCGACCGCACGGCACATCTCGTCCACCTCGCCGGGGTCGGGCTCCAGCTCGAGGATGTGCGCGAAGAAGTGGTCCCACCGCGCCCGGCGGCCGATGCTGCCGGCGGTGCGGTGGTACTCCGCCATCAGGACGCCGTACTCCTCGCCGTAGCGGGAGGCGATGGTCCTGAACGCCTCGGTCTTGGCCGTCGCGGTGTCGAGGATCACCCCGTCGAAGTCGAAGACGAACGCACGGAACGCCGGGGCGTGCGGAGAGAGGGCTCCCGGAGGAACCCCCTCGCCGACACGCACCCCGGCGTCCGAGGTCGTCATCGCGACGTGCCCTAGCTGCCCGCGCCCGTCGAGGCGTAGGTCGCCTCGAAGAACAGCCGCGAGCCACCGAGCGGGTGGATGACCCGCCACGAGGCCACGTCCATGTCGGACAGCGGGCCGCGCGGGTCCTCGCCGCCGCCCACCTGCTGGAACTGCGCCTTCTTCACGAGGAGCAGCGGGCCAGACAGGCCGCGGAGGAAGTCCAGCTCGATGGCCGCGAGGCCACCGGCGCCGGTCAGCGGGTTGCTGTTCGGGTCGCTGAACAGGTACCAGGCGGTGTCACCGCTGGTGTTGTCGATGATCGGCAGCCACGGGTTGACCACGATCTCCAGGCCGAACTTGGCGACCACGTTGACCGTGGGCAGCGGGACGGCAGACGCCGCGGTGGCCGCGTAGGCCATCGTGAGCGACTGGAGGATCTCCATCGCCACGAGCTCCAGCGCCGGAGGCACCACGAGGTACTTCGGGCGGTTGAAGATCGGGACGCCGGAGACCGGGTCGCGGTGCTGCGTCATGGCGGTGATCGCCGCCTGCAGCGCCTCGATGGTCAGCGGCGCGGTGCCCAGGTTGCCGTTCTGCACCGAGTAGAGGGAGCTGTGCGGGCCGGTCGACTGGACGTGCAGCGAGGTCGCCTCGAACGCCTCGCTGTTGCGGGCAGCCGAGGCCATGACGTCCGGCAGGTTCCGCAGCTCGTCGAAGTCGTCCGCGAGGATGAACTCCCACGAGGCCGCGAAGTCCGCGCCGTACTTGTAGCCCTTCCACTCGAAGTCACGAGGCTCGATGCCACGCTGCGGGTACGGCCCGTTCTCGCCGACGCGGTTCAGGACCTGGTTGCCACCGCCCCACTGGGTGCGGCGCTTGTTGCGGAGCAGGTCGCCGAAGCTGCCGACCTTGACGTACTTGCGCCAGTCCGGCACCCACGCCTGGTACCGGGCGAAGGTGCCCCGGTCGATGATGTCGCTGAAGTACGAGGCGAACTCCGCCTGCCCCAGCGACTCGCGGAACACCCGCATGTCGGTACGGGTCGCGTTCGGGCCGATCGCCCGCGCGTAGATGGCCGCAGCCTCCTGGAGGCCGCGCTGGTAGCTCTCGGACTGGTGCCGGCCCTCGCGGGCGGCGACAGCCTGCATCACGTCCCGCAGGTCCGTCTGGACGGACTCCAGCGAGAAGGTGCGTTCGACTTCCATCGTCTGCATGGCCTTAGTCCTCCCGCCGGACCTGGACGAGCTTCAGCGTGATCAGGACCACGCCGGCCGTCGGGTTGTCCGTTGCCGTGGTGAGGGTGGCGATGACCGCGACCGGAGCCGTCGCCCGGTACTTGGTCACCGAGGGGGCCTTGATGCCCTGCGCCTTCACGTCGAGGTTGGCGAAGATGGCCTCCGCCGACCCCGTGACGCCGAGGTCCAGCACGCGGGTGCCGGAGCCGTTGAAGGCGACCTCGGTCTCGACGCGCACGTCGTCGATGGCCCAGCCCTCGGGCAGGATCTCGTGGATGGTGACGGAGCCCTGCGCACCGAACGTGGTGGTCAGCAGCTCGTCGTAGCTGATCCGCTTGGCGATGGTGCGGACTTCGTTGACGACCGTTTCCATGGCCTACCTCCCCACCGCGGACTTGGCCGCCTCGGGGTCGCCGAGGATGGTCGCGAACGACTCCTCCAGCGACTGGGACGCGGACTCGGACGCGACGCCACCGTTGCCGGCGACCGCGCCCTTGCCGGTGAGCGAGGCGACGAGGGTCTTGTGCGACTCGATGGCCGCCTTCGCCTTCTCGACGTCCGCCTCGTCCTTGAGCGCCTCGGTGAGGTGCTTCACGGACGGCTCCGGGAGCTTGGACTCGGCGATCAGGGCCCGGATGGACTCCTGCGCCGCGGCCTTCGCGGCTGCCGCCTTGCTCTCCTCGAGCGCGGACTCCGCAGCTGCCTTCGCAGCCTCGGCCGCGTCGGCACGCTCCTTCTGCGACCGCGCCTCGGCCTCCTGGGCCTTCAGGCGGTCGTATTCCTCCTGCGTGATCTCCACGCCGGCCTCCTTCGACTGCTTGCTCTCACTGCGGATCGCCTCGACGAGGTCGGGGCGCCGTTCACGAAGCTGGGGGAGGGTCAGGGCCTCGAGGCCCGGCTCCTCCGTGGCGCTCTCCAGGAGCAGCGCCTGACCACCCGCGCCGGGCTCGGTGACGAAGTCGACCGAGATGCCGGAGACGAACTCGTCCACGCGGAAGGTGTTCACGCCCTCGACCACGGCCTGCTCGCCCGCACCGACCGCGCGGATGGACACGCCGAGCGTGCCGAGCAGACCCTCGGCGGCGAGCGCCTGGACCTTGGCCTTGAAGTCGGGATCGATCAGCTTGGCGGTGGCACGGAGGCTCTTGGTGGCCGGGTCGTACGCGGTCTCAGTGATGACCGCGGCCCAGTCCTTGAGGCTGCCCTCGGGGCGGGCCTGCTCCTCGGCGCGCGTCTGGTGGTCGATGTACATCTTGAGGCCGCGGAAGATCGCGGCCCCGCCCTGCACGGCGGCCTCGGTGTAGTACCGGGACTTCGCGACGTTCAGGCCGGCGCGGATGACCGTGAGGGTGAGGGTCGCGCCGTCGTCGGTGGCCGCCGCCTCGGCGAGGGCCTGCGTCTCGCGCATCTGCTGGCGCGGCTGCGAGACGCGCTGCGCGCGGATGCGCACGGCCTCCGCCACGGCCTCGATTGGCACGTAGCGGAGCTCCACCTGCTGCGGGTTGCTGAAGGCGATGTCCTCGCCCTCGATCGCCATGTCGTAGCGGAAGTACTGCTCGCCCTCCGCGGTGTCGTGGACGGCGATGACGTACGAGTCGAAGGTCGCGACGACGTACCGGTAGTGGTACTCACCCTGCTCATCGCGCGTCGGGAACTGCGCGCGGAAGGCGGCGTTGACGCGCTGCTGGAAGTCCTCCAGCGATCCGGGTGCGGTGCGTTCGGTGAGTTGGATGAACACGAAGAGCCCACGACCTCAGAGGTTGTGGGCTCGCGTACGTCGGAGCCGCGTCAGTGTGGGAGGTGCGCTCGCGTAGGTCGGAGCGGCTACGGGGAATTGTGCAGGTGCGCTAGCGCGTTGTCAAGAGGGCTTTCGGAGCGCCCTTCATGCGCTCACCTGCTGGCTCAATCTGCCGGTGTGTTTCGAGGTGGCATGACCGGCACAGCGTGGCGAGATTCCGCAGCGAATTATCTTCGACGAACTTCCACGGAATGATGTGATGAACCACTATCCGGTCGTCAGAACCGCACGCAACGCATCGGTGAGCGTCTCGCTCAAGCGCCGCCGAGCGGGCCTCGCCCCAGTCCCAACCTCGGTAATCGGGATCGCCTCTCCATCGAGGATTGCCGGTGCCTCGGATGGCTATCGTCCTGCACTCCCATGAGCACGACCGAATACCTGCTCGCAACTGATACGGGAGGAGTTCGATCGGCTTCCCGCACCCTGCGCACTCCGTCGTCACCGGATCCATCCGTTGTGACTCCACCTTGCAGTCGTGCGAGCAGAACCGACCTCCGCCCCGCCGTACTGTTCGAGGTGGCACGCTGAATGCCGCTCCGCAAACTTCACATGCTCGCTCGACTGGCAACTCTCACTCCTCCTACAGAGACGCCGGAGCAGTTGTGCACCTGCAGCGCGGGTGAGCTGGCGGGTACATGTGGCCGGACGGGAACGCAGTCCCGATCGGAACAACACCCGCGGCGGCGTTAGCGATGCATGGGCCGCTGACCCCACCGTCATCAACTCGCTCGTCCTCCGAGTGAAGCCACTCGCGGCCGCTCCAGCCGTTGGCGGCGAGGACCTCGTACTGAGCGCCCTCCCAGGCGGTGGCTACCTCGGTGCGAGCCACCGTCTCGGCGCGCGCCTTCGTCCAGCCCTGCATCTCGGCGCGGAGTAGCCGCGCGATGGCCTTCGTGCTCTGGCCCTCCTCCACCGCGCGGGCCAGCAGGCCACGGATGCGCATGACCGACGTGCGCTCGATGTTGGCGGCGTGGGCGAGGGCGTTCTCGGCGAGGAGGTCGCGGATGACCGGCAGCAGCGTGTCGGCGTGCGGGTAGCCGATCTGCGCGAGCGTGAGGTTCATTGCCGTCATCGCCGCCCGCGTCCCCCAGAGGTTCACCACGTTCGCGACCTGCGCCTCGGCGTCCGCCCAGTACGCCACGACGATGTCCGTGAGCGGGTCGCCTGGGGCCGGGTTCGCCACCTCCACGATGGGGTTGGGCGCGAACCGCTGGGCATCGGCTGCGAGGGTGCTCCACGGCGTGGCCTTCGCCTGCTGACGCCACACCCGCCCCATGGCGACACGGACACCGCGCTCCGCCTGCGCGCGCCCGTACGAGCGCATCACGGCCTCTGCGAGCGCGACGGTCTCCGCGATCACTCGCGCGCCTCGCCGATCGGCATGCGGTTCCACACCCGGCAGCGGTGCTGGGTGCGGTTGTTCACCTTCGTGGGCTCGGTGCCGAGCGCGAAGCGGCCGCCGCAGCTGCCGCAGCGCCACCAGTCCCCCTCGCGGACGGCGAGGACGGGGTTCTCGGCGGAGCCCACCGGCGCGTCAGTCGTCACTGCTGGCATCGTGCCCCTCCCTGCTGGCGCGTAGCTGCGCATCCTGCAACGTCTCCGTGCTCGGCCCGGGCCCCGCATCCGCTCCCCGCGTGGTCTCCCGCTCCATCTCGGCCTGCAGCTCCGTGATGCGAGCCTCGCGCTCCTCAGCAGCCATCGTGGTGTCGCCGATGACGGTTCGGAGCTCGGCACGGACCTCCACCCCACGCGCACTGACGCGGGCCATGTCGTACCGCTTCTGGCACTTCGGACAGCGGAACGACCACTCCTCGCCGTTCGTATCGCGGATGACGCGGACGCGAGGGGCGAAGACGTGCTCACAGCGGGGCGCCTCGCAGGTGACCTCCTGGGTGAGTTGTACCCACGACTCCGACCGGCTCATGCGTCGCTCCTCATGCGCGCCTGCGCCTCGCGCAACGCCTCCTCGGCCTGCTTGAGGGCGCTCTGCTCCTCGGCCTCCAGGTCGTCCTCGAGGTAGGGGCGCAGCGTGTCGATGACGTCGTCCACGTTGTTGATGCCGAGCTCGGTGAGCAGGAACCCCAGCATCTCCTCGGAGCGCTTCACGGCGGGGAACGTCCCGGCGATCGAGGCCACGATCTGCGACAGCTCCAGCAGGCTCTGGCCGAGGATGGCCGGCGCGTCGATGTCCACGGACGTGTCTCCCGTGAACCCGAGCCACGCGGCCACGTGCTCGAACTCCTCCTGCCGGTACTCCATCCAGAGGCCCTGGTAGGACTCCAGCATCGCCCGCAGCGGCTTCTCCGTGGCCGTCGCGGACGCGAGGTTCGCCTCGCCGGCGTCGCCCATGAGGTGCGGCGGGATCCCGCTCGGCATCGTGGCCATCATGCGCAGCGAGCGCTCGTCCTGCCGGGCGGACTGGCCGTCGTTCACGGCCTGCACGGGCTCCGGTGTGCCGCCGGCGGGGTTCGCCACCCACGTCTGCGCCGCCGGGGGCCGGAACCCGTCACGTGGAGTCAGCACGTCGGGGCGCTCGATCGCGGACTTCACGCTCTGCACAGCGGACGCTCCGCCGTTGACCGTGACCTTCATCGCCCACTTCGCGCGCTCGGCGGTGAGCGCGGCGCGGTCCTGCATGAAGTCGTCGTGGAGCTTCACGTAGCGAAAGCCCGAGGTCATCAGCGGGTAGCCGCGGAGCCCGCTCTTCTTGATGGCCAGCATCCCGACGTACTCGTTCGGGCGCGCCGTGAGCTCCACTTCGGCCATGGCGCCCGACACCTGGAGGCGCTGACGGTCGGCCTCGGGCACGGGCTGGTTGATGGGCGTGCCGTCGTCGCTGACCGCGTTCCAGT
>Ga0265293_10006435_pt1 | contig 18811 bp, 20 predicted proteins | sample Munlanlewell138R_FD_192505 | JGI IMG/M metagenome (GOLD analysis project Ga0265293, IMG submission 192505) | Leachate microbial communities from a municipal landfill in Southern Ontario, Canada - Leachate well 138R | ecosystem: Engineered > Solid waste > Landfill > Unclassified | place: Canada... | reverse complement strand
AGTGATAAAGAGAGTAAATAAAAGTTTAAATAATCGACGCATGTTATGATTTTAATTCGGCAGCAATGAAAGAGTCAAGGTCTCCATCTAAAACACCATTAGTATCGGAAGTTTCATGACGAGTTCTTAGATCTTTAACCATTTTATAAGGGTGAAGGACATAAGACCTAATTTGATGTCCCCATCCAGCAATAATATTGTCACCCTTGATTTCTTTTTGTTCTTGGCTTTGTTTGTCTTGTTTAATGGCCCATAATTTAGAAGTTAACATTTCAAGAGCCAATTCACGATTTTGTTCTTGACCCCGTTGACTTTGACAAGTGACAGCAATACCAGTGGGTTTATGGACTAATCTAACAGCAGTAGAAACCTTGTTGACATTTTGACCACCAGAACCACCAGATCTATAGGCAGAAAATTCAATCTCTTGAGGATTAACTTCAAAACCAGAATCTTTATTTAAAACAGGGCTAACTTCAACTTTAGCAAAAGAAGTTTGCCGGAGTTGATCGGCATTAAAAGGTGAAAGACGAACTAAACGATGGACTCCTGATTCTTTTTTTAGATAACCAAAAGCAAATGGTTGGTTAATTTTGAAAGAAACTGATTTAATACCAGCTTCTTCTCCAGGAATTAAATCAATAACTTCATACTTCCATTTTTTTCTTTCAAAAAAACGAAGATACATTCGTTGTAACATAGCCGCCCAATCCATAGCTTCAGTGCCACCTTGACCTGAATGGATTGAAAGAAGGGCAGATTTCATATCGTATTTACCAGATAAATAAGTTTGGAGCTCTAAGTCGTTAACTTTTTTAGAAAGAATAGATAAATGATTTTCCATTTCCATTTCTAAGGAAGGATCGGAATTTGATTGAAGGAAAGAAGTAAATTCTTCTAAGGAAGAAATTTCTGATTCAATATCTTTAATAGTTTGAATTAATTTTTGAATTTCAGAAATATTTTGAAGAAGTTCTTGGGCTGTGGATTGATCATCCCAAAGATGGGGGTCTTCAGACTTAAGTTGCAACTCTTTTAATTCTGAAATTTTTTGATCAAAGTTTAATTTTTTTTTAAGTTCTTTAAATCGTGAGTTTAATTCTAAAAGTTCTGCCATATTAATTTTCGTCAATGTTTTTAATAATATTATCGGAAGCATTTTTTATAATGGATTTTTGAATTTCTTTAATTTGACGATTGGGAAAACCATTTAGCTGAGACTGGAGAAAGCTAAATTTATCCTGCAAAAATAGACCAATTTCTGTTTCATTAAAATGTTCCAGTTGATAACGACTATTTTCAGGAAGTTTTTGATAAAGATTAGGGACAAGATTGTTTTTAGTTTCTTCGTCCAAAATAGTAGTATCAACATCACCTAAAACTGATGTCTTTTGATTATTACTAAACCAATTTATGGAAAAATAAAGAATTAAAGCAAAGATTACAAGTCTAATAAGGTTTTTAAAGGTGAAATGAAATTTTTTTTCTTTAACCATTTATTGGATTTTTTGTTTCAAAAAATCGATGATAGGGGTATCTCCAGATAGACAAACTTTGTTTTGAACATCAAAGGCTAATGGGACACCAATACCTCCGTTGGTAATAACTTCAGGACAATATTGATTAGCAATAGCTTTTAATTCTTCTTGATTATTAATGTTTTTGTAAACTTCTTTTTTATCTATTTTAATTTTTTGATCAACGTTATTGGTAGTCATAAATTCCTCAACATTTTCACAATGAGGACAACCATCCCCCCAATAAAAAATTAAATCGGTATCAGTGGAGTCAACTTCTATTTGAGCTTCAATGTTTTCAGGATTAGAATCGCTTGATTTTGGAGGAGTAGATAATAGTTTATAAAAACCAAAAAGAAGAACAACGATAATAAAGATATAAATTATTTTTTTCACTTAGTAGTAGTTACAATATCTAAAATTTTATCGCCTTGAACAATTTTGTCTAAAACATCTAAGCCTGAAACAACTTCACCAAAATTAACGTAATCACCGGTTAAATGTTGACAACCTTGAGTGTCAAAACAGATAAAAAATTGACTATCATTACTGACTTCTATATTACCAGCTCTAGCTAAACCAATGGTTCCTCTTTTAAAAGGAATATTATTTATTTCTGATTTTTGATTACCGCCACCAGTGCCAGTACCAAGAGGATCGCCTCCTTGAGCCATAAAGCCGGGAATAACCCGATGGAAAATTAAGTTTTTATAAAATCCAGATTCAGCTTTGGAAATAAAATTAGCCACAGTATTTGGGGCAACATCGGCATAAAGTTTTAAGACAATTTCACCATCTTTAGTTTTAATAGCGACTAAAGTATCTTGGGCTTGGTTTTTGGCTGGACTGGTAGTAGTCATAGTGATACTAGTTGGAACAATGTTCTCCTCTAAATTTATATTTAAATCTTCTGTTTGATTTTTTTGAGTACAACCAAACAAAAAGAAAGAAGAAAAAATAATTAATAAAGATAAACTAATTGTTTTTTTCATTGGTCTATTTTAACAAAATTAAAACTTTTTTAGAACCAGTGTTGATATCTTCTTTTTGACCAGAAGCAGGAAAATCATGGATACTGTCCATAAGTAATGAATAAGAATATTTAAAATAAGATCCAAATTGAGTGCCAACATCATGAACGGTAAATTCATTTTTATTGTCATCGTAGCCTAAAATAGTAAGGTTGTGATAATAAGGACCACCGGATTTAAAGTGTTTATTTTCTTGATACAAAGTTTTACCATTGGCGGGAACAACAATAGGAATATCTTGAGCTACATATTTTTTAATACTTTCAACAGAAGGATTATCAATTATTTTAGTAGAATAACCTAAATATTGTTCAGATATTAAGGCCATTTGTTGAATATTTACATCTTTAGTAAAATTTTGTTGACCTTCAAATTCAATCATTTTTAAAATATCGTTTTTGATAGTTTCAGTGTTAGGATTTTGATTTTTATAAAAATAGTCGACAGTTAAAATAGCAGCTTCTTCACAGGCATCTTGCCAAGGTTGATCCCAATTCTTTTCAGGAGCTTGTTGGACAAAGGCAGTTTTAATAAGATGTTTATCGGGTAAACCAGTAGATAAAATCTTAGTGGGAACCGGAGCAATAGTTTCTTTAATATCTTCAACTTGAGTAATAACTTGCTCAATTTTGTTTTCAATTTTGGGAGTAATTGGAGATACTTTTAATTTTGAATAAATTAAAAATCCACCTAAAATTAGGAGGAAAAAAAGAATGATTTTTTTAGTCATAGTTTATTATAGTACTATTTAAAATATAGCCTTAAGGATTGAATAATTTTGATCTTGTAGTACAATACACGAATGCCTAAATTCACAGATATTAGAAATGTTGCCGTTATCGCCCATGTAGACCATGGCAAGACTACTTTAGTGGACGCAATGTTGAAACAGACCCATACTTTTCGAGATAACCAAAATGAGATGACCATGGATCGAATTATGGATAGTAATGATTTGGAAAGAGAGAAAGGAATCACAATTTTATCTAAAAATACTTCAGTTTTTTATAAAAATACTAAAATTAATATTATTGATACTCCAGGACATGCTGATTTTGGCGGAGAAGTAGAAAGAGTCTTAAATATGGCCGACGGAGTACTATTGATAGTAGACGCTTCTGAAGGACCACTCTCACAAACTAAATTTGTTTTAAAAAGGGCTTTGGATTATAAACTTAAAGTTATTTTGGTAATTAATAAAATTGACCGAAAAGATGAAAGAATCAAAGATGTGGTAGCTGATACTGAAAATTTATTTTTGTCTTTAGCTGATGATCCTGAACTTTTAGATTTTCCTATTGTTTATGCAATTGGTAGAGACGGAAAGACATTTTTAGAATTACCAGAATCACTTGATCAAGCTGGTGATATGACTCCCCTTTTTGAAACTATACTGAAGACTGTCCCAAATGCAGAAAAAAACGCTGATAAACCATTCCAAATGTTGGTTTCTGCTTTTGAAAAAAATGAATATTTAGGTAGATTGGCTTTGGGAAGAATAAGCCAAGGATCTGTTAAAAAAGGAGATTTTATTTCCTTGGTTAAGTCTGATCAAAAGGTAGTTGGTAACTTTAAAGTGGAAAAAATGTATGTGAATGAAGGAATTTCTAAAATTGAAATTTCTGAGGCAAGTGCTGGTGAAATAATTTATATCTCAGGGATTTCAGCAATCGAAATTGGACAAACTTTAACTTCAATTAATTGCCAAGTAGCTTTACCTGCTATTGAAGTGGCGGAACCAACTATAAAAGCTAGTTTTGGCCCAAATACATCTATATTTGCTCGCGATGAATCTAGATTTTTGACTAGCCGAGAACTCAAAGAAAGATTACATGAAGAAGTAGAAGCAAATTTGGGACTAAAAATAGAAGATGACCCAAATGATAGTATAAGAATGTTGGTTTCTGGTAGGGGTGAATTACATTTAGCAATTCTTATAGAGAAATTACGACGTGAAGGTTATGCCATGGAAATTGGAAAACCTGAAGTTATTTTTAAAACTATTGACGGGAAAATATTTGAACCTTTTAATGAATTAACAATAATTGTCCCAGATGAATTTGTGGGAACTATTACTTCCGAACTTGGCAAAAGAAAAGGTGAAATGATTGATATGCAAACTGATGAAAAAGTTGGAACTAAACTTACTTACAAAATTAGCGAACGAAATACTTTAGGTTTGAGAAATACATTGGTTACAGAAACAAAAGGGATGGTTTCTTTAAACACTTTATCTTTGGGTTACGAACCTAAACAAGAAGAAAATAAAAAAGAAAGAAATGGAGTGTTAATTGCCTATGAATCCGGTAAAGCTTTGTCTTTTGGATTAGATTTAGCTCAAAAAAGAGGCATTATTTTTATAAGTCCTACTGAAATGGTTTACGAAGGACAAATTGTAGGTCTTCGACCTTTGATTGGTGATTTGGAAATTAATATTTGTAAAGGTAAGCAACTAACCAATATGCGTTCGGCTGGAAATGATGATGGGATTGTTTTGGCTCCAGCAACTAAATATACAATTGAAGAATCTTTGGATTTTATTAACAGTGATGAATTTATTGATGTGACTCCAAAGACAATTCGTTTGAGAAAAAGAATTTTGAATAAAACCGATAGATTGAGAGCCTCAAGAAAAAGTTAAATTTGAATTGTTTTGGTTATTTTGATAATTTATCTGCAATAAATTTTAGATCTTCTTCATTTGCTTTTGGGCCGTCATTAGAAGAAATATAGCCTTCATAAAAATCGAACCATTTACCTATATTTGATTTACGTTGTTTCCATTCTTCTGATTTAGTCCCATGAAGAGGAAAAAGCTTGACATGTAAATGATTGATACCAAAACCTTCAAAAACAAAGCCAGTGCGACCAACATCATCAAAATTTTTATCAATTTTTTTGGCAACTTGTTTAGCAGCTTTGACTAGTTCACTTAAAACATCATTGGGAACATTGGCAAAATAACTATCATAATGATCTTTTGGGATAACTACAGTAGCCCCAGGAGTATTTGGAAAAGTAGTCAAAAAAGCAAGATGCTTTTCGTCTTCCCATATTTTATAACAAGGTAATTCCCCTTTAACTATTTTACAAAAAATACAATCATCCATAATTAAATTTTATCAATTTTAGGATAAAGTTTTTTAATAATATCGAGAACAACTTGTTTGGCTTCTGGAAGAGATTTATAAATTGTAGCTCCGGCAGCAGCTCTATGACCACCACCTGATCCAGTAGTGGAAGCAACTTTAGCTAAATCATAAATTTTTGAGTCCCTGGTACGAAAGTTTACTTTAACCATATTTGGTTGAAATTCAATGAAAGTAGCAGTAATATCCCAACCAACAACTGATTTAAGCATATTAGTAATTTCTGAATAACTATTTAAAGCATTAGAATCTAAATTATTTTTTCTAATTTCGTCATAAGAAATTGAGGCAATGGCAACATGATTGGAAAAATGATTTTCAATAGAATTTAAAAGTAGAGAAAAAAATTTGAGACGATCTGGATGGTCATTATTTTCAATATCAAAGATAAGTCGATCAAAGGAGGGATAAATTTTAGCTAATTTTGAGGCGATATCAAATGTTTTATAAGTAGGGTTAAAATATTTGAAACCACCAGTATCAGTATAGATACCAACAAAAAGACAAGCGGCGATGTTTTTATTTATTTTTATTCTTTTAAGCTGAAAAAGATCATAGATAATTTGGCAAGTAGAAGAATATTTAGGGAGAACTAAATTTATTTGAGCAAATTTTTCACTACTTTGATGATGATCAATAATAATGGTTTTTAAGTTTTTTGGAAAAACTATTTTGCCATTATGAGAAATTTGACTAGGAGAAGAAGAATCGAGAATAATAAACAAATCAAATTGGGTTAAATCAACTTGAAAAAAATTTTTAGGAGTAATATTTTTAGTACCAGGAATAGTAGTTAAATTTTGAGGGAGGTCAGAATCACCACCAATGATGGTGACATTTTTCCCCATTTTTTTAAGAACATGATAAAAAGCTAGAGCTGAACCAACAGAGTCACCGTCAGGGCCTGAATGAAGGTGAAGTAAAATATTTTTAGAACGATCTATTTCTCTCCAAATTTTTCTACTGAGAATTTTAATGTTTGACATAGATGTTGTTTGATTATATAACAAAAGCTAGTTAAAAACTGTATTATTAACTATGATAAAGAATATTTTTAAATATTGGATCCATGTTGAAGAACCAAGTGAGAAAGAATTGAAAAAATTAGAAAAAGATTTTAATTTGGATTTAGGGTTACTAGAGGATGCTTTGGACCCTTTTGAAGTGTCTCGAGCAGAAAAAGAAGATGATAATATTTATTTTTTCACTAGAGTTCCCCTACCGACTAAAGAAATTTCTTTAACTGCTCCAATATTGTTTGTGATAAATAAAAAATGTTTAATAACTATAACTAGGCAAAATTTACCACTTTTAAATAAATTAATTGGAAAAGATTTTGGAGAAAACACTAAAAACCCAATAAATCTTTTTATGGAAATTTTTGAAGTAATAAATAATGTTTATAATGACTCTTTAATAAATATTAATAGAGAAATTTGGAAAGCTAGTACTAATATTGAAAAAATTAATAGTAAAGATATTGCCCATTTTGTCGAATATGAAAGAATCACTAATGATTATTTAAGTCGTTTAACTCAAAATGGAATTGTTTTAAATCAATTAAATAACCAAAGATATATAAAATTGGGTGAAGAAGAAAGTGAATTGGCTGAAGATTTATTATTAGCCAATAATCAATTAATAGACATTTCAAAAAATAGTTTACAAAGTGTAAAAAATATTAGAGATGCTTATTCAACTTTATTATCAAATGATTTAAACAGAGTAATAAAACTATTAACTTCTTTAACGATTATTTTGAACGTGCCAACAATGATTGCAGGATTATGGGGAATGAATGTGCCAGTACCTTTTGCCAAAACAATGTATGGTTTTGAAATAGTTTTAGTTCTAGTAGTAATAATTTCTGTAATTTTGCTAAAAATATTTCGGAAAAAAGACTGGCTTTGATGTTTAACCAAATTTAGGATAACAACATTTTTTATATTTTTTACCAGAACCACAAGGGCAAGGATCGTTTCGACCAACAGTTTGATCTTTATGGATGGTGGTTTGCTTAGGTGGTAATTCAATATTTTCACTATTTACAGGGTTACTATTATCAGTTGGCTGATTAGTCATAGAATCTCCCCTACCTTCGGTAACATTTTGAGGAATTAGATTTGGATTAGCTACTGGCTCAAGTCTGAAAATTTTTCGAACAATATTTGATTCAAATTGAGACATGAGATTTTGAAACATTTCATAACCTTCTTTACGATATTCAATTAAAGGATCCTTTTGAGCATAACCACGGAGACGAACACCATCACGTAAGTCATCAAGAGCAGTAAGATGTTCCACCCAGAGTGGGTCAAGAGTAGAAATAATGGCAAAACTAATAATAGTATTGGCGATATCTTTACCAAAATAACTGACTCGATCTTGCCACTGTTTGGTTAAAATATCAATTAAAAATTTATTAGGATTAGGTGATTTCTCTAAATCTTTTTGAAGTTTAGATCTATCACTTGCAGGAATAGGTAAAATTTCACAAAATTCTAACATTACTTTTTCAAAGTCAATTTTGCCAGTTTCATAAGAAGTATTAATATTAACAATACTATTAATTTGTTTTTCAATATAATTGAAAACATTTTTTTCATTAAGAGCTGGATTTTCTTTTTGGTTGAGTAAAGTCTGATCACGGAGTTGGTAAACAATAGTTCGTTGCTTATTAATAACATCGTCGTACTCAACTAAATTTTTACGGGCATCAAAATTAAAACCTTCTACTTTAACTTGGATCTGTTCAATAACTCTAGAAACTAAGGGATGAGTGAGAGGAGTGTCTTCTGGCATATTAAATCGACCCATAAGACCACTAATTTTTTCTCCACCAAAAACACGCATAATATCATCATCAAGGGCAACATAAAATTGACTATTTCCAGGGTCACCTTGACGACCAGCTCGACCACGAAGCTGATTATCGATACGACGAGATTCATGGCGTTCAGTACCAATAACATAAAGACCACCAAGATCAATAACTTTTTGATGTTCTTGCTTCCATTTTTTAAGATCAATTTTTTCTTTTGGTCCACCTAATATAATATCGACACCTCGACCAGCCATGTTGGTGGCAACAGTGATGGCTCCAAATTTTCCAGCTTTAGAAATAATTTCAGCCTCAGATCGATGATTTTTAGCATTTAAAACTTGGAAGGTTAGACCTTTTTTGCGAAGAAGGGAAGAAATAATTTCATTTTTTTCGATAGAGGTAGTACCAATAAGAACTGGTTGACCAGTTTTATTTAATTCTTCAACAAAGTTAGCTACAGCCGCATATTTTGATCGTTGAGTTTTAAAAATTAAATCATTTTTATCAATTCTTTGAAGAGGTCGATGAGTAGGGATAGTAATAACATCAAGATTATATATTTTTTTAAATTCCTCACTTTCAGTGGCAGCAGTTCCAGTCATACCAGCCAATTTGTCGTAGAGACGAAAATAGTTTTGGAAAGTAATAGTAGCCCAAGTTTGAGATTCACGTTGAACTGGAACATTTTCTTTAGCTTCAACAGCCTGATGAAGACCATCAGACCAACGACGACCATTCATCATACGACCAGTAAATTCATCAACAATGATGACTTCATTATCTTTGACAACATAATCTTTATCTTTATGGAAAAGAGCTCTAGCTTTAATAGCATTTTCAATGTAATGGATAGTTTCAAAAGATTCCTCGTAAAGATTTTTAACATCTAAGGTTCGTTCAACTTTGCGAATACCATATTCTGATAAAGTAGCGGAACGAGATTTTTCATCAATAACATAATCAGTTGGTTGAAGATCAGCGGCAATCTTGGCAAATTTATAATATTTATCAACTGGAGAATTATTAGGTGAAGAAATAATTAAAGGAGTACGAGCTTCATCAATTAAAACAAAATCAACTTCATCAACAATAGCAAAATAATGAGATCGTTGAACAACACTGTCTTGGTCTGGAGCCATGTGATCACGAAGGTAATCAAAACCTAATTCATTATTAGTTCCATAAGTAATATCAGCAGCATAAGCTTCTTTTCGGGAGATTGGTTTTAAATGAGCTAAACGATCATCAATTTTTTCTGATTCATCAGTAAATGAAGGATCTAATAAAAAAGATTGCTCATGGACAATACAAGAAGTAGAAATACCTAAGAAATGAAGAGCTTGAGGGTACCAACCAGCACCGACTCGGGTAAGATAATCATTTGGAGTAATAATATGGACTCCACGACCTGTTAGAGCGTTAAGATAAGCTGGAAAAACAACTGAATGAGTTTTACCTTCTCCAGTTCTCTGTTCAGCAATAGATCCTTGATGAAGAGTAATAGCAGAAATTAATTGGACATCATAAGCTCGTTCCCCAATAATTCTTTTAATGGCTTCACGAACTACAGCAAAAGCTTCAGGTAAAATATCATCTAAGGTTTTACCTTTAGCTAATTCTTTTTTAAAAAATTGAGTTTTTTGGGATAACTTTTCATCACTTAATTTAGAGATTTCTGTTTCAAAATTGTTTATTTTATCAACAATTTTTTGATACGATCTAATCTTTTTATTGTTGTCATCAAAAATGTTTTTAAGGAAACTTAGCATAGGCTATATTATATCTAAATTAGGGAATTTATTCTAATCAAAAACCTTCGTTCGGTCTTTCCTAAATCTAAGAAAGACCGAACTGGGGTGGCTCCTCTAGCTTTTGGTAGGCTTAATGATATTGAAATTAGTATATGGTTGTAAAACTTTAGGGATGGTAATACTACCATCAGCTTGTTGATGATTTTCAATCAAAGCAAGAAGGACTCGATCAGTGACCATAGTGGCATTTAAGATATGGACTAATTCATTTTTACCATCAATTTTAACCTTAGTATTTAACCGACGAGCTTGATAATCACCACAATTACTACATGAATGAGTTTCTCGATAAGTATTTTGTCCTGGGAACCAGGCGTTAGTATCGTACATACGACGATTTGGTTGAGGTAAGTCACCAGTACAGGCTTTGACTATTTGGTAAGGGATTTCTAATTCTTGCATTAATTCTTCTTCACAAGCCAACATTTCTAAACACATGGCATCAGAAATTTTGTAATCAGGAAGAGTAAAGATATTCATTTCAACTTTATTAAAGAAATGGACTCGAAGCATACCCCGAGTGTCTTTACCATAAGTACCAGCTTCTCTTCTAAAACATGGTGAGAAATTAACGTATTTAATGGGTAAGTTTTTGGCATCTAACACTTCATCCATATGGTATGGAACAACAGCATGTTCAGAACTAGAGATGAAAATAAGATCATCTTCGGGAGAAGAATAGTAAGCATTAAATAAATTTTTATTACTGGCATAACCACATTTCCATTCAGTATCACTTTTAACCATGGCTGGAGGAATCATTCCTTTAAAACCTTTGCCAATTAATTTTTGGAAAGCATAAAACATAAGGGCCATCTCTAAAACAGCACCTTCATTTTTGAAAAAGCCAAAACGAGAACCAGAGAGTTGGCCGGCTTTTTTAACATCAATAATATCTAGTTTTTCACCAAGATCAATGTGATCTAGTGGTTTAAAATCAAATTTAGGGATATTACCAACAGTTTTAAAAACAACATTTTCAGAATCATCTTCACCAATGGGAGTATCTTCTGATGGAATATTGGGGATTTCTTCTAAAATTAAATTTTGTTTATTTTCAACTTCCTTTAATTCAATTTCTAGTTTTTTAAGTTTTTCTTTAATATCAGTAGCTTTTTTTAATTGATCATTAGTTGGTTTACCTTTAAACTCACGACTTAAAACATTTTGGTCAGCTCTTAATTTTTCAACCTCTAACAAAACAGCACGGTATTTTTTATCAATATCTAAAATTTGATCAACAATCTTTGGATCTTTTTGACGATTTTTAAGCGCAGTCCGAATGGTATCAGGTTCTTGTCTTAATAAATTAATGTCAATCATGGGTAAGATATTTTAACAAAAACAAAAGCTAAAAATCCACGCAAATTAATCGCAAAAAGTTATTAAACTTTTTTATACATCAAAATAGCATCATCCATTTTCCCTCTTCGCTCTAAACTTTTTGGAAGACATCCAAATTTAATAAAACCCATTTTTTTATATAAGCTTTGGGCAATTTTATTTTCTCCAAAAACTTCAAGAGTAATTATTTTTAATCCAGATAATTTTTTAATAGATTCAGAAATTATCAACTCCATTAATTTTTGACCAATACCTTCTCCTCGAAAATCAAAAGTAACACTAATTCCAAAATCACCAACATGAGATTTAGCATTATTCCCAAGTGTTATTTCTCCACAACCTACTAATTGATTTCCATTGAAAGCACAAAGATATACCCCTTTATTACTCTTTGTTTCTTTTATTTTTTCTTTTAACCATTTGGTTTCAGCTTTCAGTGTTTGTTGATGACCTTGAAAAAGAATGAAACTTTGTTCAGTCGAAAGTTTATTAATATAATCCATTAAAATCTGGGCGTCATTGATAGTTGGATAACGAAATTTAATTTCTTTACTAGATTTAGTGATAAAACTATCAATATATTCCATAGTTAATTATCGCACAATTTCATGTTTGAAAAATTGTTCTTGAAAATTAGTAAGTTTATTAATTTCTTCGTCAGTGATGGTCTCTCCATCTGGAATAACAATTAATTTATCGTCATCATCATTAAGACGATGAATAATAGCCACTACCCTACCAGTAAATTTTTCCAAAGGTTTATCTACTTTTAAAACATAAGCATCTAATTCTTTACCGTCTGGGGCAATAGTGTTTGGGATAAAACCGTAATTTACTTCAAATAAAGTTTTATATTCTGAATAAATATAGCCGAGTTGTTTATCAATAACAACTTCAATAATTTGATTTAAAAAACTTTTAGCAAGAATTAAAGATTTACTATACATAAGTTAATTATAATTAAAAAAAAAGATTTGCCGACACTTATTAAATATAAATGTCGGCAATCACCGTTATTTCATCAACTCTTATTGTTTTTACGAAACAATGTTAATGATACGACGCTTCGCTAACCTAATTTTACCTCTGATTTTTTTGCGAACTTCTCGTTTGTAACATATAAGGCTGTAATGTCTTCCTCTCTTCCTCATTAAAACAACTTGGAGAAGAAGGTTCCCATTACTTTTTTTGACACGAACAACGTAACCGGTCAACCAATCAAGGTTGAGAGATCCTTCTTGGGGTGGAGTAATTGTTACAACATAACCATAAGGTGCTTGTTCATCTTTGTCATCTACATATAAAAACCTACACCAATGATCATCCATAGTGACAGGTCTTTTTTCATGAGAGACAACGACAGGTTTCGCCTTCACAGACGAATTGCTCTTTTTTGTCATCCATCAAACCTCCTTATTTATTTGAGTGTTTTTTTCATTTACATCAGTAGCAACTTACTAATTAAATGATTTATGGTTTTCCAAAATTGATCTATTCTATCATTAAAAATGTCGAAAATAAGTTTATAGTTCGATTTCTGGGGCGATTGATTGCATGGAGACTAAACAAATTTCAATAAATTTTTCTAAGGGAATATTTAACCCTTCTAATAATTGGCATTGAGAAACTTCATCACGACGAGTACCAACAGCAAAACGAGGCTCTTTTAAAAATCTTTTTAAAACAGAGGAAGTTTTAACATCAGAAAGTTTGCGAGAGGGATAAACAAAAGCAACAGCAACAATTAAACCGGTCAGGCTATCGGCACAAAAAATTGACCATTGGGCTTGAGATTCAGTCTTAACCCCAGTAAGAGATGGAGCATGAGCTTTGATTACTTTATCAATTTCGTCAGAAATTTCTAAATTAAATTTTTGCAAAGCTTCTTTGGTTTTATTAGGATGGAATTCTTTAAATTCACCAACATAATCAATATCATGAATTAAGCCTGCCAACATCCAATCTTCTTTTGAAAGCTCATTTGGTTTTAAAAGATTATTGTTTTTTAAATAATCATAAATTCCACCCATACAGCTTTCTAAGGCAAGAGAATGATAAAAAATATTTGTTTCTAAAGAATTTTTAACAGCGGTTAAATATTTTTCTCGATTCATAATTATTTTTCAAATAATTTCCAAACACCTTCGGAAATAACCTCTAGTTTTTCTCCATCAATTTTAATAGCGGTATTATCATCAATGGCATAAATTGGAAAAGAAAATTTTTGAGATTCTTTTTTGACAAAATCAAACGTAAATTCAGGGAAATATTGACTATTAATGTGAGGTTCAATCATAAAATCTACCAGAGATAAACCTTTATCATTAACATTTTTATAGGTATCCACCACTATTTTTTTTTCAAATTCAGCATTAACGATATTTGGAGTGGCCACAACAGTCCCTGCACTGATACCAACATAAATTTTTGTTTTTAACAATTCTGGTAAAAACTTAGAAAATCCAGATTTATTGAACCAATACATTAAGTGATAAGTGTTCCCCCCAGAAATAAAAATAACATCAACATCATTCAATCTTTCTTTCCAAATTTTTTCGGGAAGAGCTGATATATCAACTATATCCAAAGATCTAAATTTTAATTCTTGCAAGCTCTTTAAATTATCTATTAACCACCACTTATCTCCATCTTCTAAATTGGCTGCTGTAGGAATGAAAGCAACCTTTGACTCTGAAAATGGTTTTTGAAGAAGATCACTAAGAGCCTTAATAATTGATTGGTTTTCCAATCCACTTGAAGTTAAAAGCAGTTTCATAAGTTTATTTTACTCTTCGTTCCTCATGGCGGGGAAAAGAATGACGTCTTTAATAGTAGGAGAGTCAGTCAAAAATTGAATAAACCGATCAATCCCCATACCCCAACCAGCTGTTGGTGGCATACCATATTCAAGAGCACGAATATAATCGTGATCAAATTGAGAAGCAATTTCAGAACCTTTTTTTGCTAATTCCCCTTCTTCAAGCCAACGATCGGCTTGATCTTTTGGGTCATTAAGTTCGTTATAGGCTTTAAGCAACTCAGTACCACAAACTAAAAGTTGGAAAGAAGATATTTTTTGAGAATTGTCTGATTTTCTTTTAGCAAGAGCAATCATTTCCGACGGATAGTCACAAACAAAGGTTGGTTCGATAATTTTAGGTCTGGCATATTCTTTGTAAAGAGCATCAAAACAAGCACCTAAACCAACTACACCTTTCATATCAATTTTGAGTTTTTTGTCTTTAATTATTTTTTTAAATTCGTCTTCAGTTTTTATATTATCTATATTAATACCAGTATGTTTTTCGATAATATCAGTAAAGGTTACTCTTTGAATATCTTTAGAAAAATCAAGATCGACATCTTGAAATTTTAATTTCAAATCACCTTTAATGGATTTAATAACATGTCTAATTAAGTCTTGAGTGAAATCCATTAAAACTTCATAATCAACATAGGCCCAATAAAATTCGATTTGAGTGAATTCAGGGTTATGAAAACGAGAAACACCTTCATTTCTAAAATCACGACTAACTTCATAGACTTTTTCAAAGCCACCGACAATTAATCTTTTGAGATAGAGTTCATTAGAGATGCGAAGATACATATCCATATCCAAAACATTATGATGAGTAGTAAATGGTTTGGCTGAAGCTCCGCCATAAACAGGTTGTAAAATAGGAGTTTCGACTTCCATAAATCCATGATCGTCTAAAAATTGACGCATTTGAGATAAAACTTTAGTTCTGATTTTAAAAACTTCTCGACTTTCTGGGTTGACAATAAGATCGACATAACGTTGACGATAACGATCTTCAACATCCTGAAGACCATGCCATTTTTCTGGTAAAGGACGCATATTTTTAGCTAAAATTTGAAATTCGGAAACATTGATAGTAATTTCACCAGCCTGAGTTTTGAAAACATCACCAGAAACAGAAACAATATCACCTAAATCTAAAAGCTTAGTTAAATCCATTTTTGGACCGAGAATTTTTTCTTGAAAAAAAAGTTGGATTTTACCTGTTTGATCATGAAGATCAGCAAAGAGAATTTTTCCATGACCACGAAGTGACATTAAACGACCAGCAACTAAAACTGATTTATCAAGCATTTTAAGGGCTTGAACGACAGTATTTTTGTCGGCTAAATTTGGTTGAGGGTAAGCGTCAATTTTTAGACTTTTGATTTTGGCAAGTTTATCAAGTCTTTGTTTTTGAAGTTCGTTTAGTTTTATATCTGGCATGATTACATTTTACTACATTAGTTAAGACAAACTATTTTGTAGGTAACTTTACCAGCTGGAGCTTCAACTTCAATTTCATCGTTAATTTTTTTACCAATCAAAGCTTTACCTAAAGGTGATTTGTCTGATATTTTACTGACATTAGGATCAGATTCAAAATGACTGACAATATAAAATTCTTTAGTATCTTTTCCATTAACTTTGACTTTAACTTTGCAACCAATTTGAACAGTTTTACAAGTAGAATCGTTACTAATAATTTTACTGTTTTCTAAGGCTTCAGAAATTTCATCAAGTTGATCATTAACAACTTCTAATTCTTCTTTGAGTTGAGTTGCTAAAACATCCTCGCCTGATTCATCAGGTTGAGCAACTTCTTCAATCTGTTCAATTAATCGAGATTGTTTTTGTTTTAAATCATCTAATTGAAGAGTTAATTTTTGGAAACCTTCTTTGGTTAAAAGAGTTTTAGCATTCATTTTAAATTTTAATGATAAAAAATCTCCCATTATTTTTTAATAACTGGTTGGGAGTTCCAGGGTTGGATCATATATTATGTTAAAGTTTCTCTTTTGTCAAATCAGTTTTAATGAATTACAATTGAGAGTGAAAATGTTTAATTTTTTAAAAGTAACACCTAATAAAAGGAGCGTCAAGGTCGGTAAAAAATATGGGATACTTTACAGTAATCCATCTAAAAATAAAAGAATAATTTTCTATGTCGGGACTACCATAATTTTGATATGTATTGGTTACTTAGGTTATCTATACCAACCATTAATTAAATCAATAGTAAAATATAAAACTGCTAAAAGTGAAGAAGTGGTTATAGAAAGCAATCAAATTGTTAATGATGAATTTTCTATTTTAATACCTAAAATATCAGCTAAGTCAAAGGTAATTGCAAACGTTTCCCCTTATAACCAAAAAGAGTATTTGGAGGTTTTAAATAAGGATGAAGTAGCCCATTCAAAAACTTCAGCACTACCAGGATTAGGTAAGAATAATACTACTTATATATTTGCTCATTCAACACAACAAAGCTTGAATATGGTGAGAAAAAATTCAGTTTTTTATTTATTAGATGAATTAACTACAAATGACTCTGTTTATATAAAATATAATGGTAATTTTTATAAATATAGGGTATACGATAAAAAAGTGATTAGTTACAAAGAGGCCGAATATTTAGAATATAAAGAAGAAGATAAAGAATTATTGATATTACAAACATGTTGGCCAATTGGAACAAATTGGAAAAGATTGCTTATTTTTGCAGAAAAAATTTAGTATTTTGGTATAATCAAGCTTAGTAATTATGGGATTAGATTTATCTTTTAGTGAAAATTATTGGGAAGATTTAGAACGTCATATTGACGGTGATAATTTTGATAAAAAAATTATTAAAAAAGGATTTGATTTTATGTCTGAAGCTCATAAGGGTCAGACTCGTTATTCTGGAGAAGCATATATTTCCCATCCAGCATGGATTGCTAAAATAATAGCTCAGCTTAAAATTGGACAAGAAGCAGTGTTAGCGGCTTTGCTTCATGATTGTATAGAAGACACTCCTATAAAAATTGATGATATTGCTAAAGAGTTTGGTGATGAAGTAGCTTTACTAGTATCGGGGTTAACAGAAGTAAAAAATAAAACTGAAGGGATAAAAATAAATCAAACTAATATTGATGTCTTTAGAAAATTTTTCTTTTCATCAGTTAATGATGTAAGAGTTTTAATAATAAGATTAGTCGATAAACTTCATAATAGTTTTACTATAGAATATTTACCCAAAGAAAGACAAAAAGTATATGCTCAAGACATTTTGAGGATTTATGGACCTCTAGCAGAATACGTAGGGTTACATTATTTTAAAAAGTTAATTGAAGATATTGCCTTTCAAGTTCTCTACCCAGAAAAGGCAGAAAAGATAAAAGAATTGTTTAAGGAGAAAAAAAAGAATGAAATTAAAGCTCTAAATTTAGTTAAAAATGAACTAGAAAAAATATTAAAAATTAATAATATTAATAATACTATTGTAGAGGGACGGATTAAAAGTTTGTATAGTACCTATTCAAAAATAAAGAAAAAAGGAGATGGTTACCAAGTTAAAGACAGGGTTGCTATACGAGTTTTGACCGATAATTTAGTTAATTGTTATACAATATTAGGATTATTGCATGCCAAATATAGATCTTTACCTGAAGAATTTGAAGACTATATTTCAGCTCCTAAACCAAACGGATACAGATCAATTCAAACTACAATTAGTTGGAAAGATAAGATGACAGTTGAAATTCAAATAAAAACTAAAGAAATGCATGACTTTAATGAATTTGGACCAGCTTCTCATATTGCTTATAAAATGGGACAGGGAGTAATTGATAAAGGTCATGGGATGGAATGGGTAAAAGATTTGCTTAAATGGCAAAAAGGCGATGATAATATAAATAACTATAGACTAAAAGTTTTGACTAATTATGTTTATGTATTTACTCCTAAGGGAGATACTATCCAATTGCCAAAAGGAAGCACTGCTTTAGATTTTGCTTATAGAATTCACACTAGTATTGGAGATAGGTGTAAAGGAATAAAAATAAATGGGAAAATGGCTAAAATTAATGATGAGTTAAAAACTGGTGATTTAATTGAAGTTTTATTAGGTAAAAAACTAAATGTAAACAAAAATTGGTTAGATATAGTAAAAACTCCTTGGGCTAGAGATCATATTAAAAAGATGGTTAAAATTGACGAACAGAACTAAAAAATTGATTGTATATACTATATATAGTATAATATAGGACATATGTTTGGAAAAGAGATTTCAGGTACAATTGAATCTTTTAGATATATTTCACCAAGAACAGTAGTGGCGACAAGAGGAGATGC
>Ga0265293_10006434_pt1 | contig 18812 bp, 10 predicted proteins | sample Munlanlewell138R_FD_192505 | JGI IMG/M metagenome (GOLD analysis project Ga0265293, IMG submission 192505) | Leachate microbial communities from a municipal landfill in Southern Ontario, Canada - Leachate well 138R | ecosystem: Engineered > Solid waste > Landfill > Unclassified | place: Canada... | reverse complement strand
ACTCAACCGCAAGAATACATGGAACGTGCTGAAAAAATCAAAAAAGCCCTCATGAGTTGAGTTTTCATTAACACATCTTGGTTATTTTATTATGTTTCAAGTTTTTTGTAGTGTCATTTTTTGTTGTAAGCGAAAAGACCACAAAATCTCATGGTCTTGTTTTTTTTATGATGAAATTTGTATATTCATGGTAGAGTTTATTTATTTTTGGGTAATCTAGCAATTTTCAATGGGTTTGACACATATTGATAAATGCATGAAAGAATAGTTGATAGTCTGGGAATTTTGCATAGTGTTCCACGGATTCTAGATTCGTTTTCCAAGGTTTCAATCCAGCAAAATGAGTACCATAAAGCAAATCAAGTTCGGATACCCATTGAAACTTGCATATCTGATATCGAGATTATGCCACTTACCGCTATATTTTAAGGTAAGATATTGCATCCCAGGCCACTTGTAGGTGGCAATTAAAGAGAGTATGTCAGGATTTTTTAAATCCTCCATAATATCTTGATAATCAGTCATGTTAGGATCCAAACGAAACAAACAGGCGTGACACCTAAATTGCTTGATACACTTACTTTTTTTCGTTGTTCATGCGTGTTCATTGACACCATTAGATCTAAACTAGTTTTGTGCATAAACTGAAATTGGGGACATTTTTTATTGCGAACTCAAGGTTCAAAAAGGACCACGTCCTTCCTTTCAAACTTTCTTTTCTATATGCCTATAAAAAAGAAAAGCTAAGAGTCATCTTTCTTAGCTCGTAGTAAATATAAGGAAGGCGTAGACTTTATAAATACTCAAAGGTATACAAGTTTTTACGAACTCGAGGTTCACATAATTTAACTACGCCTTCACCCTTATTTTACTACCAATTACTAAAATATAAAAGACTAAGAGATAACTCCTAGTCTTAGTATACGAAAAGGACGGTCCTGTCTACCATGACGCATCCCGTGATGAATGATGATCGGATCAATCATAATCACATCATCGAAAATAACTTTTAGTTCTTGAACAGCCAGTTTTGATAAATCAGGTGTCACAAGACAGATGACATCAGCATCTACTTTTTGTCGTTTCAATTGATTTCCAAAAACCAAAGCTCCAGGTACATAAGCATCATTTCTCATCACGAAGGTCACAAAGGCACACGTGTGCATGTAATCACTTCCTTAGATTCAGTTTACTTGATTAAGAATGATAACATGCTCATGTCAATCCATGCTTCCTTCCATATTTTCCGATTGATATCTTATCATATTTGAAACATTTTAGCCTAATAATGATGAAAAAACAAACAAAAATGCTTATTCTAAGCTTTTATGCGATCAAAGTGTTTTTATTATTCTCAGATAACCCTAATGATTTAACGGTTCGTTTAGAATCATTTTATTAAAGATTAAAATGAAAACTCTTGTTTAAACATAAAAAAAATAAGCAAGACATAAGATATCAAAAAAGGGTAAAAAATAAAATTATTTTATGATAGAATGGTGATTGCAAGGAGTCGATGCTATGTATCCCTATTTAATGCCAGAAATTTTTAGGTATGCTATTCCCATGTATGATTTAATGATAGTGATTGGTGTATTTTCAATGCTTGTCTATATGATGAATCGCCTTGAAAAAACGGATGGATACTCAAGATCACAAACCAATCGAATCCTCGTGATTATTTTGGTAAGTTTACTGTTTGCCTTGTTATTCTCCTACGTTTTGGATGGCATTTTCCATTCGATTAAGGAAGGTAAATTAACATTTGGGACTATCAACTTTTTAGGAGCTCTCATCGGAGGTTTTGCTGCGTTTTTGTTACTGATGAAGTATTTCTATAAAGATGATAATAAAAATATGAAGACAATCGCAAACACTGTCATTACTGGTGTTGTCTTAGCACATGCCCTTGGAAGAATCGGTTGTTTTTTTGCTGGGTGTTGTTATGGCATACCAACCGACTCATTTCTAGGCGTTGTTTTTCCTCACGGACATTCACACGAGGTATACCCAGGAGAAAGTGTCTTTCCCACACAACTCTTTGAAGCAGGCTTTTTATTTCTCCTATTCTTCCTACTCAATAAAGTTAAGTCATTCAAACACAAAGAAGTCGAAGTTTATTTAGTCGGTTATGGCGTTTGGCGTATGATGATTGAATTTATTCGTGGTGATGATCGAGGTGTTCTCTTACCTCTGTTTCACACACAATATAATACGTTTCCAACACCTTCACAACTGATCAGTTTTCTCATGGTTTTGCTTGGCGTATATCTAATTTACAAAAACTTTTTGAAGCAGCATAACAACAGTCTATGATGAAAGTAGGATGGCAATGAAACAAAGAAGCAATGGTCTGTTTCAAACTCTACTGATCATCTTCATGATTATCACCTTATTGATCTTACAGTTTGTTGATTTAGGTATTATCCAGGATTTAAAGGATAATTTCTTAATAAAGAACACGCTGATCAGACTCATAGGTGGTATTTTACTGATGATTTTTCTCTATCGTTTGGGTTTCTCAAAAAGGTTTTCGTTTAGGACAACAAAAAAGACATGGTTGGTTATCGTACCTGCTTTAGTTGTTTCAATGAACAATTTTCCAGTGATTGCTACACTGAGTGGTCAAGCGGAACTAATCGATCCCATTTACCGTATACTTCTCTTTTTTTTGGAATGTTTAAGCATCGGTTTTTTTGAAGAAATCATATTTAGAGCTATCTTACTTATTTACCTCGTTGAGTTGTTATCTGATAAAAAACAAGGTGTTCTGATAGCGATCATCCTATCATCTATTCTCTTTGGCTTAATGCACCTCTTAAACTACTTCACGGGCTCAACTCTAATTGATACACTTATGCAAGTGGGTTATTCAACACTTCTAGGTATGATGTGGGCAGTCATCTATTTGAAGACAAAAAATATCTGGTTAGTGATGATATTACACGCAACGTATAATTTTTTTGGACAAGTCATGTTTTATTTAGGTGAAGTAACGCATCGGTTTGATATTTATACCATCATCATCACCATCTTTTTTGCAGTGATTGCAGCTATCCACTCGTTTAAACTCTATCAAAGTATCCAGGTTCACACACTCAAAGCTTTTTAGCTATCATTTATGATTTTGGGAGAAAAAAAATGAAATATAATATTGCCATTGTTGAAGATAGTGTTCAATCAAGAGAAACACTGAACAACTATCTTGAACGCTATACCAAAGATAATCAACACGAATTTAATATTTTTCATTTTGCTGATGGGGATGAAATTGTTTCGGATTACGAAGCTAAGTACGATATCATTTTTCTAGATATTGAAATGAAGCGTCTTGATGGTATGACCACTGCTCAAAAAATTAGAAGTTTTGATAGTGATGTTATCATCATTTTTATCACGAACATGGCTCAATACGCAATCAGTGGATACAGCGTAGGTGCTCTCAGTTTTTTACTTAAACCACTGCCTTATTTTGCTTTCTCCCAAGAATTAACGAAATCAATTGAGCGTTTAAGTAATCGAAAGCATAAAGCAATTTTATTATCAACTGAAAATGGTGTGATCAAAATTAACAGCCATGACATCATGTATATCGAATCGTTTGGACATGATTTAATCATTCATACAACAGGAGAAACGTATACAAAAAGAGGGACGATCAAGCGTGTCGAAGAGGAGTTAGCGGGTGTCCAGTTTTATCGCTGTAACAATGGATATCTTGTCAATCTTGCGTACGTTCAAGGCGTTAAAGATGATGAAGTAATTATTGGATCTTATCGTCTAAAGATATCAAGACCTCGCAAGAAAAAATTCATGGAGGCATTAACTCAGTATATTGGAGGTACGTTATAGTGTTTACCATACTGCTTAATATCGTTGATACGGTTCCAGACATTCCAAGATTCCATACAGCAATAGCTGAATGGTTGTTCGCACTTGTATTTATTCTATATTTACCTAAAAGATATCAAGGAATCAAAGCCTATATAGGTCATATTCTTTGGTTTGGAGTTATTTTAGGTTTCCAATTGTTATCAGGGATTTTGCCCATTGAGCTATGGATACCAAGTATGGTTGTTGCTGTTATCATCATGATGTTTTATATTTATACAATGACAAAGATTAACATGTATACCGCGGGTTACTTTGTAACAATTGCATTTATTATTGCTGAATTTGCAGCTTCACTTGAATGGCAAATCTCTTACTTTTTGCAGGTAAATATTAACCTGTGGATTGATGCGATAAGCATTACTACACTTTTTATCGTCTATGCACTTATCTTTTTCATAGTTATTATGTTGGAAAAAAGATTCAAAGGAAAATACTTTCAATTAGATGTCAAACAAAATGATTTATTGACGATTGTTATTATGGGTATATCCATATTTGCACTGAGCAATTTTAGTTTTATCAATATGAACACACCTTTTAGTGGTCAATATCCATCTGAAATACTTTATATTCGAACATTGGTTGACTTTGCGGGTATGATTTTGCTCTATTCACAAAGAGAGCATAAAATGGCAACCTATTCATCTAGAGAAGCATTTACCATGCAAATTCTTTTGGATAAGCAATATGAACAATATCAACATTCACTTAAAAATGCAGAAATCGTTAATCAACGATATCATGATCTTAAGCATTATATTAATCTACTTCGAAACGAAAAAGATCTTAATAAAAAGGAAGAGTATTTGAACGAGATTGAAAAGTCAATCACTCCCTATGATACACAATATAAAACTGGTAATCATGTATTAGATATTCTGTTGACACAAAAAAGCACTCAGATGCACGAAAATGATATCAACTTTACCTGTGTTGCTGATGGTGAACACTTATCATTTATCTCTGTTTTAGACATATTAAGTCTCTTTGGTAATGCCTTAGACAATGCCATTGAAAGTGTCAAAACGATCGATCAAAGTGAAAAAAGAATTATTAAACTAGCCATTTTCGCACAAAACCAACTACTCTTTATTAAATTAGAAAACTACTATGTCAATCAACTCAAATGTGTTGATGGAATGTTTTTGACAACCAAGAAGGACAAACAGAACCATGGATTCGGTATGAAAAGTATCAATAGCATCGTTGAAAAATATGGTGGAAGCATCAAGATTAGTACCGATAATCACTGGTTTAGTTTGATGATTTTAATGCCTATCAATAAATAATTAATTGACAAAGCATATAGCTTATGAATCACCTGAGCATGAGAAGCTTAAAATAGCTTCTTTTTGAGTTTGAATCTCACATGAGTTTAATCAGATATAAATCCTTAACATAACCATTGAAAATACCTTCATTTTATGTAAAAAGTATAAAAAATAGTTTTCTCAAAACTCATTTGAGAGCTAAATCAAATAGCATAATGACAAAGTTTGTCACATTTTAAACAGTTTTTGCCAGAAAGGAGTTTTTTGTTTTTTTTTAGATAAAATGAAGACAAGATAGCGTTTTCATTATGCACAAAATTGAAAAGAAGAGGTCGAACTATGAAATCGAAGTTATATCGAATAGCATTACTATCACTATGCATGCTGCTCTTGAGTGGTCTTTTTGCATGTGTAAAACCAGGTGAGGAAACCGTTGAATCATACATGGTCACATTCTCAAGAAATACGGAAGTCACCGTTACAGGAATGCCCTCACCACAAAACATTGAAGAAGGAAAATTGGTAACTAGACCGACATCAGATCCTTCGACATCACTTTATGAATTTACAGGATGGTTTGCTGATGAAGCATGTACCACACCTTTTGATTTTGATACTGTAACAGTTACTAGCAGATTGACAATTTACGCAGGTTGGGAACTCATCATTACAACATTTGATGTAACGTTTGATCTCAATTATGAGGGATCATCTGATCCAACTGTTATTCATGTTAATAGCGGAGAAAAAGTAGTTGAACCCGATGAACCCATTCGTCCGGGTTATCAGTTTAAGTTTTGGAGTACGCAAGCCGACGCTGAGTATATCTTTAATTTTGACAATTCAATTACATCCGATACACCACTTTACGCCATGTGGGAAAAGATATATACCTTAACCTATATCTTTAATGTTGAAGATATGCCATCTGTTGATGAAACATATGGAGATACAGAATTAACCATTCGTCCAACTGACCCTACAAGAAGTAACTTCAGCTTTGCAGGATGGTTTAGTGATTCTGCATTAACGATACCCTTCACACACGGTGCACTATTAAGTGAAAGCACAAGTATTTATGCTAAATGGACAAGAATAAGTTACAAAGTGACATTTGATCTCAATTATACAGGTTCTACACCCATCATTATCAATGCAAACGTTGGAGCAGATGTTCCGGTACCAACGAGTCCTAGTAGAGAGGGTTATGCATTTGATAACTGGTACACATCAGCAACCAATCAAACAGATGATACACTCTATGATTTTTCAGCTGTAACAAATGATACGACAATCATCTATGCTGGTTGGAAACAATTGTACACAGTAACATTTGATTACCATTATGAATCAGCACCAGCAAATACAACACAAACCATTCAAGAAGGTGAAGAAATCAATGTCATCACCCCGACACGCGAAGGCTACAATTTCAGTGGTTGGTATATAGATATTGATTTAGAGACTCCTTATGATTATAGTGCTGTGACATCAAGTTTTACGCTCTACGCTAAGTGGATAGATGCGACACAGACACAAGATGAGTTTACAGTTACATTTGATATTAATGATGGCACATCAGATCCCATCATCAGAACGGTTCCTGCTGATACAGTCGTTTCAAAACCAGATGATCCAGTACGTGCAGGCTATCAATTCATGGGTTGGGTAACGACACCCACGGGTAGTACAACCTATAAATTTACTCCAGTAACCGAAGATATAACAGTTTATGCAAGATGGATCAATCTTTGGAAAATTACATTCAATCTGGATTATGAAGGAGCTCCTGATCCTCTTGTTGTCGAAACACTGGATGGAACACGTATTTCTAAACCAGAAAATCCAACAAGAGAAGGATTATGGCAGTTTGTTAGATGGAATGACGAAAACACACAACCATTTGTCTTCACGACCATCATCAAACAAGACTATGAACTTCATGCAGTTTGGGCAAGATCGGGTTACACCATTACATGGGATTTCAATTTTGATGGAGAGCCATCACCAGTAACAACAGAAGTTCTTATTGGTAGCGTCATCAGAGAACCTCAAAAACCAGATCGTGAAGGAAACTGGGCAATATCTGGATGGTATTTAGATGAAGAACTAACTACACCATTTTCACTCACCTCCGAAATTGATGATGACATCACTCTTTATGCAAAATGGGCATCGGGATATTCATATAGTATCAATTTAAACTATGTCGGTGCACCAAGCATTCCCACACAAATACTTTCTGAAGGTGCAAATATACCGGCTCGACCACAAGATCCTACGAGAACCAACTACACGTTTGTTGGATGGTCATCAGCTCCATCAAACGATCCTGATTTTAATGACTTTGGTCAACCGATAACTCAAGATATTACCATCTACGCGCAATGGCAACACACCTACATCTTTGAAGCAGAATATGTTGATTTATCAGGAAAAATGGGTGCTGGATGGTCAGGTGGTGCAGCAGGTACGGCTATGATTGTCAGAGATACGATCACCGAAGATCCAGAATTAGGAACCAATGCATACGCATCTAATGGCTTTTTCCTAAGTTATCTTTATTCCTATGGTCTCTATATTGATTTTGTAGTTACATCCGATCGTGCAGCAGAAGCAACCTTAATATTTAGATTCTCTGCAGAACAAAAAGATCCGTTTATGATTACAGATGAACAATATCGCGTCACATTAAATGGTGAAAAGGTTAACTATGGAAGTATTACCATCTTCGGTGCTTATGCAGCACTTCAACAACGCAAATTGCCATTTGATGATGTCATGTCAGTTACAGTTGACCTTGTTGAAGGTGTTAATACCATCCGTTTCACAACAAATAATCAAATATCTATGGGTGGAACCATGGATGCAACTGCTCCACTCTTCGACTGTATTAAACTCGATACGATTGCAGTTCTTACATGGAATCCTGTATTAGAAAATCTAAGTTTATTTAACTAAAAACGAATAGGAGAAACTTATGAGCTTCTTTAAACAACTATTTAAAAACAAACCGACAAAAGTTTGGGCGATTACTACGCTCAGTACTTTCTTAGTCATCCTAATCATTAATATCCTTTTGGTGGCTTCCTTCTTAACACCACTACTCAACATCCTTTTTGGAGGTAGACGAGCAATCATAGCAGGTGGTGGTGAGACCACTTACGTTGCTGATTATGAAACAAAATTGGAAGCTGCAGAAGCTGGAAGAGAGTTATCTAAACTCATTGTTGAAGAAGGAATTGTCATGTTGAAAAATGATGATGCTATGCCTTTTCCAGATGGAGCAAAGGTTAGTGTATTCGGTAAAAATTCCGTTAATCTTTCCTATGGTGGTTCAGGATCGGGTGGAAAATCTCATGTAAATAATCAAACAATATTTGATAGTTTAGAAGAGGCAGGTTTTTCTTATAATCCAACACTCAAAGATTTTTATGAAAGTGATAGCTTATCTGGATCTGGACGTTCAAGCAATCCAAACATTGAAAATGCAGGGGTTTCCACGTTATTAACCGGTGAGACACCACAAACATCTTATCCGAATGAAGTTAAGAATAGCTATACAGAATATCATGATGCTGCACTCGTCGTTATCACGAGAATTGGTGGTGAAGGATGGGATCTACCGCGAGCTATGCAAGATGGCTATGGCATTGATGAAGAAGCTCATTACTTACAGCTTGATATTCATGAACGCGACCTACTCAAAGCGGTAGCAGATGCTGGATTTACACGAATCGTGGTCATTATTAATAGTAATAACCCAATTGAATTAGGTTTCCTAGATGATCCAACTCACTACGCATATGATCAACGTATCAATGGTTGTCTTTGGATTGGAACACCTGGTGATACCGGTATTCTAGGTTTGGGATCAATTTTAGCAGGTGAAGTATCACCATCAGGACGACTCGTTGATACGTATTCAAGAAATTTTAGAAATGATCCAACATTTATGAACTTTGGTAATAACGCGGATGATGGGGATATGATTACACCTGTTGATCGTGGTAATTACTATAATTTGAACGGATCTATATCAAATCACAATTATAGTTTTGTTGATTATGAAGAAGGTATTTATGTTGGATACAAATACTTTGAGACACGTGGTTTCAATAATGAGAGTTGGTACAATCAAAACGTTGTCTACCCCTTTGGATATGGACTATCATATGCAACATTTACTCAAGAACTCGTCAATGAACCACAAGGTATGGCCATTACAAAAGATGATACCATTGACTTTCGTGTTAAGGTTACAAATACATCATCTACTTATTCAGGTAAAGATGTTATTCAAGTCTATGTAACAGCACCATATACAGTAGGTGGTATTGAAAAGTCTTATGTAACGCTTGCAGGTTTTGCGAAAACAAATGTGTTACAACCCGGACAGTCACAAACAGTTGAAATCAGTATAAATCCATATGATTTTGCGTCTTATGATGCCATCACAAATGAAAGTTTTGTATTAGAACCTGGAACATACCAAATTAAAATTCAAAAGGATGCACACACTTTAATTGATAGTTTCGATGCAAACGTAGCAAGTCCAGGTATCACTTGGAAAGATGGTGTCAATGACGAAGTTAAAAACCGATTTGATGATATTGATGATCAATTAGGTACCATCTTATCTCGCAGTGATTTTAGTGGAACGTATCCTGCACCTAGAGCTGCTAGCGAAATCATCTTGGATGCAGCAACCAAAACAGCTCTTGATAGTCGTGCTTCAGGCAATCCAATTTCTATACCTGACGAAGAATATCCTACATTTGGTCAAAGCGGTGAATTGAAATACTATGACTTATATGGAAAAGATTATAATGATCCACTATGGGATGATTTACTTGATCAGTTGACGACCGATGAAATGATTCGCTTTATCACGGATGGCCAGTTCAAAACACTTGATATCCCATCTATAAAACTTCCTGAAACAATTCAAGCTGACGGACCCTTTGGATTTGTTAACTTTATGGGTATAAACGATCCTTACGATTTTGCAGATTGTGCTTATTATCCAAGTGAAGTCGTACTCGCATCAACATGGAATGTTGAACTTGCAGAGGATTTTGGAGTGGCTATTGGCAATGAAGCACTCATCGGTAATGAAAGAGGAGATGGCATTCCTTACTCTGGATGGTATGCTCCTGGTGTTAACATTCACCGATCACCCTTTGGTGGACGTGTAGGTGAGTATTATTCAGAGGATGCATTTATCACAGGTAAAATAGCAGCCAATCAAACTAAAGGAGCTAGCAGTAAAGGTTTAATCGTTATTGTTAAACACTTAGCGGTTAACGAACAAGAAACAGATCGCAACGGTGTTGCTACTTGGCTTACAGAACAAGCTCTGCGCGAAATCTATTTAAAGCCTTTTGAAATGACCTTCAAGGAAGGTGGAACTCACGCAGCGATGTCATCATTCAATCGAATCGGAACAAAATGGGGAGGTGGCGATTATCGTCTTCTCACCGAAGTTTTAAGAGATGAATGGGGTTTCCAAGGTTTTATTATTAGTGATTTCAACAATAACAATGAGTACGCAAACGCAGAACAGATGGTTTATGCAGGCGGAGATCTTCACCTATTCACAGTTAATTCAAAATGGTGGGATCCAGATACTTCAGATGCAACAGATATGACTGTTTTAAGATTAGCAACAAAAAATATACTCTTTGCTGTTGCAAACTCAAATATTACGAATGCAGATGTTGTTGGATATCGCTTACCCGTTTGGCAAGAATTAATGATCGGTATCGATATAGCTATCTTCGTCATCTTCATGGGTTGGGGTGCACTTGCAATCTACAAGATGAAAAAGAAACAAAAGGGATTACAGGTATAACTCTTTAAGGGGGAATCAGAATGTTTCGATGGGCAGTTTGTGGTTTAGGTAAAATATCACACAGGTGGGTTCGTGTAGCTAATTCGATTCCAAACACACGTGTGATTGCTGCGGTTTCTTCATCTAAAGAACGAGCTAAAAAGTACCAAAAAAAGTACGCCATGGATTATGCGCTTACGTATGATGAACTTGCAACCCAACCTACACTTGTCGATGCTGTTTATGTCTCAACACATATGAATGTCCATCAACAGACTGTTGAAAAGTTTCTCAAAGCTGGGATTCCTGTATTGTGTGAAAAATCATTTGCATTAAACAAGAAGCAAGCAAAAAGCATGATCGAAACTGCACATGACCATCAGGTGTTATTGATGGAGGCTATGTGGTGTCGATTGCTACCCGCGACTCTATATGTTGATCAAATGATAAAGGAAAAAAAATATGGAGAAATCCTTGATATTACAGGAGATTTTAAAGCAGGTTGGGGTCATGGACCTAAATCACGTGTATGGAGATATGAGTTTGGTGGAGGTAGTGTTTTGGATCTAGCTGTCTATCTTGTGCACTATGCACATATGCTTCTAGGTAAGCCAGAATCTATCTTTGCTTCAGGAAAAGTTGTCAATCGAGTTGATCGATATTGCGATTTCATCATGAGTTATTCAAACGGATTACAATGTGATCTTCACTCATCGCTTCAGTTTCCTATTATCAAAGAAACTTTCAAAATATATTGTGAAAAGGGAACCATCATCATTCCATCATTCTATGGTACAAAAAAGGTGATCGAAATACCTTTAAATGATCGTAAACTTGTCACGCGATTTCCTCGCGTTGATGGTTTTGTTTATGAGATTAAACATTTTATGGAACTCTTGAAAACTGATAAGAAGGAAAGTCAAGTAATTACCCATTCACTGACATTAGATGTTATGGAATCACTTGATGAAATTAATCTTCAAATCGGTGTCGTTTTCTAGATTGTACAAATACTAATTTATGGACATAAAATAGCATGGCAATGACGAAAAATCTATTGATGATAGGAGATGTTGCTTATTGAATCATTTAGAAACAAACGATTTTTGTAAAAGGTTATTCTGGGTTCATCTTTCCCAATTGAAAAAAGAAAATAGAAGAAAAGGAGATTAATATGAGTAAAGCGAGAAGTTTTATTAAAAAGTATTTTAATATCGTTAAAATTTCAGTGATATTATTACTTTTGCCCTGTCTGATTTCAACAACTTATGCAATCATCTTTGAATCAGACTTTACTTCTCTGGCAGAACTACAGCAAGAAGCTCGTGAGCTGAATGCAGAAGTTACTGCAGATAGTGTGACATTGCTTAAGAATATTGGCAATTCACTACCACTTGAAAAGGGAAACAAAGTAACAGTCTTTGGTGTTTTCTCAGATCAGGAAGGAACCTCATCATCCAACGGTTTTGCTTTTGGTGGACAAGGCTCTGGAAATGGTAGTGATCCACTTGGATATGTAAGTTTGCATGATGGTTTAGAAGCAGCAGGACTTGCTGTTAACCCTACCGTAAAAGCATATTATGCATCCAGTGATCATCGAGGAGTTGCTTATAATCGAGCTGCAACAGTTCCAAACCAAGCGATCGATACAGAACTTCGTGGTTTACCCACAGGTTGGACACCACGTAATAATTCTTACTCACTGGGTGAAGAAGATCCCGATGGAGAAGACGGCAATGGAAATTTAGAAACCGTTAAATCCTCATTTGGATCATTCAATGATGCAGCGATTATCGTTATTCGTAGAACAGGTTCTGAAGGTGGAGATTATTCACTATTCAATACACCTGGTCACTCCAACCCACTCGATCATTATTATCAACCAGATGATAATGAACTAGCACTCATTGATTATGCTGACCAATATTTTGAAAACGTTGTTGTCTTAATCAACTCTGCTAACCCCATGGAACTTACAGACGTTGAAGATAATGACAAAGTTGATGCCATTTTATGGATTGGTTATCCAGGTGGCTCTGGTAATATCGGTGTTGGTAAAGTTATTGCTGGTGAAATTGCTCCTTCTGGACGTACGGTTGATTTGTACGGTGCAGATTTTAAAACAGATCCAGCATGGCAAAATTTCGCAGGTAACATTCAAGCACACTTAAAAGTTGAAGAACGCGAAATGATTGATATGGTCGGTACAAACAACTGGGTAAGACGTACAATGCTCGTTGCTGTTGCACCAGAAGATCCATGGACATTTGATGGTCAAGGGAACGTCACCTTAAAGGATCCAGAAACCTTGAAAGATATTGTTCCAACGGATGGTACAACAGGTACGATGGGTTATCGTGGTCGTCCAGTTATTGAACATTTCTCTCGTATAACAGATATGAATGGAACGCTCAATATGCCTCAAGCCGTAAGTTATTCATCGAACTCATCCATGTCTAACCTTTTAGATTATGAAGAAGGTATCTACATGGGTTATCGTTTCTATGAAACAGCTGCTCATGAAGGATATTTTGATGGAACTGGCGAAGAAGGTGGCGTTTTCGAAAGAGAAGAAGCTGGTTATTATAACCGTACAGATGGTGTCCTTTATCCATTTGGTTATGGTTTATCTTATACCAACTTTAGACAAGAATTTGTTGATGCCTCTGTTTTTGAAGGTAAAGCTTTAGATACTTCCGATGATTCAGTTATGGAAGTCGAAGTTAAAGTTACCAACATTGGTGATAAAGCAGGTAAAGAAGCAGTACAACTTTATGTAACAGTTCCTTATACACCAGGTGGCATTGAAAAATCTTATGTTTCACTCATCGCTTTTGGTAAAACAGGTTTAATTGAACCAGGTAAATCAGAAACGATTACATTAACCTTTAATGTAAGAGATCTAGCATCTTTCGACTGGAATGATGCAAACGAAGATGGACATAAAGGTTATGAATTAGATCCAGGTGATTATGTATTTAGATTACAGAAAAACTCTCATGAAGAAATCGAAAACTTCAAGATGACACTTGCTGATATCGTTCATTATGATAAGGATGCTGTAACCGGTGCTGATATTACACCTTTATTCTCACCAGATGATGGTGAATGGGATGGCACACGTAATGACCCAGATTATTATTCAACATTCAGAAATGAATTTGTTACACCTAATAGCACTATGGTTTTAATGACACGTGAAGATTTCGAAGGAACATTCCCAGAACCTCCAACACCCGATGATCTCATGTTCTCTGATGAAGCTATTCGTATCATGGATTCACAAGCAGCATATACATCGTTTAATGACTTGAAGACTGACCCATGGTATGTTGATAAAGAAGATATACCTGAAACATGGACACAAGCATCTGCAGCTGATGTTGCAGCTCGTGTTAATGGTAAAACAGCAATTCAGTTATGGGAAATGGCAGATGTTGCATTTGATGATCCACAGTGGGATGAATTTATTAATCAATTGACATGGACTGAAATGCAAACATTGATTAACAACTCTGCACAAAATGCAGTTAGTTCCATTGGACGTCCTCAATCAGCAAATGCTGATGGACCTGGAGCATTCCCCAATAGCCAAAATGGTGGTTCCGGTGGTGGTGTAGGTACTCACTGGTGTGCTGCAGCTAACTTAGCAGCTACATTCAATGTTGAATACGCTGAAGCTGTTGGTCGTATGGAAGGTAACCACTCCTTATGGAATGGTGCACAAGGTTGGTATGGTCCAGCCATTCAAATGCATCGTGTAGGACCTAGTGGAAGAAATTTTGAATATTTCTCACAAGATCCACTCCTCACAGGTATGATGGGTGCATATCAAGTTAAAGGTGCAACATCAACTGGTACTATCGTATACATGAAGCATTTATTCTTAAACGAACAAGAAACATCTCGTTATACAGCACATACCTTTGCTGATGAACAAACTGCACGTGAAATTTATGGTCGTGCATTCGAAATGGCAATTAAATATGGCAATGCAAACTCAACAATGAGTGCATATCCAAGTTCAGGTCTTGTTCACCCAACATCTAACTACTACCTCTATGAAAAATTATTACATGATGAATGGGGATTTGTTAATTACTCAATTACTGATTACTTCAATAATGATAACACATTGACAACAGCTAACATGTCAGCTCGTTCAAACCAAGTACCTCTTAACTCATGGCAGACAAACTTTGGACGTAATATGGATGGCGTTTGGGATGAAGAAAAGAATGTCTTAGTCGTTACAATGCCAGAAATTACAAGTGGATACAATCCACAAAATGTAAACGCTGGAGCATCTAGAGCATATAAAGATGAATTAACAGGCGAACCTGCATCTAAGATTTACATGTCTGATGCTGAAGCACTCGAAGATGGTTTTGTTCCAGTGGTAGCTGGTGATACACTTGAAGCCTATACACAGTGGGCAGCCTATCGTAATTTGATTCATCGTATACTCTACACAACCGTTAATTCAAATGTAATGAAGAATGGTTTAGTATCATCACCATGGAGTTCTTCATCAACGGGTACTGTTTATGCACCTATTGGACTTGATAGCAATGCATCTGTTGCAGGCGATCAAGTATTAGAAGGATTCACTGTCAATTACACACTCAAATCAGGAACGATGCCAGATGGTTTAACATTCAATACAGACGGTTCTATAACAGGTAAAGCAACAACAGCTGGAACCTATAGAATTACTGTAGGTGCATATTTACCTGATACAAACTGGGTAGGTCTTGGCGGAGGTAACAACACATATCAACGTAATTTTGATATTAAGGTTGAACCACTTGTAAGCTATGAAGGTGATACTGATTTAGTTGCAGGTGTTCCATTCACAGGACAATATGTTGTCAATCCAAACTTCTTACCACTTCCAGCAGGTAACTGGGTAGCAGCATTTAGAACTTCACCAGGAACCTCTTGGATATCTCATCAATCTAATGCACTACCTACTGGTATTACACTGACAGCAATTGGTAGTAGTTTCTCTGATCCTGAAAGTGAAGACTATGGTAAGATTACGATTTCTGGTACACCAACAACACCAGTTGCAATAAGAACAGTTTACTTCTATTTAGGAACAGCTTCTTGGGGATCTTATATAGGTACAGTCTATGGATCTGATATTTTAAGTTTCACTGTTGCTGGTAACTACAACTTCGATATGAACTATGAAGAAGGTGTTGACATTCAGAAAACATTCCTACCTGGAGAACAACTTGTTATCTCGAATCCATCAAGAGATGGTTATGTATTTGGTGGATGGTATACAGATGAATTAACCACAACACGTTCAGACATGCTTGCTACAACAGCAGCTGACACAACCCTTTATGCACGTTGGATTGATATCAACAATACGACAGAAGTTCTTGCAGAACTTTCATTACAAATTTCTAATCTGTTAGAAAATCACTTTGATGATGCAGAAGCACTCGAAGTAGCAGTACAAGATCTACAAGAACAGATTAATGATGTTTTAGCGAAAGTCAATGCAGCAGAACCACTCGTTGCTCAAATACCATCTATTCAAGCATCGATTGATTTAATTACTGAATCACTCGTAGCTCTTACAGGCGATGTTGATGCAGAGTTTGCAGCATTAACGGAAGAACTAGATGTTAAATTTGGTCTCATCGATCAAAAATTCATCGATGCAGCTGATGCGCTTGAAACTGCACGTTTAGCACTTGAAGCAGCAATCGCTGCTGGTGATACGGCAGGTACAACAGCACTCACTCAAGCTATTGCAACTCTTGAAGCAGCTATTGAAGCTGGAGATGCTACCCTTGCTGGAAACATCACAACGCAAGTCAATACAATCACTGCTTTAATCACAGCAGCTAATGAACGCATTGATGATGCAGAAGATAGACTTGATGAAGCTGAAACAGCACTTGAAGATGCAGAAGGAAGACTCGATGATCTTGAAGCTGATCTTGCTGAAGCAGAAAGCAAACTTCAAGAATTAATCGATGCAGCAGCGGTTGAACCAGAAACTGGTTGTGGATCATCACTCAGCATTGGAAGCACACTATTTATCACATTCAGTTTGATTCTTGGCTCAGTTATGCTATTTATCATCAGAAGAAAAAGATAAATTACATCATTGAAATTTGTTAATTAACTTTTGATTCTTTTCAAATGATTTTGAGTTAACAATCTAATGAATTACCTGTATCCGGCAGGTGTCGGATACAGGTACTCTTAGATTATTTTCAGAATGTTTTAAATGATGATTGTCAACAGCAATGATCATTTAAGATATTTTGGTAAGTAATTATCAAAGTTCGTCCACCAATATAAAGGAGATTTAACATGAAGTATAAACAACTTGTTGACCAGATGACAATTGAAGAAAAAGCCTCATTGATGTCAGGTAAAGATTTTTGGCAAACTGTCAATATTGATCGTTTGAATATACCGAGTATTTTCCTTGCTGATGGTCCTAATGGACTCAGAAAGCAAAAAGCTGCAGCGGATCACTTAGGTTTGAATGAATCTGTCAAATCGACATGTTTTCCAACATCTTCAGCCATGGCGAATACATGGAATCCTTTACTGATAGAAACGATGGCAACCTTGCTAGGGGCAGAAGCTGTCGCTGAAAAAGTAAGTGTTGTTTTAGGACCAGGTACAAATATCAAAAGAAATCCGCTCGCTGGTAGAAATTTTGAGTATTATTCGGAAGATCCTTATTTAGCGGGTAAAATGAGTGCTGGATTTATTCGTGGTGTACAAAGTCATGGTATAGCAACAACAGTTAAACACTTTGCAGCAAATAACCAAGAGTTTAGACGTATGTCAATAGACTCTGTTGTTGACGAAAGAGCACTTAGAGAAATCTATTTAACACCATTCGAGATAGCTGTCAAAGAAGGACACTCCAAAGCAATCATGGCATCCTATAACTTGATCAATGGTGTTTATGCAAACGAGAATGAACATCTTTTAAAAGATATCTTACGTGATGAATGGGGATTTGACGGAGTTATCGTCTCCGATTGGGGTGGAATTAATGATCGTGTACTTGCTCTTAGAGCAGGTTCAGAATTAGAAATGCCCACTTCTGGAGGACAAACTGTACGCGAGATTATTCAAGCCGTTAAATCAGGAGAACTCGATGAAAACATACTTGATGAAGCGGTTGATCGCTTACTAGATCTGATTCTAAGCACATCCAAATCTCTTGAAAATAAGCCCACATCATTCAACGTTGATTTTCATCATGCTGTAGCACAAAAAGCTGCAGAGGAAGCTATCGTGTTACTTAAAAATAATGATGATATTCTACCCATTAAGGATGGGAAAAAAGTTGCGTATATCGGTGACTTTGCAAGAGAACAACGTTTCCAAGGAGCTGGCTCATCTGGAGTGAATCCAACAAAACTCGACTCGATGCTTGATCTAATCAATGAAGTCAACTTTGAGTTTATTGGATATAGACAGGGCTTTCATCGATATGGCAAAAAAAGAAAAGGATTAATGAATAAAGCCGTTTCTCTTGCCAAAAAAGCAGATGTTGTTGTGCTCTTTTTAGGATTGGATGAATATTCTGAAACTGAAGGTTTAGACCGCGAAACACTTGATCTACCTGAAAATCAGCTACAACTTTTAGAAGCTATTTATCAAGTTAATCCAAACATTGTCGTCAATTTATCCTGTGGATCTGTTATTGATCTTAATTGGGATGAAAAAGCAAAAGCAGTACTACATAGCTACTTACCAGGACAAGCTGGAGCAAGAGCACTTAATCATATCCTAACAGGTAAAATAAGCCCATCTGGAAAATT
>Ga0265293_10006433_pt1 | contig 18816 bp, 20 predicted proteins | sample Munlanlewell138R_FD_192505 | JGI IMG/M metagenome (GOLD analysis project Ga0265293, IMG submission 192505) | Leachate microbial communities from a municipal landfill in Southern Ontario, Canada - Leachate well 138R | ecosystem: Engineered > Solid waste > Landfill > Unclassified | place: Canada... | reverse complement strand
AATTAAAATTAATAATACTTATTTGAATCAATATATAAAAGATGAAAATCCCAATGGATATGATATAATATTAATTTATTTATTTGATAGATTAGAGAAAAATAAATTAAATGAAGAAATTGATATTGAATATGTTAAATATTTATATAATCAAACATTATATAAACAATATATAGATCAAATTTACAACGAATATAATACAAATGATTTACCAAAAAATTTTTTAACTAAATTCAATTCAAAGTTTGGATTAAATTTATCTAATAATTTAATGAATTTAAAAAAATTAAAAATAAAGTTAAATGAAATAACAAAAAAACAAATAGAATATAATGATATGTCTTTTACTAATTTGAAAGATTTTGATATATGTTTTAATAATTTATCATCTTTATTAAATATTCAATTTAGAATATTAAATAGTTTTTATGGTTTAGAAATAGAGAAAAATAAACCATATATTTATCAATATATAGATTTCAATGTATTAAAATCAATAAAAATATCTGCTCCAATATTTATTGATAAAGCAAAATTAACAACAGATTATGCTTTTTTTAAAAATATTGAAATTCCATATAATGAATTAAATATTGATAAAGATATGTATATATATGGAAATCAACCAGATATAATAATGTTAGAATGTTATGGATTAAATTTATTTAGATTTTTAATTAAGGGAGATAATATTATATTATCAGAAAATTCTTTAATAACTAATGATAAAACAAATAATAGAATGATAAATAATATAGTAAAACATATAGAATTTATTAAATATACAAATTGTAAAGAAAAATGTATACCATTTAATTTATATAATAATATATTTAAATCTATGGGAGATATTACATTTAAAACAGAAATATATAATGAATTTAAATTAACATCATCCGATTTGATACAAATAAAAAAAAAAATTATTATTGATTTGGATTTAATAAAAATGAATAATAAAAAAAGTAGTTTAATAGAAATATTTAATATATATAACAAAAAAACAAATTTTATGGAAACTCCAATATTAATGAAAATTAAATTTATTTTAAACAAAATTTTACGTAAAATATCAAATGACATGCGTTTTGAATATGATCCAGAAAAAGATATTAAATTATTTGATTTATTAATATTTTTGAGAATTATTAATTAATTCTTCTATTTTTTTATATAAATCATTAATAGAATCATTATTTCTAATTAATATATCATAAGTTACAATATAATTTTCTGATTCATGTTCAGAACAATTTTTAGTTAAAGTACTTGCTTGTAATCTTTCTATCATCCAAGTGTTATGTTTATATTTTTTTAACATTTCTACTTCATCAGGAAATCGTAAATCTGAAATAACAATATTTTTACCTAATTTCATATAAAATTGCAAATCTTTTTCTAATTTATGAGTCCAAATACTATATCCTGAACTATGTTGATATGGTGATTTTCTAATACATTCTGTTCCAAACCATTGTAAAATTTCTCTTGGAGTAACGTTCCATTCATCATTAACTATATCTTTGTATTCAGAATTTAATATATAATCATTAATATCAAAAATATATGATACACATTTTTTTAAATATTTTCCAAAACTTATTTTAATAAAATTATAATTAGTAACTAAATAATCAGCTACTGTATCTTTTCCAGATTGTGATTTACCAGATAAAGCAATAATCATTTTAATTGAATAAAAATATCAATTAAAATGATCATTTTAAACTCATTGAAAGATTATTATTTAAATATAGATAATAAAGAATATCCGATAGATATATCATTAGATAATGTTGATAGTGCTGTTAATTATATTGAATTGAATAAAAATATTAAATACGCAATATGTACAGATGGTAATGATGTTGATGGTATGGCTGGAGGTTCTATTTGGTATTTAACATTACAATCATTAAATATAGATTGTAAAATATTTGCGCCGAAAAGATTGGATGGATATGGATTAAATATAAAAATTGTTAGTGATTTAGCTAAAGAAGGTTATCAATGTATTATAACAAATGATAATGGTATTCGTGCTTTTGAAGCATTAGAATATGCAAAAAAAATTGGTATATATGTTATATTAACAGATCATCATATACCTTCTGATATTTTACCAAAAGCTGATATTATTATAAATCCTCATATCAATAATAACCATTTAATGACACATGATATTTGCGGATCATATGTATCTTTTATTATATGTAAAGAATTAAAAATTAAACCAAGTATTTATAATAATATAATGGAATTAGCTGCATTAGCTACATTGTCTGATTCTATGCCATTAATTTATTATAATAAAAGTATTGTAAAAAAATTATATAATCATGTTGAATCAAAATTTTTATATAATTATGGATTAGATTTAATGTTTAAAAAATATAATTTATATGATTCATTTAATGATGATACTTTTTCATTTAAAGTTATACCTTTATTTAATAGTTGTTCTAGAATGTTAAATCAATTAGATGAATCAATTTTGATATTAACATCTAATGATGATTTAGATATAAATAATAAGTTAGATTTATTATTTAATACTAATGAAATTCGAAAAAAAGAAACAGAATATTATTATAAAAAATTTATGTCATTTGATAAAAAAGACGATATATTAATTTTTGAAGATAATACAATTAAGTCTGGTATATGTGGATTAATTGCAAATAAGATTTCATCAGAAACAAACAAAACATGTTTTGTTATTTCAGACACACATGGATCAGGTAGAGGAAGTAATGCTTTATCTATATTAGATCAAAAAAAAGAATTATTTAATACATATGGCGGGCATGAAGAAGCATGTGGATTTGTTTTAAAAGATCATTCAAATTTATCTGAAATATCACAAAATTTGATTATAAAAGAAAAAGAAGAAAAAAAATTAATAGTAATTCAAATGCATTATTATGAAACTGAAAAATTATATAATGAAATTAAATTTTTCGGACCTTATGGTCATAAAAATGAAAAACCATTATTTTATGATAAAATTGATATTATTGACATTATTTATTTAAAAAATTTACATACTAAATTATTAACTAAAAATATGACATTTTTGTATTTTTATAATTTAATTCCTAAAAATACTAAATCTTTAATTATTACTTTTCATTTATCTAAAAATGTATGGAATAAACAAATTGAATTTCAAGGTATAATAAAATTGATTTTATAATAGAAAAAAATATGTCGTCAAATAGCTATTTTTGTTTTTGTGCATCAGATCCAAAAGTCTGGTATGTTGGTAATTGTGATACTTTTGAGGAAGTATTGCGATATGGAATTAAATTATATAAATCTCATAAATGTAGTCTAATTTACGAAATTAGATCCAAAATTGATTTTAATATTCTTAAAACTAATGAGTTAATTATAGATGAGTCATTAAAAAAATATTATATTAAAAAAACAAATCTTACTATTGATTCAATTAATTAATTAAAATTCATAATAATAAAATCTTGATTACAATCAATTGGAATTTTTACTAACATATTAAATAGTAAATTTAATAAAATGTTAATATTATTTTGATTTTTTTCACTAGCAATATTAATTAATGTTTCTAATACTTTATATGTAGGATCAGGAACAGCTTTTGAAAAATGTAATTTTAATTGATTATCAAATATTTTTTTCTTTTCATCATCTAAAATAGTTTGTCTATATTCTGAAATTTTCATCATATCACTATATCTATTAAATGGTGGTATAGTATTATAAAACATCAATATATTTGAATTATTTTCTGTATTACCTATTGGAATATTATTAATCATTAAATGAATTAATTTAAATAAATCTGATAACATATTAAATATATTTTGAATTGTTTGTTCTTTTATATATGTTTGCTGCAATCCTGTCATTAAAAATTTATGTGATACTTGATCTAATATTTCTGCTGATGAATAATGAAATTTTAAACATTCATTTTTATAATAATGTAAATTTAATAGTGGATTAGTAAATAAATATGTAAATCTATCTTCATAACTTAGATTATCTAATTGATTATTTGAATTAATAATATCTTCTAATTGTAATATTCTATTTAAAAATGATTCTTCTAATAAAGAAATTTTATAATCAAATTTTGATCCATTTAAAACTATTTCATTTATTTCTTGTGATGAACAATAATTTGTACCTGTTATTTTTTTTATTGTATCATAATTTGCGAAAACAATAGAAATTTGTTCATCAAAATTTTTTGATGTGATAGATTTGATAAATTTTTGATAAGTAAAAATATTAATATGATAACTAGATTTTATTTTTTTAACATAGTCATTGATATGTTCTTTGAAATATTTTTCTGTTTTACTATTAAAACTATGTAAGATTAAAAATTTTTTAGGAGCATTTATTTTTAGAATAAAATTACATAAAATATCACTCATTATTCCATTTAAATAGGGTACAGATATAATTTTTGTTTTTTTTATATCTGATACTATAAATGAATTTATTTTTTTTTCTATTATTTTTTCTTCATTTTTCAATAAATAATCAACAACATTGTTTATTGTTAAATCTTTTGACATTTTGATAATAAAAAAATAAAAATCATTTTTTATAATTAATTAATTAACTAATATATCAGAATAAAGAAATTCATCTTTTTATAATTAATTAATTAACTAATATATCAGAATAAAGAAATTCATCTTTTTATAATTAATTAATTAACTATTATATCAGAATAAAGAAATTCATCTTTTTTTTCTTCATTTTTCAATAAATAATCAACAACATTGTTTATTGTTAAATCTTTTGACATTTTGATAATAAAAAAAATAAAAATCATTTTTTTATAATTAATTAATTAACTATTATATCAGAATAAAGAAATTCATCTTTTTTTTTTTCTTCTTTATTTTTTTTTAATATTCTATCTTCGTATATTTTCCATTGATCATTTCTCCATGCTTCATGTGTAATTTCTTGCTTTCTCATTTGATCCATAAAAATGGCATGTTCTTTTTCTTTTTCTATTAATTTTTCTTTTTTATCCATATAATGTTTTTCTGATGATGTTATTTTTTTCTCTCGTTCATTTAATATTTTTTCTTTTTCATTTAATATTTTTTCTTTTTCATTTAGTATTTTTTCTTTTTCAGAAGATTTAGAACTTGATTTTTTCTTTTTTTTTTCTTCTTTATGTAAATCAAATAACTTTTTACATGTAGCATATGTTAATGACATAATTGCATTAAAAACTGCTGAAGTTGGATTTATACCAGTATTAACAGATAAATATTTTTTTAATATTTGACATACTATTTTAAAAATTAATTCATCTGTTCCTTCTGGAATATGATTCTTCAAATCATTAAAAAATTGTTCAATTATAGGTAATAAAATAACTAAAGTATCACCAGCATTAATAAATAAATTCTTATTAAATTCTTTTAATTTTTCATTATATATATCAATTAAATTAATTAACTCACTATATTTTAGAAAATTAATTGTTGGAAAACTTTCTGATTTTATTAATATTTCATGTTTTTTATAATCTCTAATTAATGAAAGAATTAATTGTGGAGTTAATAAACTAATTTGTTTAATTTTTGCATAAAAATTAATAAAAGAAATAATTTCTTTATTATCTTTAAAATAAAACAAAAATGTTCTTATTTGTTTTAGTTTTTCAATATTATTATTCATTTTTAAATAAAAAAATTAAAAATTTATAACAAATAAATTTTTAAAAAATTTGTTATTTGATAAATAATATCATTTATTTCTTTAGATAATTTTTCTCTTATTAATTCAACTTTGTTATTATTAATTAATTCAATATATTCTAATTCATTTTTATTAAATTTTTTATATTGAAATGTATTCACATCTTGCATATATATAAAGAAATTTTTACATAACATTTCTATTACATATTCTATATATATTTTTTTATAATGAAATTTTATTTTGGATTTTAAACTATAATTAAACATACTGATTGTAAAATATGAAAAATTATAATTAGATCTAATCATTATATTAATATCTAAATAATTAGATAATTCTGACAATAATCCTAATGCAACAAAACTATATTCATATTCAAATGGTATTATTATATTATTATAAAATATATATTTATTAGAAAGTTGAACAGTTAATAAATTTAATGGAATTGATATATCAGTTGGACATGTAACATTTATTGGTTTATACCAATCAAAATAAAAAGGTTTAATAATATCAAAATTATTTATAACTCCATATATTGATTCAAACATTTTTTTATATTCGAATTTTTTTTTTTTTAATTCTTTATGATTGACACCAACTCCAGCTGGATAAATAGAATCGTAAAAATTTATTGGTTTACTTAAAATTTCAGTATAAACTCTAGATCCTTCTATTTCAAAAATATCGTCAGATATTTCAATTTTGTTAGTTAATATATCTTTAATATATTCAAATAAATTATTTTCGTTAATTTTTTTTGTCAATGAAAAATAGCATGTTACCATATATTGAGATGTAATTGCATTTATAATTTCTAAATTTTTAAATTTTTTAGATAAAAACATAACAAACACATGTTCGAAAAAATGATACAATTGTGGATCATTTAAAATATATGAATATTTAATATTATTTTTAAAAATAAGTACTAATCCTTCTTTTTTTTCTTCTATTTCAGTTTCTTCTTCAACATTATCTAACTTATACATTTTATTTCAATATAAATATATTATTTTCCATTTTTATAAAAAGTATGTTCCCTGATATTATCTGATTCATACATAACATTATCATCTTTATTTGTTTGACTTATGTTTTGTTTTTTATTTAAATCAAATGTTGATCCTCTATTAAAATGTACATATGTTTCTTTTGAAGGTGTTGATATTGTATTGCTAATATTAGGAGCTTCTATTTTTAAATCAATTGATTCTTGTTGTTTTTTATCTTGATTTACTTGATTTAAATTATTTCCTCCTCTTTGATCATCATAAGGATCTCTTAATGAATTTGGATTAACAAAACTTCGAGCTATATCTGTCATAACTCTATCTATTTCTGAAGAAGCTAGTCCTCCTATTTCGTTTTCTTCATTAAATGCTTGAGATCTTAATCCTGTAGAATTAATATTTTTATCTATCAAATATTGAATAAATAACATTAATTTTTCAATAGCCCCAGTACCAAAATAAGTACCTTTTTCAAATTGAATAATTGGTGCATTAATAGATTCAATTTCAGTTAAAATATTATCATTTTTTCTTATAACTACTTTATTTGATTCTAATATATCTTTAAATTCTTTTTCAATTCCATGTAATATATTAATTTTTTGTTGAATATATCCACTATATTTAGTTTTAGAATGTATTTTATCAGAAATTAAAATATTGTATCCAAAATTGCCAAACATTTTTGATTTTTATAGTAAAAAAAAAAGTTTATACAAATGAATTACCATAATGGAGTAATTGATTCTTTTTATAAATTGATGTCAAATAAAACATCATTGAACGTCCAATTAATTCATAAAATTTTTGAAAAATATAAAGTTGTTATATTTGGATCTTCTGTCATTTGTTCAGCTATAAATTGCTATAATTTTGATGATTATGATATTATCATTAATGATAAAAATGTCATATATGAATTATTAGAACATTTTGGAGGTTATCACAAAATTGTTTTTACAAAAAACATAAATCCTAGTATTAGTTTTATTAAAGAATTGCATGAAATTTATATAAATCCATTTATTAAATTTCAATTTCTTTATGTCGGACCCATTTCTATTAATATTGAATACATAATAAAATTTTCTGATTTAAATATCAACAATAATTATATTATTTATTCATATAATGATATTCGTCTTCATTTGTGTAATGAATTAATAGATTATCTTACATTAAAAAAAGAAAAAATACCAGTAAGAATAATAAAAGAAAATAATAAATCACAATATAGATTTACAAAATATTTAGCTAAATCACCTATTTTTATAGATGGAACAATTAAAGATTTTAAAAATATTAATATCGATAATGTAATTGAATTTATACCTAAAAATAAAAAGTCAATTGTATTATCCGAAATTAATAAAAGTGATGAAAAGGATAAACTTGAGTTATCCGAAAAAAATGAACTTGAGTTATCCGAAAGCGACGAACTTGAGTTATCCGAAAAAAATGAACTTGAGTTATCCGAAAGCGACGAACTTGAGTTATCCGAAAAAAATGAACTTGAGTTATCCGAAAAAAATGAACTTGAGTTATCCGAAATTAATGAAATTAATGAATCCAATAAAATTAATGAAATTGAGTTATCCGAAAAAAATGAACTTGAGTTATCCGAAAAAAATGAACTTGAGTTATCCGAAAAAAATGAACTTGAGTTATCCGAAATTAATGAAATTGAAATATTTGAAAGTAATAGTTTAAATAATAAATATAATATAATTATTTTAAATAAAAAAAGAATTATATTATTTTTATTATTTTTCATTTATTTCGTATGCCATTCTTTTTACAATTAAATAACAAAATTAAATATATCTATAATGATATAAATAGTTTTTTGATGTGGATAGAAAAAAATGTATTATCAAAATATCCATATGTGTCATATGTTGCTGGAGCATTTTTCATTATAAAATTTTTTCCTCAATATAGTACAATTCCAGTTTTACTTATAGTTGATAAAATTTCCAGAATAATAATATTAGAAACAAATATGAATATAGATATTAATTCTACATTTAGTAAATATTTTCTTTTTAATGGATTTAAATCTTTAATAGCTACTTTACTTACTGGACTTCAGTTTAGTGGATTTTTTATTAACAATTTCTTATTAGAATTATATAATAAATATCTTATTCATAAACTATAATTTATACAAACTTAAAAAATTAATAATTTCGGTTATTAATTTTTTTTTTGATTCATTACCTTTGCTTTCATAATTAAAAATATAATCATTTAATGATATAACTAATTTTTCTGTTTTATTTTTTAATGATATAATAATTTCATTAATTGTTAAATTAAGATCTATATCACTAATTGTTAATATTAAACATGAATTATTATATTTTACATATTTCACATATTTGATATTATTTAATAAATGATTAACTTTAGCTAAAGTTAATAATGAATAATTATTAGTTATAGGTATTAATATATTAAATTTAATTAATGAACGATGAAAAAAATTAACAGGAAGTATAGGAAAATTATAAATATTTATTTGATTTTTATTTTTTTTTTCATGTATAACATCAATACTTTCATTTTCATCATTATAAATAAAAATTTTATTAAATAAATTTTTATTTATTGTTATTGTATTTTTATCATATAAATAGAAAAAATTATCATATTTAAATAAATTATTCATTTTCATTGTTAATTCTTCATAAATTCTTGTTTTTTCATCATCAATAATTAATTCATGATTTAATTTTAATTTTGGTAAAGTAACATATTGACAAACTATATATTCAGATTTTGTTATTTGATTTACTACATCATTATTATATAATAAATGCTCAAGCATATGATAATATGATGGATTAATTTGAAAAAATAAAAATTTATCATATATAAAAACTAAATAAAACATTTATTTTAAAATAATTGAATTTATTAAAATATTAAATGACATTAAATTACATTGTTTATAATAAAAATTGTAAAAAATTAAAATTTTTATCTGATAAAGCAATATTAACTTTTAATAATATTTGTAAAGAATATAATTCATTTTATGTTGATGATTATGTGTATGTTACTTTGAATTGTTATAATATGTTAAAAAAAGAATTGACATCAGTTGAAACTGATGACGAAATTTTATTTGATTTAGTTAAAATTACTTTTGATGAATATAAAAATGAAAATTTAAAAATTATTGAAGATTTAATTATATTATACAAAAAAGGAGAAAATGTTGCTAATGTATTAACTGCAGCAATTGAACAATATAATATAATCAATAATAAAAATGTAAAATTAAATTATGAATTAATTTCATTTTTATCAATTGAAGAAATTTTAAATATTTTTAACTAAATTATGAAGAAATATTAAATATTTTTAACTAAATTATGAAGAAATATTAAATATTTTTAACTAAATTATGAAGAAATATTAAATATTTTTAACTAAATTATATTCATAAATAAAATTATTATTATTTTTTTCAATATCTTTTAGTGTTATGTAATCATTATTTTGAATTATTATTTTTTTTTCTTCATCTGTCAATTCATTCATTATAGAATTTTTACCTTCTATTATTTTTACATTTGTTGTCAAATCTAAAACATCTAAAATATTATATCCATGAGTTATATTAATATATATTCCTAAATTTTTAGATTGCATTATATAATATTTTTTCCATTTTTTATTATATCCAATAGTAATAATTCCATTCAATCCAAATGGAAATTCATCTCCAATTTTTGTATCAACATTATATGTGATAAAATCATCAGTTAATTCATTTTTATATTTTAATGATATTCCAAGTAAAAATTGTTTTCTTGATTTCATTTCATTATCTATTATTAATAATAAAGAAGAATCTGATATTTCATGAATATTATCATCACTATCAACTAAATAAGGTTTATATGACCATTCTATTATATGAGAATTTATATTATATTGAATTAATTCACATATAATTCCTCTGTAATTTTCCACTGAAATATTAGATGTAATATAATTAGATATTGAATTTAAATTCATTAAATTGATTTTTTTTATTTAAAAAAAATAATAATGTCATTTTTAGTTAATAATGTTTTTAAATTTTTAAATTGTGAAACAATTAATAATCAATTAAATAATACCAATATATTATTGCCTTCTATATCAAATAATGATAATATATTATTGCCTTCTATATCAAATAATGATAATATATTATATTCTCCAATTCCAATTAGATCATATTATTACACTTTATTAGATGAAAACGATATGTCTAAATGTCAATATATTCATTTTGTAAGAAATAGAAAATAAACTTTAAGAAAGAATGTCCTAATTTAGAAAAATATGATATGAATATTCAGAATAAAGATGGAGAAACTTATCCAATGTTATAAATATTCAAGATGAAGACGGAAATACTTATCCAATGTTAAAATTTAAATAATTATTTAAATTTTTTTTTAAAAAATGGATGAAGATATAAAAAAAATATTTGTTATTAATATTTTTATTATTGTTATTTTTATTTATTTATTTGTTAATATATCATTGAAATTAAATAAATTTGAAAAGAATAATAAAAAATTAATAAAAAAAATAAAAAAAGCTAAAAAAAAATAATTTAAAAATTGATATTTTTTTTTTATATAAAGTAGATAGTAAATGATAATCTTTAATGATTCTGATATAAATTTAATTCAAGATGAAATTAAAAATAAAACAGAATTTCTAATAAAAAAACAATTAATACAACAACATATATCAAATATTTCACCAGAAAAATTTGCTTATGAAATTGAAATAAAACTTTACGAAAATGATTTAAGTTGGGAAAGCTCAATGTATTCTTCATATAAAATTAGACATTTTCCTTTTGATTCTTGGATTGAAAAAATAAATGATATAGTTAAAGATAACAAAATTGATATTACTTTTTTCCTTCAATATCGTCAAGGATTATATGAAATAGACAATATAACAAATGCAAGATATCGTTTAGATTTATCTAACAATGTATTAACCAGATCTATTAAATCTAAATTATTAAAAAAATTTTCATCTAAATTAGATGAAAAATTTAGATCTAATATGTTATTAAAGATGAATATGAATTTGGATGTAAGTATTGAATATGAAGATATAATAAAAATATCTGATATTAAATATTTAAAAATAAATGATATGCAGAGTGTTCAGGGATATATGAGATTTTCTTTTAAACTTAATGAATGGAAAGTAGATATATCAGCAATTTTTAATATAGATCCAGAAAAATGGAAACAAAAGAATGATGATTTTTATAATTTTCATAAAAATAATAAAAATAAAACATTTAAAGAAATTATTACTGATTTAAAAGATTTGAATGCTGATGATTATACTATTGAATTCGAATATCTAAAAAAAGAATTTGATACAAATATTTTTTATAAAGATTTGAAAGTATTATTAGAAAAAACAAATACTGAAAATAATTTTAAAAATTATATAATATCGAAAGGAGTAAATGATTCATCAAATAGATTATATCAACTTATAGTTGATGTTTTGTTATCATCTTGTGTTGATAAATCAAAAAAAAATAAAGATGCATGTCAAATTATGATTAATAAATATCAATTATGGCATAAAAATAATTCTTTAAATTTTAGTACTATGCTTAATAATCCAATTAATTTAAATATATTTAATATGAATTTTTTCATTATTAATATGAAAGATTATTATATTACTCCAAAATTAGATGGTGAAAGAATAGTAATGATATTTAAAAATGATAAAATCGAATTTCTTTTTGCTAATAAATATTACTCATTAAATTCATCTCAATTAATTCAAACATTATTAAATGACAAAATATATTTATTTGAATGTGAATATTGTGAGAAAAATAATATTAAATATATATTTATATTTAATCAAATAGAATACAATAAAACTTTTCAAACTATATATGAAAATACATTAATTTCATCTAACATGATAAAATTATATAATGAATTTAATAAAGAATTTCCTGAATATTTCTTATCATTAAATGAATTTAGAGAAATTAGTAATATGTCCAAAGAAGAATTATTAACTACTTTTAATTTAATTTACAAAGATGAATATAATATTAGATTATTAAATAATAATCGTTTATCTATTGGAATTGATGGTTTAATATTTACTTATAAAAAAAGTACATATGATAAAAAAACAATATTTAAATATAAAAGACCTGAATTATCAACAGTAGATGTATTAGTTAAACAATATAAAAACGAAGATGTTTATTTCTTATTTTGTTCTATATTAGGATCAGTATTAATGGCATTACCATTTAATGTATTAGAAATATTAAAAGACTGTTTTAATATTAATAAAATAGAACCTAATAATATATATCCTATGCCTTTGATATTAGGATTTTATAAAATGTCTTTAATGTTAAATGAAGATTGTGGTATTGATTTATCCAAAATAAATAATACTATATGTGAATTTTCAATTATTCCATCATATGATAATAAAGTATTGACAGGACTTAAATATAAATTTATACGTATACGAGAAGATAAAACTAGTTCATATAGTATGGGAAAAAGTAATTATGGAAATTTTTATCATGTATGTTGTGATGCCATTACAGAAGTATTGTCTCCAATATATCCAGAAAAATTAATAGATGGATCTTATGAAAAAATTTCTGATTTTGAATTAACTTATTTTAAATATATTAATAAATTAATTTTATCAAATATTCCAATGAAAAAAATTAATACATCTATTTTGTGTATTAATTGTGGAACTGGAGAAGAGTATGATTTATTAATAAAAAATTATACAAATATTATTGGAATAGATAATAATTTATTACATTTAATAAAGTATCAGAAACGTATTTTATTAAATCAAGAACAATTAACAGATATTAAATTATTTTTAATAAATGATGATATAACTAATCCAGTACAAATGGATGAAATGTTAACTGATAAATTATTTGATATAATTTTAATTAACAAAACAAAATTAATAGATGCGCATATAATTAAAAAATACTTAAATCAATATGGATTTTTAGTATGTTATGTAAAAGAATCATTAAGTGATATGCAAAAATTATTCAATAAAAAAATATTTAATATAGAACAAAAACAGATAACTGATGATAATTATTATAAAAAAATAAAATCATTTTATGAAAAAAAATGTGGTCCAACAGAAGATATTGATACAAATTATAATTATTATTTAATAAATTTAGTTCAATAAGAATATATTATTTCAAATTTACAAGCTTTAAGTACTATAATAATTAATTTAATAAATATACTATTTTTTTTGCTCTTGATATTGATGTATACAACATTTTTTGTAATTCATTTTTTTTTTTATTTTGTAATATATCATTCAATAATAATACTACATTTTCATATGTGCTGCCTTGAGATTTATGTGCTGTTATACAAAATGCATATTTATAATTTAAAAAATAATTATCTCTAACATTGTAATAAATTTTCCATAATTTTTTATTTTTTTGTTCAATACATGATTTTTTTAAATCATTTAAATGTTTATTGAAAATTTTTTCAGAATCTTCATGTAATATATAAATGTTTGTATTAATTTTATATGTTTTACATTTTAAATTAAATTCTATTACATATATTTCAATAATTTCAATGTATTTAATTAATATTTCATCATTAATATTTAATATTTCATCATTACTATCACGTAAACAATATCTATTATTTACTATTAATTTATCGTTAATCATTAATTTTGGTAATGTAATACCATTATGTATAATTTGTCTAATAAAATTATTATACATATCTATTGTTTTATTTGTCCATCCAATAAATTGTATATTAGTTATATTATGTTTAGTAATTATATCAATAATATTATTAATTGAACAATATTTGTATCCAATTTCATTTATAATAGTAGATTTTTTATCGAATAATACTAATTTTATATCATCATTAGATAATAAATTAATAATAGGATTTGCTGATTCTTGTCTAATTATTTCATTTAATTTATATTTATTTGTTATTTTTGAAAAAATTATACTATTAGATTCATTAATTGGAGGTAATTGTTTATCATCTCCTATATAAATAATTTTGTTGTTATCTAATTGAGATTGAATTTTATCATAAACATAAGTTGAAATCATACTAGCTTCATCTATAATAATAATAGAATTTTTAATTTGAGGAATTCGAAATTGTTTAAAATTTATATTTCCAAAATCATCAATATCTTCTTGAATATATAATAAACTAGATATTGTTTTAAAATTAATTTTAGTATTTTTAGAAAAATTATTTATTAAAACTTTAACTGCTTTATTTGTTGGTGCAGTAAAATATATAGTGTGTGAAGTTGTATAGTTTTCGAAAAAATTTGATATTAAATATGTTTTTCCTACTCCTGCATTTCCTACAATAAGAAATTCATTGTCAGATGATATTAAAAAATTTTGTATAAGATTCATACATTTAATTTGATCTGTAGTTAGCATTTATATAAAAAAAAATATCAATTAATAAATATTATTTAATAAAAAAATGATATTAAATGAGGTTGTTTATATTAGTTGTACACCAGCAATGAAATATATAATAGATCATGAAAAAATTCCTCCACAAAAATTAATAAATGATCCAACAGAAAAAAATATGCATGGGAAAACATGTGCTATGTTTTATATTGAATATATGAGAGATATTCCTTCAAAATGGATGCAACATGATTCGTTGATATGTAGTAATCAATTAAAAACTTGTGCTATGTATTATATAAATTTTTGTAAAAATGAACCACCAGAATGGATGAGGCATTTACCAGAAAAACAAAATCATATAGGTAATACATGTGCTATGTATTATATTATATTTTGCAAAAAAGAACCAACAGGATGGATGCGACATGATCCTAAATTACAAAATGCAAATGGTCAAACATGCGCTATGTTATATGTTAAACATTGTAAAAAAGAAGCACCGGAATGGATGAATCATCCATCTAATATTAAAGATTTATATGAAAAAACATATGAAAATTATTTAGAAAAATATTTAATATGAAATAAATATATTTTTTTCTAAATAGTTAATTTTTTTTGATATATCATTAATTTCATTTTTAAAATATGATTGTTTATTCATTGTTTTATAAAAATTAAATTTATTAATGAAATTGAATACTAAATTAAAAGTATCAATAAAATTTTCTTGTATAGTTTGATATCCATGCAAATTAATAATTTTGAAATCTTCTTCATTTAATGATTTTCCTGTTAAATCTTTAATAACTAAATTTTTTAATGCTAATACTATTTGTAATAAATTATTTTTTCGTCTTATTCCTTGAATATATTTAATTTCAAATGTTTCGTATTTATCAAAAATAGAAAGTATATAACATATATCAATTGGATTTAATTCTTCTAATAATAATAATGTCATCATATATGTCATTGATATATTATTATTGAAGAAAAATGCTATTAATCCATTAATTGATAATGAAAAATCTTTGTTAAGTAATTTTTGTTTAAATAGATAATTAAAACTTTCTATATAAATATCAAATGGAATTTTATTAATCATATCAAAATTAATATAAAATGGTTTTATAGATTTAGATAATAATGGTAATTTAAAAAAATCTATATCAAAAAAGTTAATAAAATCAACAAGATTAGTATTCTCTTTTTTTAATATATCAAATGAAATTTTTTGATAATATTTTAAAATGATATTAACAGAAAAATCTTTTGTAATAAATATTTTTGGTATAGGATATTTTATTCCAGGTATGTCATCATGTTTTGCTAAATATGATATAGCTTTTTTTGTAAAAAATGAATAATAATTTCCTTCTCCAACTCTTCCAGCACGTCCTTTTCTTTGAAGTAATTCACTTTCGGATATAGGTAAAATAACAGTATTTGAAAAATTACCTATAACTGGCGATATATTATCATTTTTTAATCCTAAATCAATAACAGTATTCAATCGTCTAATTGTTACACCAGTTTCTAAAACAGTAGTGCCAACTATAATCATAGATACTTTTCTTTCATAATCTTCAACCATTTTATTATATGTAATATCATTTATTGTTTTGTATTTGTTATCATCTGCTTTATATGATATAACAACTATATTTTTTTTTTCAATATCATCTTTATATAAATTATTGATAATATTTATAATACTATTAATAAAATTAGTAGTTGGGCAAAATATAACTGTATCAATTAATGGAGTTTTGTCATCATTTTTTCTTGATATTGTTTTTAAATTTTCAGAATATTTTCCAAAAATAAATGTTTTATCTAATATATTTTTTAAATAGTCTGTTATTTTTTCATTTTCATTAAAATAAAAAGTATTTACTTTCATATTTTCATCATTTCCTTTAACATACATAAAATTATAAAAATTTCTAAAATTTATATTAAAATATGATGCAATAGTTATTTCATTTAAAGTAGCAGAGGTAAAAATAAATAAAGATTTACATCCTTTTTTAATAAATTCTTTTACTAAAAAATATACAAGAGTAATTTCAGAACTAGACTCATGTATTTCATCTAATATAACAACTGGATATTTTTTAGTAAATTTCTCTGGAGATATAGAAAACATCAAATTATTAATAATTTGATGTGTCACATATAATATATTAAATTTATCTGTTGGTAATATTTCATTTGCTCCATTTTTATATCCAATTTCTTTTCCCATTGTTAATCCATTTATTTTGGCAACAAAAGAAGAATTTTGTTGTGTAGTGAGAATACGTGGTTGTGCTACAATAATTGTTCCATAATTTAAATTAAATTTTTTATATATATTAAATGGAAGTGTAGAACTTTTTCCAGATCCTGTTCCCGCTTTAAATATTAATACATTATCAAAATTTCCAGTTATTTTTTCATATTTTTGTAATATATGTGGAACAATAATATTAATACTAGTTACGCTTTCATTTTCTAATAATAATAATTCAGCAAAATTTTTATCTTCAAGATAATCTGTTATAAGAGTTTCTTTCCATGTAAGAGAAGTACTCATTTTTTATATTGTAAAAATTTATATCAAAGGCATATTTTCAATTATAATAAATTATTTGAATTTTTTTTATGCAAAAAAACCTCAACACTAAAAATGGATTATTGTAGTCAATGTGCAAATTATCGATTTATTGTTCCTCATGTACAAATATGTTTAGATTGCTGGAATCCTTGTCATATTTGCGGACAAGAAAAGCATAAAGGATTAAGATGTCCAATAATAAAAACACCAGAATATAAAATGAGAGGATCACTTGAAGAAAAAAAGAAAAAAAATATTCTTCACAATATTCCAGAAAATATGAAATATATGAAAGATGAATCAACTTTCCAACATATTATATATGTATTAACAGATGATAAAAAAATTAAAGAAAAACATATTTTCGATACTATAGACGAAGTAAATACTTATCTATCAAACCCACCCCCGCCATATAATTAATCAATTTCTTAACCAAATATTTTCATATACATATATATAAATGAGCAAGGGTGGCAACCTTGGGGAATGTAGATTCCTTACAATACTAAAGCTTGAGTGTGTGGTAACCGAAGTAGAAATCTTCGTTAAAAAACAACAGGTTAATCGCTGTCCGGGTATAGATTGGTTTATTTGTTAATTTTGTCACCTTAGATACGAAATTAAATATGGGATCCCCCTGAAGAAAGAAGTAATCGTAGTAGCTTCTTATTCATATGGGAAGTCTACACTTGTCATACGAATTAATACTAATTTTTTTTTAATATATAAGTATTATTAATTATCAAAAAAAAAAGACGTATAACCCAGGCCCAACTACCCAAGCCCACCGAAGTATAACCCAGGCCCAAAAACCCAGGCCCAACTACTCACTCAGGCCCGACTACCCCCCCCCTCAGGCCCATATCATTTATCAATTTTTCTATTAAATATTTTCAATTACATATACAAAAAAAACCTTTTCTTTCTCTTTCAATGTCTACGCCGCCACGCAGAACTTTCGGGTCTTCCCG
>Ga0265293_10006432_pt1 | contig 18819 bp, 25 predicted proteins | sample Munlanlewell138R_FD_192505 | JGI IMG/M metagenome (GOLD analysis project Ga0265293, IMG submission 192505) | Leachate microbial communities from a municipal landfill in Southern Ontario, Canada - Leachate well 138R | ecosystem: Engineered > Solid waste > Landfill > Unclassified | place: Canada... | reverse complement strand
AGCCGTTAGTTGCAATTATTTTTTGCTACGTTCTTCACAATATTTACAATTTCCTTTATGAGCAAGAGCCCCTCTATACGCTGCCACGTAAAATAGATATTCGCAACTATCAACTTCAATTATTTTAACGCTACCACCTAATTCATCAAATTTGTAATTAGTATTTTTTTCTTTTACGTTTGGTTCATTACATCCGCAAAAAAGAAAAGTAACTAATAATGTGTATAGCAAATGCCTTCCGTATCTTTTAATTAGTGTTTTCATAAGTTCAATCTTTAGTTTTATTAATTAAGTTTTGTGTAGGCACTTGCCATACACTCGTCTGTTATGTGCAAGGCGGGGAGACGGAACTCCGAATCCCCATCCGCAAAACTTTAGTCGATCATTCGGACTACTTTATCAAGGTTAGCCCCAACTTGTTCCATTTGCCTTTCCCATCGACTTGCTATGTCGTTGAATAAGTCTATCATATCTGGTTGCCTTGCTAATTGTTCACCACATTTCATTGGCTCATTACATCCTGGTTGGTCAGCCGTTCTCTCAAACTTAGCAACCAATAATTTAGACAACTCTACAAGTTCGTCCATCCTGTTTGCCTTTGAGTTTAACCTTTCAAAAGCACCATACAATGTTTTTTTTTCGTTACAAGCATCCATTTTGGTAATTGTATTTAGTTTTGGGTACTCTAAAGTTTTCCCCTTCCCTTATTCTGTTTCAATCACACCCAGTGTATAACACGGGGTGTATATCATTTTTCCAACGCACGGGGCGAACACACACGCTACACACCCCGATAACGTTGTAAAACAGTTATCTACATATCACAAGCGCAACTTGGGCACATACAACCAAGTATAACAGGTTTAACTAGTTCCCCGCAATTTGGGCAAACGGATTTTACAACAGCGGGTGTAGCTAATAATTTAACTATATCCTCCGCTAATTCATTGTAATTATCTTCACAAATTGCCATTTCAGGGTAGTTACTTCTATCAACTGCCCCTTCGTATTTCTTGAATAGTTCTATAATTTTCTCTTTCATTTCCGTATATTTTTAGTTTCAATTCCGTTAAATTACTAGCCACACCCGCAAAACGTTAGCGTTTATTGGTTTCATATTCGTGCATACAACCATATAAACTTTCACACAATTCAGGTGCTTCTTTTGCTAACCATTTCATAAATTTAGCATCAACCAACGAAATCCTAATATGGTATAAACGCAATTTTTCGTCTGCGTATTCTTCCATAGCATCTAATACTGCTTGTCTGCTTTCGACAATCCAACCTTTTCGGATTCCACGTTCTTTAAATTTATTGTCTAATATTTCTTCCTTTGTTTTCATATTTTTGTTCTTTTTTCTCCCCACGCACAAGTAATGCTAAATGGTCTTGAATGAAGTTTTTCAAATCTTTATCTGCATCAATAGCCAATTTTTTCAAGTCTTTAACTATTTCGTCTGGTATGTCAATTAGTTTTTTCATAAAGGGCATTCTTTGTGTTTAAAATCATCTCTTGGTGATGCAACGGACTTTCTTAACACTTTGCAATATTCACCACCCAAAGCATCTATTACTGTCCAATGCCTACAAGACCTACAACTGTAAGGCTTTGGCTTTTCTCTTAGTCTTTCTCTATAATATTCTTCTGCATATTCCTGCATTGCAAGTATTACCGTGTCTTTTTTTAGTGGCACTTCAAATTCTTTGTCAAAATCTTGATGCCAACTTTCTAAAATTTCTTCTGCTGTTTTCATTGTCTGTTTGCTTTTCTTAAATTCATTGAAGTATTTGCTGCAACAGCATAAGTTTCAGAAGGCAATGCTGTGTCATTATGCTTAATACATAACATATACATATTTTTAGGCATACCTTCAATCATTGTGTACAATGATAAGACATTATCACTCTACATTTTTCACGAAGTATATTCATTTCGTTTATCACTTTATCAAACGATTTGTCCATATCTTCAATTGCTTCTTTAATTCCATCTTTAGTGGTTGTACCATCTTTCAACATTTTATCAAAATCGTTTTGGACAAATCCAGCCAATCCTTGCATTCTGTGTTTCATACCAACAATTTCGTGAAAAAGTTTTTGCTGATAATCACTGTGCATGACATCAGATATACCCAATTTGGGTATCTGTGTTTCATTTGAAGTTTCTACATTTTTATTCATTTTATCTATAATTTAAAGTTTTTACTATTTAATCCCAAGCTGGGCATATCTGCAATCGTTAGTAGCCATTTAGAACAGAACCCCACCACACATTCCTTTATGAAAGTCTCGTAGCTCTCTTAAAGTTTTAAGTCTTCTTATGGTTGGTAGGTCGCTTCAAGTGATGAAAATTGATCTTCACAGTTTTCGCAGTCAGGATGTATAAGGCGAACAGCTCCCATATGATTCTCAATTTTCATAATTGTGAAATCCTTGGCAGATTCAAAGGTATCAAATTCATCAATTGTCCTATTATCTTCAAATCTATCTTTTTCACATTTAAAATACTCAACTTTCCAGATCATTTGCATTGTCATTTAAAAAGAGACATTCATTAATTCATAACTTTCATAATAAAGCGTTTTAGCTGTTCACGTTAAATCCACTCCTCCTCAACATCATTCGTTTCCCCTACCTGCTTGAGCACCGTGATGCTGCGAACGAAGTAGTTCTTCCGGAAAGCATCCATCAGCTCCCAGCGGCTCACCTTTGGTAAGAATTTCCGGGCCAGCATGCGAAAACTGTAATCATCATCATGAAGCTCATCTACGCTCACGATGAGCATGGGCATACGAATAGTTTCCGTTTTTTCAATGATGCGCCTCCTCCCCCGCATGCTGAATCGGATGACCTCAAGTTCACAGAAGTAGATGGGCTTACTCACGGCTAGAATTTTATGCCGTTGAGGATCTCCTGAGCTCTCCGCTTGCTCTGCTCCTCATCGAATGGGCTCAGTTTCACGTGCAGCTTGATGTCTATCCCGAAGCGATTGGCCAGCCACAGGATGTCCGCCTGCGTGGGGTAACCGTGTATCGGGATTGGGGAGTTGAGGTAGCGGGAGAGCTTCTCCTTGCTGATGGAGGTCATGCCCTCCTCCCTGGCGATCCTCACCACGTCGGAGGATTTCAGGTTCAGCTCCGCAAGCCTCTTCTTGAGCTTGTTCTTCAGCGGCAAGCTGTACAGTATGATGTCAATTTTTTTTTGGCGTGTCATAGCTTAATTTTCTTTGTTATTCGACTCCTATCAACCTTGTAATCCTCGTAGTTCTTGATCTGTATCCCGTGCTCTGTTTCTAGGAATAGCGTCACGTCATCGAGGTACTTACGGAAATCCCTGCATCCGTACTGTAGCACATCCTCCTTACCGCTTACGGGCAGGTAGAGAGTGTACCCCTGTACCTTTCGCTTGATGAACTCTACCTTACCCCGGAGCTGCTCCTGAAGGTACTCATGGATCTCCATCTCATCTCGGCAGGTGGAGAACTCGTTGGAGCTCATGCAGGCTCCTCGGATGATGACCCCGAAGTAGAGCGCGCGCAGCTGATCGTCCAGGGGTTCAACGATCTCCTCAACGGTGATCATCACCTCCTTCTTGTCGTGCAGGGAGAGGTACTTGCTGAAGAATCGGCTATCCTTCATCTCCAGTTTGTCCCCGTTGATCCGGGCACGAAATCTTGGTACGGGTCTTGTAATGGCCATGGTGGTAAAAAAATGCTTCCCCTCTTGGTGAGAGGAGAAGCGGTTTTGCTAGGCCCACTCGCCCTCGGAATCCTCAGATCCCTGAACGGATGGATTCTCATTCTCATTCATATCCTCCTCACCATCGCTCTCGAAGTCTTCCAGCGTTAAGCCTTTCTCCTCAAACTCCTGCGACTTGGATATCTCGGTTCTCACGAATTTGGGCAGCTTGAGGAAGGTATCCTTGTCAAACTCGTCGATGTCGAACACGAAGGAATCCCTCGTGGGCACTGGTTTGGGAACACCCTTCATGAGGGGGAGAATGCCTCGGAAGTTCACGTAGGTCTTGCCCTCCTTCTTCGTCTGCTCGATGCTGATCGCTCCGGTGTTGCCCACCATCTTCACGACATCGTAGTCGATCACGTTCTCCTTGTTGACCTTACCCCCCGACCAGGCGTTGAGCACTTTGAACAGGTTGCCCCTGGTTGATGAGGAGAAGGTGAATTTCTCGCTGATCACGTGGGTCACCTCGATCTCCGTGCCGTCACGCTTCTCAATGGTGTACTTCTCCTCTGGCATCTCCCAGAAGATGCGGATCATCTTTTTGTAGGATGTTTTGCCTTTCCATACCTTGGGTAGGGTGCCAAGCACCGCGATACCAATACATACTGCTGGGTAGGAGCCGTTATCCAGCTGCTCCACTTCGAACCCCTTGCTCTCAGGAATTTTTGTTGACATAGTTAGTGTGTTATTTGGTTTAAAATAGTTGTGCAATTTAGCAACTTTTTTGATGCTTTGCAAGGAAATGATCCTTTTTTTTGTGCTGATCCTTGCCTTCGGGTTATCCTTCAGGCGTTGAACGATACGGCGTACCTCATTCTTGGCCTCACGGGTGGGGACGAACTCACCGAACGTCCCCACCCTGAAGCCCACCCCAAGCTTGAAGTGAGGCAACCTGTGCATCATCTTCAGCATGAGGTCTCCCACCTGCTTATCCGACAACCTTCTTCTCATAGTAGAACGATATTCCGCCAATTAGTTCGATAGCCTTATCGTCAGCGGCATCAAGCCTCTTCTTGATGGCATCCCTATGCAGGGAGATATACTCGTTCACCGCCTTCTCGTCGACCTCCAGGTAGTTCAGGGGTACGCGGCTCTTGTCGGTAAGCTTAAACTGAATGGTTTTCCTTGTCCCCTTCATCACCATGCTGGGGGCCTGTATCACCTTTTTCTTGGAGGCCAGCTCCTGTTTCTTGAGGCGCTTCTCCTCCCCCAGGATCTCTGCGTTCACCTTCTCGGTGTAGATCGCATTGAGGAATTTCTTGTCTGGGGCGAAGCCCTTGCGGATGTCTATGCACATCGTGTTGAGCGTGTTGATCGATAGCTCCTTGATCATGGCGATGGTGGGGGCCATATGCCTAAACGTGGTGATATCGGGGAAAGTGCTCTCAATGCTCTCCAGCAGCGCTTCACACTCCTCGATGGTATTCACCCCCTCATAGAAAGTTTTCACCCCTCTCTTCCAGCCCAGCCCGCCAAAAATTCTAGCCTTGGTGGTTTCGGCAATGCGGGTGATCTTGTCCAGCAGCTCCCTTCCCTCCACGCTCTCCTTGGATACGCTTTCAAGGTTTTTCTCCGCCTCCTCCTTGAGCTTCTGCGCCTGTACCGTTTTGTAGTTAAGCACGATGGTTCCCGCCACGTTAATGGCTGAGTTGATGCTGCCGAGGAACTTCTTGAAATACGAATCTATGGTCTTGACCGTTTCCTGGTACGGGGCTTTCAGCTCCTTGCTCACGGTGGTCACGGTTTTCACCAGATCCTTGGCGCTCTTGATCTGCTGCAAGGCGATATCAGCCTCCTGATCGTTATTCACGCTTAGGTTGACGAGCTGCCTCTCGTGCTGGGCTAGCTGCTTACCGTAAACGGCGAAGTGCTTCTGCACTTCAGCCGTGGATAGTAATGGTTTTACTGGTAGATTGTTCATAAGTACTATTTAATGGTTAGAATTCAAGTTCAAATTGTATCTCCTTATCCTTCTTGGCCTGCTCCAGCGGATCGTGACCATCTGGATCGGTGAAGCGATTGGAGTGCCGCTGAAAATTTAGCTTGGCCGGCATGCTCCTGGGCGTTGGAAGCCCCGTAATCTTCTGGAACTTCACCTTCTGCACGTGCACCTCGGTGGTGGTATCCTGAGGATCATCGGTCGTTCGGTGAACGCATAGGATCTCGTACAACTTCTTGGACCATGCCGCTCCCCCCTCCACGTCGAACATCGAGGGCGCATTGTACACCTTGCTCGAATTCTTCTCGGGCGTGGGCGGATGAACGCCTATGAGCATGAGCAAATCGTTCTTTGAGGTGAAACGGTTGATCTTGGCAAGCTGTGACTTGATGTAATCGTCAATGTTGTACTGGCTCTCCCGCTTATGGCTGAGGGAATTCCATGGATCAAAGCAGCAGATCTTCACGCCATGCCTTCGCACGGCGTTTTCGAATATCTTCAGGATCCTATTCACGCTGTACCCATCATCCATGGACTCCATGTCCTCATCGCTGATCAGCCATATGTGATTCTTGACGAACTCCTTCCCCTCACGGTACTGCATCTCGCTCATCCTGTTGCTTGAGGTTCGCTTGCTCGATTTGCCCATGTAGATCTCGATCAGATGGTCATAGACCAGCTTGACGGGATAGTTCTCCGGGGTGTAGCATATGGATTTCCACCCGTAGGAGACCGCCATGAGGGTCAACAGGTAGAGGATGAACGACGTCTTACCAGAACCAGGGTAGCCATTGATGGCGATGGAGTGCCCCGAGTGTATCGTCAGGTGATTCGCCAGCTCCTTAAAGCCTAAGGGTAAACCCTTCACCACTGGGCTGTTGAAGTCGTTCTCCATCTCCTGCCACACCTCGTCTATGGAGGTGATGCTCTTCACCGGGAAGAACATGGCCTCCTCAACGGTACGGCGAAGCTCCTCCTTCCCACAGTGTATCAGCACGTCATTGGCATCCTTGCAGGGCTTACCATCCTTCGTCTTCCATCGGGAGTACTGCGTGTAGCGACACTTATCCTTGCCGAACCGCCTGGCGAGCTCCTCGCGCAGCTTGATGCCCGCTGGATCGTCATCGGTGGCCAGGATGATCTCCTTGGCGTTCTGAAAGTAGTCGATATGCAGATCAATGAAGCTCAGGTTGAGCGATCTCTCCACCATCATCTTGCCGGTGGATGCGAATACCTCCTTCTCCCTTACGGTGATGGTGGTTCCGTTTGGCACGGAGACAACCTCGATTAGACCTGCCTCGTGGTAGCTCATGCAGTCGATGTACCCCTCCGTAATGATGATCCTTGCAGGTTTTTTCCTTACCGCATCGATATTGAAGCACACCTTCTCTGCGCCCGGCTCCATGGAGAAGTTCTTGTTGCTGTCACGGTACTGGATGTTGATGAGCCTCCCGCTCTCAATGATGGGGAAGGCGATGCAATCCTTCATGATCCACTTGCCCCTGTTCGGATCGTTCGGGTCCTTCGTGTGGATCTGAAGGATCTTCTTGTACGCCCTCTTCAGCCGGAAGTAGTCCACCGTGCCCTTGGTGATCCCCCTCCTCAGGAACCAGGTGTAGATCCTCTCCGTAAGCCGCTTCTGGCTGGGCAGGTAGTTTAGCGGCTTAATCCTGTCGCTAAGCTCCTTGTTCGTATGAAGAAGTCCTCCCTCCTGACAGTGGTTGCATCGCCACTTCATCTCCCTGATGTTTACGGCTAGCTTCTCCTCGTTTCGGTGCTCAGGCTTCCTTGACGAGGAGCATATGGGGCAAATCATGTACCGCTCTCCCCTATCCGTTTCCCGCTTCCCCTCCGGAAGGCTAAGGGTCATCTTGCCCAGCGTGGTGTATATGAAGTAGTCCATATGGGCTAGGAGTTGAATAGCTTGCTCACATCCTTCCTATCGAGCTTCGTACCAATCGGCTCCCTCTTAGCACCTTCTGGCAGCAAGCTGTCCCAATCCTCAGCGTACCGCTTAGTCTCCTTGTTGAGGAATACGGAGCACCCCATGATCCGCCTCCAATCGCTGTGGGCGATCACCTTGAAGTACTTCTCCTTCTGCTCCATCAGGTACTCGAACGACTCCTCCTTGCGCACTTTTAGGAACTTGGTGCGCGCATCATACTTGGAGCCTGTCCACGAGATCCTTTTCTTCTCCCCCTCCACGAGGAAATCCATGGGCAGCCAGAAGGCATCGAACTCGCTGTCCTCCGGCCTGAAGGCCTCCTTCCACTTCTTATCCAGCCTCACCTTGGTCACCGACAGGGTGTACTCAATGTAACCTTCCTCGATGGCCAGGTTGAAGAGGTTGATGGTTTCATTACGAGGGATACCTATACGACGCTCAATGGCCTCGTAGTCCACGGGCGATCCGTTCTGAATGATCTTCTCGATGGCGTCAAGGAATACGTACATATCATTCGATATGCAGAGGGCAACCCGCACGTTGTGGTTGATCGTGGTGTTGCCCAGAGCGCTTTGTTTCACAGTTTTTTTCATAGAGTAGTAATGATTAAAGATTCGATATTCATTATAATCCATCCGATCAGGCTCGGTACTTGTTGGCATTAAAGCCAGGATCATATTTATGATCAGACATGAGCTTCTGCTTGGCCTTGCTGTACTGCCCATTGGTCGCTCCGGCAGAGATATCATAGCCCCACTGCTTGAGCAGCTTGAGCTGCCAGTTCGTGGCAGGAGCGTTATTCAGCAGCTCGCTACACATCCCCTTGGTGTAAGCCATGCCATCCTCGTAGAGCCCCAATTTCTTAAGGTATGAAATTTGGGCCTCGGTAGCCTCATCGGATTGCCATTCCCCCTCCCAAACTTTCACATCGGGGAGCTTGAGCAGGTCAAAGCGGGTGTCCTTGATGATCTCGGAAAGAACCTTGGCCTCACGCCTAGCCCTTTCCTCCTCGGCGCTAATGAGCTTCTCCCGCTTCTCCGTGTTCACGAAGATCTTATTCTTGGCCGAGGACTCCTTGTCCAGGGTCCATGTATTGATGAGGTTATGGCGACCGCTGACGTCGACGAAGTCTAGCACCTTACACTCATTCTTTCCGAATTGCTCTATGAAAGCGTTGGACTTAATCCTGGTGCCCCGCCCAATGGCCTGCATGTAGAACGTGAGGGATTGGGTTGGCCTCACCATGAGGACAGCCCCCACGTCGGAGTAGTCCCACCCCTCAATGAGGATTTGCACGTTGAGCAGTATTCGGGTTGTCCCATTGCGAAAGCGCTCATTCACCCCCTTCCGATCGGGGCATACGCTCTCATCGGCCACGATGATCTCGCAGGGAATTCCCTCCCTGAGAAAGTGCTGCTGAAGGTTTATGCAGTGCTGCACATCCACGCAGAACCCGATGGCCTGCTTCCCATCCGCATACTTTCTGTAGGACTCCACGATGAGATCATTCCGTTCGGGTATGTCCACCTTGTCGGAGAGCTCACCCACGGCGAAATCCCCCATTCGGCGATGCACATCACCCAGCCCGACGTTCGTTTTGATCCGGATGCCATCTAGCTCCGCGAGATAACCGTCCTTAATGCCATCCGCGATGTTGTACTCGTAGACGATCCTATCAAATATGCCGCTGAGGGATAGCCCATCCAACCGGTACGGCGTAGCTGTCCATCCCAGCCGAAGCTTAGGCTTGAAGTGATTCACCGTGTCGACAAAGGTTCTGGCCATGTAGCGATGCGCCTCATCCACCTGCACCAGATCAAAGTGCTTCGGGTCAATCCGATCCAACCGATTGATCATGGTCTGCGGTGAGGCCACCACGACCTTCCGGTCAATCTCGAATCGAGGCCCCTTCACGATGCCCACGTTGGTGAACCCGTGGAACCGCTCCATGTCGAGGTAGGCCTGCTCGATCAGCTCCTCGCTGTGGGCCAGGAAGAGGCTTTTCCCCTTGAACTTGGTGGAGATGTTGACGGCTTGCAAGCGTTTGCCTAACCCTGTCGCCTGCACAACGAGTTGCTTTTTGACCCCATGGTTCTTGAACTGATCATAAACCGCGTTGAAGCAGTTCTTCTGGTATGGTCTCCAGTGAATGTCGTTCATCATATGAGATCCTTATCAGACATGGAGAAGTACCCATTGTCATCAGTTACTATGATATGATCGTGTACCCTGATGTTGAACAGTTTTGCCGCTGCAACCAGCTCCCTAGTCCTGTTGATATCGTTCTGGCTGGGCGTACAGTTTCCCGATGGGTGGTTGTGCATTAGGATGATGCTCACGGCGTTCGTGTCGAGCGCTGTTTTGATGATGTGACGCACATCAACAACGGTTCCAGTGATGCCCCCTTTGGATACCTTGAACCATGCTATGGTGTTGTTTGAGGCGTTGAGGTAAAGCGCAATGAACTCCTCGTTGATCTCTAGGGTATCCTGATTGAAGAGCTCCATGGCGATTTCGTAGACATCGCTGGAGGAGGATATCTTCACCTTTTTTACGTTTCCCTTGCGGTACTTCAGGGTAACCTCCGGCATGATCGATTTGTATTTTTTTACTGCCATACTTCTACATTTTTGGTTACTACTTGATTTTATTCTCGATGTACTGTTCAAATGTTCTCGGGATGCAATTCACCTTCAGGAATTTCCCGGCCTGTCGCTTCATAGGGCGGTACCAGTAGGCTTGTGGCGTCCACGTTTGGGAGAATAGGCATGACTTTAGCTGCCGCGCGCTGAAGGGAGTAACCTTGTTGACGAAGATGTTATACTTTTCGTAGACCCACTTCTGGTTCAGCGGGAACCTGTCGTTCTGCTGGAAACCCCCTTTAACGTCAATTACAGACCGAATAGAGCCATTATGCGCATACCCCATTATTACCCCCGGGCTGACGGGAGATCGCCTTATATCGGTCACCAAACCCAGCCCTACGGCCCTATCCGTCCACACGATGAGCCAGTCGGCCTGATACTCGTGGTGAAACAGGAGGTGCTTCATCACGGGATCCCCATTCTTTTTGAACCGCGCCACGTACTCCACCTTGCTGGAAAGCTTGAAGGGCTTGGGTTGGTAAATTTCTTTCCTTACCAACCCGTGCCCCTGAGCCTCCCTGATCCACTCAGCGAAGTACCTCTCCTCATCGGAAGGGTACTCTACAGGGGATCGCATAGGTCATTGCATTCGGTGCATACCATCAGATTGCCATGCGCTGTGATGGGCGCTTCACAGCAGCTGCTCATTAGCTGAGGCACCGAGTCCTCCACGATTTCATCGGGGACCTCTCTCGGTTCATCCTGCTCTTGTAGGATGTCATTCTCATTGATCATAGCGTTACGTTTTAGTGATTAGTACCATGACGATCTCCCCGTTGCCGATATGGGTGGCTTTCCATTGCTCCTCTCCGATTGTTATCCGAAAGCGGTTGCCTGCCCTAACCACGGTGTAGCTGTCGTCGTTAACTGAAAAGATGGCGTTTAGCATGTAGTCTATCATGCCGGGGTAAAAGGTGCCGTGCTTGATCAGCATGCAGTAGTCCTCATCGGTTTTTACAATGTATGCCAACTCATTGTAGCAGATAAGCCCACCCTTTGCGGGAAGGGATATCCGAGTGAACGGAGAGCCCAGGGACTCTCCGCTCGGAACCAAATCAACCACTAACTCACTTCCATCCTTTTCAACCGTCAAAAGATCTGAAATTGTTAATACTATCAACCCAATGGATACTAGAGTTGATAAACTTAGCAACAAAGGTAACAATATTCTTTTCATGCGTCAACTATTTTACGTTAATTTCGAATGTATTTATGTTAATGAACATCATGGAGTAGTTCAGGAAGGAGTTGAAGAGAAACTCCTTCAGCATGTTCGTTGCGTACAGCGCCATGATGCTGTTGATGAAGAGGCTCTGCTTGAGCATGGCATCCATTGTGGAGCAACCTGTAGGCTCCTCATCCGTCAGCTTGTTACTGCTTTCTATACTTGGGAACACATCGAAAAAGGTTGGCAGCTTGTACTCGTATGACCCCATGATGATCTGCCCGTAATCCCTTCCATTCCCGATGTCCATCCAGTAGTTGTAGCCTTTGATCTTCGCGGGAACATCCTTGTACAGCGTCATGATGATCTGGCGTGATGTGATGCTATCCACGCAGGAGATCAGGAAGCCGTAGTGGGGTGTTTGCACAGAGGAATGGTAGGCCAAGCGGTTGGGGTAGGCCTCCCAGTCGAATCCGTACTGGTAGTTGACCCGGTCAATCAGCGTTAGGGCCTTATTTTGCCCTACGTCGTCAAAGGTGAACCGCTGCCTTCCCACGTTGGTCTTGCTCACCACGTCATCATCGAGCACGGTGACCTTTATGCCTGGAAAATCCAGCTTGATCATGTTGTCATTGAGCACCGCAAGGTTCTCAATCAAATGGCTTCCCGTTCCACCAGCACCGATCACGAGGATTGGCACCTTATGGTTGGCGGGAATTATGCCCTGTAGCTTTATCATACCAATTCCTTTAGCGTGTAAGATTTCACATCCTTACGGGATGCGTACTTGTAAACCCCCTTGTCCCAGTTGCACCCCGTGCTATCGGAGTGCGTGGTGAATGAGTTGTTCCAGAACATATCGTGGTAGCCAGCGCACAGCAGGTTAACGTTCTCCGCGGCGCTCTTGACCAACGTTTTCCCTCCAAGGCACATGCTGCCTGAGCTGGATATGTTGGGGAGGTTCAATGCGGCGTAGCGCCCGCTGGGCAACTTCTCGTAAACGCTAAGCGAAACCGCATCCTTCACCACGTAGAGCACCGTTGGTAGGTTGAGAAGCTTGATTTTCCTGTTGAGGTAAATCATTTCTCGCTCAGCAACGCCCTCCTCAATGAAGGCGATATCCTTGCCAGAATTACCGATGTGCAGGATGGGGAATGTGAATGTTTGTGAGAAGTTGTAACGATGAATGGCCTTATGCCCTGCCATCTTTAGCATCTTCACCAGCAACTTGCGCAAACCGCTTTCCGTGATGGGCCTGAAGGCCATGATCTTCTCCTTGTAGACCTGAGCGATATCAAAGTAGGAATCGTTGGATTCCGTTTCGTATATCGAAATTACGTACTTGAGCTTGAGCGTTTTGCTCCTTATGTGATCAATATTCATAGCTACTTATCATTGGTTAACTTGAAAATCATGTTGAAGTAGGGTTCTCTAACCTTGCTGACGAGCTCCAGGTAGTCTAAAAGCTTTATCATCTCCTTGTTCTCATGCTGCTGAACGATTACATCCCTTCTTCGCTGCTTCATGATGCTCTGGGAGGAAATGGAGATATTGGTAGGGATCTCCACACCGCATTGCATCATCCTATCCTCGAAGCTGGTTAGCCCCACCAGATCAACCCACATCATATCAAGCATCACGTAGAAATTCCTATGAAATTCGCTGTATATCTCGGATGCAGTGGTTTGGCTAGCAAGACAGCAGCTCTCCATGTTTATGCTGGGAAACTCAGGGATCTCCCTGTAGGCTGTGCGCATGGTTCTCTTCATGCCCCGAAGGAGCGTTTCGATATTTTTTCGCTCTCTCGACCCCTTCCTGTAGGGTATGGATCTCATCGCCTCGTTGATCTTCTGCTCTGCATGGCGAATGATTTCAATATCAACCTTACCATTCTTACCGATGCGTGCGGATGTTTCCATGATCAACCCCTCTTTCCAAAGGTGAAAATGCTTGTCCCGATGGTACTCCTCAAGGATATCCTTTGGTGATAAGCTTACGGATTGCAGAATGAAGCGGATGTGCTCGTAAAGGAATCCGTCAGCGCACTCCGTGTCACTAATCTTATCGATCAGCTCCTCATAGTCAACATCCTCAAGGAGCTCCTGCTTGAGCAGCTCAACGATGCTAAGGATATCGTTCTGAGAAAACCCGTAGTTCTCCTCAAACATATCTTTAGCCGATAGATCCGTGTTGAAGCTGAGCTGCCATGATATGACCTCATTGGCAATGATGATCGCCTCTACGCACGGCCTTAACCTCTCGTCCTTCACCTCCTTGATACCGTGGGGACTCTTGCTGTCCTCAGTTAGGATTCTACCGATGTAGGTTATCACGTAGCCATCCATATCCGGGATGGTCCTGTAACTGTGTATCTGGCAATCGAGGCTTTGCCATCGACCCTTCTTCTCGTTCATGTCAATGTTGATGTCCAGCTTCTCATTCGAAAGGTCGTGCAGCAGCCCCATCATGAATGAGAGGTAGTTGCCAATATCCTTCTCGTGGACTTCGGGGATACACTTGCGCTGGTAATTCTCTCGCGAGGGATCAACGATGTAGTATATCTCGTTAAGGAACAGGCCTATCTCCACCATCTCTGAAAAGGAAAGGTTCAGATCCTGAATGTAGCGTAAAGAAAACCCCGATGTTATGAAGTCCATCGGGGTTTTAGTTGTGCAAAGCTCATTCCGGATCAATCTATGCCAATCCTGCAATCGCTTCCAATCGGACGAACAGGGGTGACCTCCAGCTCCTCGAAGATGTGGAATCGTTCTCGGATGAGATGGTGAAGATGAACCACGTTGCGCGGTATTCTTCTCCATTTTTTTACATTTTTTAGAAATTCTTCTCTACCCATGCACACCTCCCACGGAGCTGATCGTGTAGACCATGGTGTTACCCTCGGCCACGGGCTCTGATATGTTGGCGTTCGTTATCGACGGGTACTTCCCCGCCAATATTTTTTTCACCTGTGTAACCGGAGCCCCAGGTAAAGGGTCCTCCTCCCTATGCTCCTTCGATCCATCCTTGATGACGAAGAGCCTTTTGCTAAGCTTGAACTCCATTATCCCCAGTCCTCCTCATCGTTAGCGTCAATCCCATCGCCACCCTGATCAAGCGGTTCTGGTTCACTGCTCTCCACCGTAGGTTTCTCATTCTTCTGATCAAAGAGGGTGTTCTCCTTGTCGGTTCCCTTCTTGGGCTCCTCCTTCTTGGGCTCCTCCTTCTTAGCTGCCGTAGCGGTTGACTTCTTCGCTGCTGGGGCAGCCTTCTCCTTCTTGGCTTCCAGCTCCTTCTGCCTCTCCAGCTCGATACGACGCTCAATGAGCTCGTTGAGGGTGTTCACCTTGGCCTTGATGGAGAAGAGCTCCTTGAGCATCACGGGGAAATCCTCCATGATCTTCTCTGGCACCCCGGTCACGCTGAAATCCAGATCGGGCTTCACCTTCACCGTTACCATCAGGTTATTGTCTTTCTGTGGGGTGAACGTGATGGACTCGATCATGTCCATGTTGTCGATCAGCGACTCCATGCCGATGAACATGGGCTTTGGATGTTCCGCAACGGCAACTGTTTTTGGAGTTGCCGTTGTCGCAGGTTTGATGCTCGGCCTGCTTACAGGCTGTTCTTGCTCAGCGGCAGGCTCCTGCTTCACCTCGGGGGCAGCCTGTTGTGCTGGCTCCTTCTTGGCTTCGGCTAGCGCGTTGGGATCAACCTCCTGGAAGTAAAGGTTGAAGGTCTCCTCCTTCATCCGAATGGGATTGGCTGGATCAGCCGGGTTGATGATGGTGTAGCCATGCTGCTTGATCTTCTCCACGAAGGACTTTGAAAATTGGTACTCAACACCCTTCCTGAGGGTTTCCGTGATGTGCCCTTTCTCCTGGGCAACCATGATACACTTTCCTTTAATTTGTGACATGCGATTTGGTTTTTGATGGTTACTAAAACGGAACGATATCGGCTGGCCCATCCAGCACGATCCGATCCCAAAAATCATTCCTGTTGTACATGGACAGGTCGGACTTGACCTCCACGATTTTGCCTGTTTTGATGTAGGTCTCCACATCCTTCTCCAGCGTGAAGTTGGGTATCTTCCCAGCCGCCCAGAGGAGGTAGCCCTTGCCGTCCGGGCCAAGGTCTACGATCTCCTTCATGGATTTACCCTTGTACTTGCCGAAGTAGATGATGGACTCCAGCCTATATGAACTCATCGGGAGCGGCTAGCTCAGGGTCTTCCACCAGCACGGCATCCTTGATCTCAAGGAACTCCTCGGCGAGGAAGTCATGCCAGAACTTGGACAGGTGGTAGATGTTCGCCAGATCAACCTCCCCGGGCTTGTAGAGGTTCGTGCCCATGTTGTAGACATCCCAGAGCGTACCCACCGTGGAGTCCACCTGCATCTGCCTGTCCAGCTCCCTTACCAGCGAGCTCATCTGCCCAATGGTGAACGGTGAGGACTGGTTGCCATAGGCCTGCCGAACGGATTGGGTGTAGAGCTTACCCACGATCTCGTACACCATCTTCGGATCGTTGATCTCAACGCCCTTCATGGCGTTGATGATGCGGTGGTTGTACTGCTGCTTCTGGGGCAGCTTCTCCATCCAGTGGTTCACCACCTCGATCATCTTGTCGTAGGGAATCTTGGATGCCCCGTAGGTGGTCATCAGGTTGTTCCCGAAGATCGACATGTTCTGGCATACGTGCACGTTCTCCCCGAAGGCCACGGCGATGCCGTTCTTGTTGAAGGAGATCGCGATGGATGAGCGGTACTCATCGGATAGCGCATCCCCTACGGAGAATTTGGTTACCAGCTGGTTGAAGAGCCACCGGTTGATGGGCGTTCCCTCCACGGAGAACCGCTCGCGCTCCTCCCGGGTGATGACCTGCTGAGCCTCGCTGTTCTGCACCCAGATCTGGTTCAGCTCGTGACTGATGCCCCGTTCGCTAAGAATGCCATGCACCTCATCAATCATTTCCCACGATTGCACGGGGCGCGTGATGTGAGACCTATTGCCAGTGGGAGTACGTATGAACTGGCTCTCCCGGAGTAGATCAAGGCTGATCTCGCTCGCCTTGCTGTCCTTGGACAGCGTGAATGTAATATCTTTCGTCATGGTAAGTATGGGTTAATGGTTCAAATGCCTAAATAATCACATCGACATGATGCCGACCGCTGAGCTCAGCCTCCTTGAGGGTCAAGCTGAAGGATATCATCTTGCCAAGCTGCTCAGCTAGCCTTTTGGATGTTCTTCGCAACAGGCTCCGCTTGGCAAGGTTCACGTAGGTTTTAGCATGGTAAACCTGCTCCAACGTCATGCACGAGGCGATGACCTTCTCGGCTTTGATATAGATCTCTATCATGGCCTAAGGGATTTGAGCACCTTTCTCAGCGAGTCACACATAGTCTCCAACACCTCGATGGAGCTGGGTTTAACCCTGGTCAGCTTCGACTTCTCGGTATGCTTCTCGTTGAACCGCTTCAACAGCTCTAAAAGCTCCTCTGCGCTCTTGAGCAGGTACTCCAGCACGATGGCGTGGGTGAGGTCCTTCTCCCGGATGAGGTAGCTGTTCTTCCCGTCGGACAGGATGTAAACCTCGTTGAGGTCCTTGTGAAGGGATGGCCTGATGGACAGCAGCAGCATGCTCTCCTGCTTCCCGTCCATCATGGTGATGACCACCTGCATGCCGGCCACGGTGCGCACGCTGTCAGAGAACTCCTCGAAGCCAATGTCCTGCAACCTATTCCAGAACGGGATGTTGCTGATGATGAGGTGCGGATTCTTCTTGATGAGCCTGAGCTTGATCGCGATATCGTCGTAGAGCTTCTCCGCCTTGCGCTTGGCGTTCTTGATGTTGAGCGAGGAGATGTACACGTAGTTCGGCTTGTGCAACGCATGCTTGCTTGACACCCTCTCCCCCGTAGCGATGTCGATGGCCGAGGGCTTCTCGCTATACTCCAGCGGCTCCAGCTCCCCGGTGGTGAGGTCCAGGGCGTAGATGGTGTGCCCCGGCCTGACCTTGATGCTGCCAACCTTTCGGTACTCCTGCTGCTGATCAACGCGGAATACCGCCTCGATATCGGAGCTGGTCGTCTGAACAAAGTTGTTGATCCTCTCCATTACTCAACCCTCCTGTATGGGAATACATCCCGGATGTTCTGGTAGAAGTAGCCCCCCATGGAGGGTGCCGCCATCAGGGCTTCATGGGTCGCCGAGGGAACCCCATCGTACTGGTAAACGGAGCGATTCCTGAACTTGACCTCTAGGGTCTGGGTGCTCTCATCGTACCCGACCTCCTTGATCTGCGTTGATCCTTTGACTGATTCTCTCTTCATCGTATATACCTTTTTGTGGTTTTTGAAAGGAGCGCCGTGGCGCAGGGGTGTAAATCGAAAAATATTTGGAATATTAGTTCGCCCTGCCCGCAGCGCTCCGATGATTACTTCTGCATGGCCTTGGCCATCCTGATCTCGTCGATGTCCATCTGGACGAGCGTGTCCACGTAGTCGTAGAGCTCCCGCATCGCCTCGGTGGGGTCCTCCCCCTCCTCCAGGTCAGCGGTGACCTCCATCTTGACGAACTCGAACTTATCCAGGCTGTGCGTTCTCCCGCAGGATATTTGTCTTGCAATCATGGCTTCCTCTTATTAAGTTTGGCAATGGCCAGCCGAAGGCCCGCTAAGGATAGCAGCCCAAGACCAGCGTTTCTCAGTTTAACATAGTCCTTGTATTGGTAGTCAAGATCATAGCTCCTCTTGATGCCAATCTGTCCTCCATGGATTCTCATAGCAATTCGCTTTTGCCGTAGTAGCCGTACAGCCGCCCGATGTTCACCTCGTTGTCCTGAAACGCAATGCTTTCCGCAACAGGGTCTTCGGGTTCAAAACGGTTACAACGGTTGATTTTGAATAGGTTCTTCCGGTAGGGCAGCTCGATATGCTCCCCGTTGAGCTGCTTGCCCCTGATGTGGGCCTTTATCCCCGCAAAATGGATGAAGGTAACCTGCTTGAGCGGAATGAATTTCTGCCCTAGCCTCACCAGCGCCACATCGTAAACGATGCCGCTGGGAGCCTCCATGAGGATGGGTGAGATATTCTCTGGAATGGCTAGCTTCACCATACGTTCTCCCTTCTTTTCAGCGCGTTGATCCTGTCAAAGTCCGGCTTTGGGTTGTACTCGTACTGCTGTGCCCAGCCCCTACTCACCTCCCATCGCTGCTTGATGAGCTTCATGAGCTGCTTGAATCCAAGATCGGTCATCGGCACGTAGAACCGGACGATCCCGTTATCCTCCTCCCTAAAGAAATGCTTTATGTCCTTCCGCACGTTGAACTTGTAGCGGTAGCGCTCCCTTCCGGGGTGATCCCCGAGCCGGATGCTGGCCATG
>Ga0265293_10006430_pt1 | contig 18823 bp, 10 predicted proteins | sample Munlanlewell138R_FD_192505 | JGI IMG/M metagenome (GOLD analysis project Ga0265293, IMG submission 192505) | Leachate microbial communities from a municipal landfill in Southern Ontario, Canada - Leachate well 138R | ecosystem: Engineered > Solid waste > Landfill > Unclassified | place: Canada... | reverse complement strand
TATCACCCCAAATCAGCCCTACCATACTTGCTGAGCCATCATAGCGATAATCATAACCTTGTCCGGCAGGTTTTTCAATATCTTTGTAGCTGTTGGCAACTCTGTAATCATAAAGCCCGCCGGTAGCAGTACAATTTTCAATTACTGATTCTCCTTGAGAGGTATACCCTAAACTTTGGTCATTGCTGTCATTCATTGTACGGGAATAGCGCAGAACTCCGACTATTCCGCCTGAATAAGCAATTTTTCCCGAAAGCAAAACTATATTTTTTGCATGTGAATTTTTTAGTTGTGTTTTATCAGCATAGGCAACAATCCCTGCTATATTGATAATATCTGACGGATTGGATATGGCGGAGTCAATTATAGAGTCTTCAATTATTACTTTTTCAATTAAGCTAGAAAGGGTATATCCGCAAACTCCACCTATATCAGCTCGGTTGCTTGAATATTCTCCTGAGATATTGATATTTTCTACCTTAACTGCAGCATTGGTTAAGCTGGCATTGCTTAGATAGCCGACCAAGCCGCCCATATGTGTAATGGTAGCGAAAACATCAATAATTTGAGCATTTACTTTAACTTTACTTATATTGCTGTCTATATTGCCGTCTATCCCTGTAACAAAACCAATAGCACCGCCGATAAAAGCGTTTCGAAAAGGTATAATTATCCCCTCACGACCGCAAAGGCTGGGTATAATATATATATCTACGCTTACTTCTGCGTTATTTAAGGTAAGCGAGCCTTTATTGTAGCCCAAGACTCCGCCTACATAGATACTTTGAGTACATTCTTCATTTTCGTTAGAACTGGTGGTAGAAGTGCGCATGACCCATGTATTCTTTATTTTCATACTGCCGGCAACATTGACATTATCAATTTTATTTTCGCCGTATCCATAGCCGAACAGTCCGCCTGTAAAACTTTGCAGCTTAGTAGCGGTATAGTCAATATCAAGGCTTTCAATGTTTATATCAGAAAAAGCCGCATCTTTTACATAGCCAAATAGCCCTGCTCCGTCTTTTTCTTCGGTGTCATTGATTTTAAGATTGGATATTGTGTGCCCATTGCCTTCAAAAGTACCCGTAAATGCCTTAGTAAAGCTATAGCCGATAGGGCTATAGGCAACACCTTTTAAGTCAATATCATTTTGCAAGCTAAATACAGTATCGGCATATTTATCCCCAACCATATCATGCATAGCAAGCAAATCCTCAACTGAAGAAATATTGTATCTTGCAGGAGCGGGCTCTTCTTCTTCGGCGTGCTCATTGCAAGCGGCAAGCGCCAGCGCAAGCAGTATTATAATAAATAAGGAGGCAATTAATTTTAGTCTGTTATTCATTTTTCTCCATATTAAAACAGTTTGTCTAAAAATCCCACTATATCAGCAGTAACTTCATCCCTATTGATTTCGTTAAGGATTTCGTGCCTTGCTCCCTCATATACTTTATATGTTACATTAAGGCCTGCTTTTTTATAGTAATTAAACAGTTTCTCAGCATCTTTGCCCCCGCGGGAAACAGGGTCATCGCTGCCAATGGCTATTAGAATAGGCAAGTTCTTTTCAATAAACTTAACATTTTTGCCATACATACTCAAGATTCCGCCAAAGAAGGAATGAAAGAAGCCTATTGACATAGCATAGCCGCAGTTGGGGTCGTTTTCATATTTAGCCACTTCTTGAACATCTCTGCTTAGCCAAGCAAACTCTTGCTTTTGGCTTTTAAAAGGCTTGCCATAAGAGCCAAAGCTAAGCATATTGATAAGTTTGCCCGTCTTTTTGCCTCCAAAGATTAGCTTTTGAACACTTGCAATGATATAGCCTACTGATAAAAGCGGATTCTTCATATAGGCTGTGCCGCTAAGCACCGCACCTTTAATAGTGCCGGAGTACCGCTCCAGGTATGCTTGCGTTAAAAAGCTGCCATAGCTATGCCCTAATATTGCCACTTTAACGCCATAGGTTTGCTGCATATAGCCAACTATCATGCGCATATCTTCAACCGTTTGGTTAAAGCTGTCGCCTTCCACTTGACCGTTTTTGCCTGCCGCACTATAACGATGTCCTCTATGGTCATCGGCAAGCACAATAAAGCCTAGGCTGTTTAGCTTTTTGGCAAGCCGGTCATATCTGTCAGGATGCTCTGCCATACCGTGGCAAATATATATTCCGCCAACTTTGTTAAACACTCCGTCCCAAACATTTACGCTTATGGCAAAGCCATCTGCAGCAGTTAATTTTATACGATTCATATCTTCTCCTTATGTTTCTTTTTTTCTTAACTCATTATACTACTTTATAGAGAATATTTCAAGATGTTAGCTTACTTTTGTACTGCAAGTAATTACTTTGGGTTTAACACTCCGAAAAAGCAAATAATATATTAAAGGTGCAAGGGAGAGTAGCAATGAGCACAATTATACTTACCGGCGGCGGCAGCGCAGGGCATATAATGCCCAATATTGCCTTATTAGATGAGCTAAACAAGCATTTTCAGCACATTGTATATATTGGCAGCAAAGAGGGCTTAGAAAAGGATATAGCGTCAAGCTATAACTTGCCGTTTTATGCTACTGATTGTATAAAATTATACCGTAAAAATATTTTTGCTAATACTAAAATCCCTTTTGTGTTAATTAAAGGGGTACATCAAGCAATAAAAATAATCAAAGAGGTGCGGCCAAATGTAATTTTTTCCAAAGGCGGATATGTGGCATTGCCTACATGTTTTGCCGCTTATTGCAAAAAGATACCGCTGATTGTGCACGAAAGCGATTACTCTTTGGGTGTTGCAAATAAGGTTAGCTCAAAAATAGCCAGCTTAGTGCTAACTTCTTTTAAGGAAACTAAAGGCGGAGAGTATATAGGCAATCCTATTAAAGCAAGCATTACACAAGGCAATAAGCAGGTCATTATGCAACGCTATAAGCTAGATGTCAAACCTATTATTTTAATAATGGGCGGCTCAATAGGTGCAGAAGCTATTAACAATATAGTTTATCAAGCATTGCCTGTCTTAACAAAAAGTTACAATATCATTCACTTAAAGGGCAAAAATGCTAAAAATATAAGTAGCCGCAACTATTATTCGGAGGAGTTTATTTATGATATACAGCATTATTATGCGGCGGCAGATTTAGTGGTAAGCCGAGGGGGAGCAAATTCTCTTGCAGAAATAGCGGCTAACGGTAAAAGAAATATTGCCATTCCTTTGCCTAAAGGCCACTCTCGAGGGGATCAAGAGCAAAATGCGCTAAGTTGGCAAAAAAGAGGACAATTAGAAATATTGACACAAGCCAACCTCACTTGTGCAAGCCTTATCAGCGCAATAGAAAGTATGCTTGCCCAGCCCTCCCCTCCCAAAGTGGACAATAGTACGGTTATAAAAAATATTGTAGAAAAAATCTTGCAAACTCAAAGAGATTATGCAGTATTGACCAAGCGCAAAAGATAAAGTTCTTCCCCGGCGGTAAGCGTGCGGCGCTAGCATAATCATACCTTATTGCTCATAAATTATAATAAACTATATTTAGGAGGCGAATATGCTAAATTTTGATATATATAACGATATAGCAAAAAGAACGGGAGGCAGCATTTATCTTGGTGTGGTAGGACCTGTCCGCACGGGTAAATCTACATTTATCAGACAATTTATGAAGGAATTGGTTATAGACGGTATTGCAGATGCTGATGCAAGGACAAGGGCAATTGATGAACTGCCTCAAGCGGCGGACGGAAAAACAATTATGACTACGGAGCCCAAATTTGTACCTAACGAAGCGGTTTCGGTAGACCTTGCGGATATGGTGGCTAAGTTGCGCTTGATAGATTGCGTGGGCTATCTTGTGGAAGAAGCATTAGGGCATATGGAAGCAGACAGAGAAAGGATGGTAAAGACGCCTTGGCAAGATGAGGAGATGCCTTTTCAAAAAGCGGCTGAGATGGGTACATATAAGGTAATCAATGAGCATAGCACCATAGGCATATTAGTTACAACTGACGGCAGCTTTACAGGTATTTCCCGTTCCGCCTACATTGCGGCGGAAGAACGGGTAGTCAAGGAGCTAAAGGCAATAGGCAAGCCTTTTGTGATTTTGCTAAATACTACAAAGCCGCAGGACCCTGACTCCATCAAGTTGGCGCAATCGCTGGAAGAAAAGCATAATGTTGCAACTATTGCCATAGATATTCAAAAGGCAGGCAAAGAGGAATTATCTTATATTATGCAATGCGTGCTAAACGAATTTCCAATTCGTATGGTCAATATCAATATCCCAAAATGGATGCGTGCGCTTGACGCTGACCATCCCATATTAAAAGAAGTTATGTCTCCGCTTGCCAACCCTGCGCTTAGCTTAACTAAAATGAGCGACTATCATAAGCTGGAAGGTTTAATAGAGGATAGTGAGTACTTTACAAGCTCTCCTGATTTGGTAGTAGACTCTGCACAAGGTGCGGTGAGCTTGAATTATACAGCCAGAGAAGGGCTGTTTTTAGAGGTGCTAAGTAAAGAATGCGGCAGCGATATCGATGATGATTTTAAGCTAATGGCATATGTAAAAAGGTTGAGCAAAAGCTATAATGAGTATGAGCAAATCCGCTCAGCTATGGAAGAAGTTAAGACCAGCGGCTATGGCGTGGTCAATCCTACGCTTGCCGATATGGAACTTATGCAGCCCGAAATGGTGAAAAGGGGTACCCAATACGGGATTAAGCTAAGAGCGGTAGCACCTTCTTTGCATATTGTAAGAGTGGATGTAGAAACAGAAGTCAGCCCTATTATAGGCAGCGAAAAGCAAAGCGAGGACCTTGTAACTTATTTGCTTAACGAGTATGAAAGGGATAAGCAATCACTTTGGGAAAGCAAACTTTTTGGCAAATCGCTATCCTCCATGGCGCAAGAAAACCTTGCTAATAAAATCAATGCAATGCCTGAAGATGCTCGTCTAAAGTTAAAGAGAACAATAGGCAGGATTATTAACGAAGGCAAGGGCGGAGTGCTTTGCATATTGCTTTAAGAAGCTTCTTAAAACGCTACACCGGAGGCTGAGTATTTCAGCCTCTTTTTATTTACAGTTTCAAATGGCAGGTGTATTGCAATATTAGCATAAACATTGTATAATAAATTATATTGGATTTATAGTGAGGTGAGTATGAGGACTGCAAATAAATTATTAAGATTGGTAATAGCCGCTATTGTTATAACGGTTCTTGCAATATTTTTACCTGCCTGCAATTCTGAGCAAGGCGTCGAGATGAGTTTTGCGCAGGCACTTGCTAAAACAAATGAAGTTCAAGAAAAATCTATCAATACTAATTTAAGGTTTTCAATAATAGTTTATGATGCCAGCGGCAATCCGATTAGGGTAACTCAAAGCTTGCTTTTAGAAAGAGCGCAAAAGGATGGCAATATCTATATAAAAGGCGACTTAAATACTTCGGAGTTTATTTTTCCCGAAACCTCAGGGGTTTTAAGTGCTATGATTGGCGGTGCTTTGCTTATGATGCCTTCAGAGATTCCTAATTATCTTTACAATAAGGCTAAAGGTATTTTTGAGATAGGTTATCATAATGGCAGCGTTAATTTTAGAGGGGATATTTATAAGAATAAAGATGTGCCTGACTTCCAAATTACTTTTAAGGGTGAAAAGCATAATTTATTTTTTGGGCTTGACTATGCAGATATATTAGCACAAAAACAGGCTATGGAATTCGAGTTTATGGATGAGGTGGATTTGTTAGATATGGCTATGCAGCTATTCTTGCCTGACTTAAATTATGCAGATATAGAAAATACGCTTGGCGACAAAATCAGCCGCTCATCCAACCAGTACCAATACAAGCTGACCTTGCCTTCAGACGGCATATTTGATATGCTTTTGGAGCATATTGATAAGGCATATAGCGAGGTTTTGGAGGACTTTGAAGAAGAGGAAAAGGATAGTGCTAAGCTGCTTCAAGACATATATTCTCATATCGGCATTTTAGACGAGTGGATTACTATAGAAGATATTGTGTATAGCGCTTCTGCAGACAGCGAAGGCAGGCTGTTGGAGGCGGGGTACGGCACTAAGGTCACAATTAAGATTCCCGATAGTGATATTCTTAACATTTTAACAGAGCTTGAATTATTTGAAGAGTCAGAAATAACTACTACACTTGAAATGTTACACGGTTTTATTACCTCCTCCGACGGCGTAAAAAATGTTTTTGAAATAAATTTTGTAATAGATATTGCAGAAAGCTATAATTACAGTCCAGAAATCGACCTTACCGATACTATATTCACTCCTCTTTCCGTCGAACTAGAAGGTAGGCAAATCCTAAAAAGAGTTATTGAAGATGACGGAGAGTATCATTGGAGCTTTGAAGATTAACTTTTTGCATAATTAATTTAAGAAAAACTGGAGAAGTATGTTATCTAAACTCAGTATTAAGAAACCCCTGCTAATTGTAGTTATTATTATTGTTATCATTGCCCTTGGCGTAGTCAGCTATATCAATACTCCAATAGATTTACTGCCTGAAATGGACCTGCCTTTTATTGTTATAGTTACTGTTTTTCCCGGTGCTGCTCCCGATATAGTAGAAAAAGATATTACTATACCTATTGAGGGGACGGTTGCCAAGGTTTCCGGTATTAAAAAGATGAGCTCAACTTCTGCAGAGCATTACTCTATGATAACTTTAGAGCTTACAAGTTCTGCCGACGGCAATAAGGTGAAACAGGATATAGAAGCAGGGCTTAAACTGACCAGCTTGCCTAGCGACCCTTTGTGTCAAGACCCCATTATTATTGAGGTAAGCGCAGACTTGCTCCCTATGATGACGCTTAGCATAGGGGTAGAAAATGAAAATATAGAAGATATTTCTGACTATATAGGCGAAGTAATATCTCGAATCAGCGCAGTAGACGGAGTAGCTTCCGCTTCTGCCAATGGACTGGTATCCAATTTCGTGTTAATGAATCTTGATAGCAGAAAGACAGCAAAAGCATTTGTGGAAGGCATTACCCAAGCATTTGGCATAAAGATAGAACTCCCCGCTAGAATAAAAGAAAACCTTCGTTTATGGTTTCAAGAGATATTGGCAGAAGCTCAAGTTAATCCCGATTTATCTACTGATGGCAGGCTGGATTCCCTTAAAATATTTGACCGATTGTTAGAAAATTTAGACTCCTTGCAAGAGGGCGCAGAAGGCAGAGAAAACTTTATAGCCACTCTTATTTCTTCTGAGCTTAGGAGTCCAGATAGCCAATTAAGAGCGGAGATTCTGTCAGCAATAGATTTAATGCTAGAAAATCAATTTATTTTGAATGACAATGAGGACTGCAAAAAAGTCTTTGACGATATAGTCGACCAAGCATTTTATAATGGGCTAATGGGTGTAGCTTACAATTATTCCAGCTCTATGCTCTCAATGATTAACTCCGATATCTTGTCTATGATTATTATGGCACAAGATTTTGATATGCCTGCGGGCTCTATCACCAAAGGCGCAACCAGCTTTATTGTAAAAATTGGGGACAATATCAACTCCCGCAAAGATTTTATGGAAACTGCCGCAGTCAGCATTGATATTGGCAATATTGTAAAGGAATATCTTAATGCGGCAGAGCAGATATTGACTTTACTTTCTTATGCTTCTCAAGACGGAGTGTATAGCATTTCTGAAGAGCAAATTGCGCTTTTTTCTGCTTCTTTAGCTGCACCGGGTGTGGAAGATAGGCTTACCTTTCTGCAAGATATTGTAGGGGATGAGATATATGAGCTTATTGTCAATGCTACACAGGGCAGAAGCGCGCAAGAAATCAATGATATGATTATTGCGCTCCTTGATATATTACAAGAATATGGCGGCGAGGGGGCTGTAACCGTACAAGAAGGGCAGGGACAGCTGCTATATGATATTGATGTAATTGTCTTAAAGGAAACTATTGTAGCAATAGCAGAGAACTTGACAATAGACCTAAAACTTAAAGATATAGCGGATATGCTCTTCTTAAATGATGCCTCCAAGTTATCTACAAGGCTGTTAATAAATGATGGCAAGGGCAATTTTAGCTCAAGTTCCTCAGTAGTGCTGGTAATAGAAAAAGAAGCGGATGCCTCTACGGTTGAAGTTTCTGCAGGTGTCCAAAAGCTGCTGGCTGCCATTGCAGACGAGCATCAAGGGTTTACATACAATATCATTTCCGATGACGGCGATATGATTAACTTTATGATGGATACCGTGCTGGAAAGTCTGCTTTGGGGCGCATTGCTTGCCATAATAGTTTTACTTTTATTCTTTAGAAGGATAAAACCTACTTTAGCGGTAGCAATATCCATACTCTTTTCCGTAGTTTTTACCTTTGTCTTAATGTATTTTGCCAATATTACCTTAAATATAGTATCTATGGGCGGCCTGGCATTAGGGGTTGGGATGCTTGTGGACAATTCAATAGTAGTAATAGAAAATATTCAACGCCTGCGACTGCAAGGAAAAACCCGATTCGAGGCATCTATTCAAGGCGCTAAGCAAATGAGTTCTGCAATTTTTGCATCCACTATGACTACAATGGTGGTATTTTTGCCTATTATTTTTATAAAAGGGCTGGTCAAAGAAATAATGACAGATATGGCATTGACAGTATGCTTTTCGTTGCTTGCCTCTTTATTTGTAGCCCTTTCTCTAATTCCTATTGCAACTTCTTATCTTATTAAGGAGTTTCCTAAAAGCGATTTCAAATCTTTAAAAGCCATAAAAAAAGTTTATATAAAAACTCTTAATTTTTCCTTGAATAACAAATGGCTGGTTATGGGTATGGCCTTTATCCTTTTTGCAGGAATTACCGTAGGCGGATTTGTATTTTCTAAAAACGAAATTTTCCCCGAAACCTATATGGGTTATGTTGGTGTAAATTTTAGGATTAACAAGGATGCCATAGACGAGCTTAATTTCGGTTTATCTGTAATGGATGACAATTATAAGACTAAAGAGGATATTGAGCTGGAAATTAGCCAAAAGGCAATTGAGGTATTTAATAAATATCCCGATATACAAGCTGTAGCTATATATACCAGTTCAGGGCTGGAGATAAGCGGTTTTTCTATTGGCGGAGGAGAGCTAAGTGCATCTTTATCCATTGTACCGGAAAAGCAGCGAACTATGACCCCCTTTGAACTTTGCGAAGATTTAGAGCGCTCGCTTAATGCTGTAGGAGGCAAACTCTTTTCTGCAACAGCAGATTCCAATTCGATTTTGGCATATTCTGCCGCTTTTGCCGAGTCCGAGTACAATATTTATATGTATGGCAATGATTATGAGCTAATGATTAAGGAAGCGGATGCCTTATCAGAGCTTATTGGCAAAAGCGAAAAGGTCAACTCTGTAGTAAAAGGGGTAGATACAGCAGCGGAGGAGTATAAGCTAATTGTAGACAAAGACAAGGCAAGCAAGTACGGTCTTACTACCGCACAAGTTTATTTGCAAATCTCCGAAGCCTTAAAGGGCATTTCGTCTTCGCACACCCTAAGGCTGTATTCTGACTCTAGCAATACCGTTAAATCCGATTATGATGTAATGATTTATTCAGAAATCTATACCAACACCAGTTGGTATTTGGCAGAGCAGAATGGTGTACCCGTTAAGGTCTTTGTAAAAAATAATTATGACTACTACGGTGCGGAAAATGAGTATTATATTAAGAACCCTACGGAAAAAACTTTATTTGTAGAGGATAATGATAAAGTAAAGGTAGTACCAGCGGGCGGATTGATTCCCGTTAAGCTTGCAGAAGGTTGCTTTACTTATAAATATGCAGAAGCGCAACAGGGTATAGAAGAAGATACAGTTACAGTAAAGTATATTTCGCAATCCTTGACTTTTTCTGAAAAAACACAATTTTATTCTGTTAAAAGGGAAGAAGTAGATTTAATATCTTTGAATATTGTGGGTGCTGATATTTTAGAAACAGGCAAGGCGGCAAAGAATGTGCCTCTTTACAAGTTGCTTTCCAATGAGTGCTTTGCTAAAGATAGCTTAGGCAATGTGCTTTATCGTAGGGGAAGGACGGAGGATATTCCTGCTTCGTTAGTTAGAAGTTCGGGCTATACGGGCATTAAGCATTCAGAAGGGCGCAAAGTAATTGCGCTTACAATCCGATATGATGATGTTTATAGTAGAAATGATATAGAAAAAGAGGTTGCTAGCGCTGTAGCTGAGTATAATAATAGCAAACCGGCTACAGTATCAGTCGAAACTAAGCAGTCCAAATCAATAATGGATGAGGTAATGAGCAACTTGTACCTAATTTTAGGTGCGGCAATTATTTTAATTTATTTGATTATGGTGGCGCAGTTCCAAAGCTGGAAGAAGCCTTTTATAGTTATGTTTACCGTGCCCCTTGCCTTTACAGGCTCTTTTGCGCTAATGTTGCTTACCGGCACAAGTATCAATATAATGAGTCTGGTGGGTATAATTATATTAATGGGCGTAGTGGTAAATAACGGTATAGTTTTTGTAGACTATGCAGATAAGTTAATGGAGGCAGGCGCAGATAAAAGAGAGGCGCTTCTCAGGACCGGTATAGATAGGCTAAGGCCAATTTTGCTTACCGCCCTAACTACTATTAGTGCCCTTATCATTATGGCTACCAATACTTCCGACTACGGACTATTGCTTGCTCCAATTGCTATTTCTATGGTAGGCGGCCTTACCTATGCTACCTTTGTTACGCTCTTTGTAGTGCCTATTGCTTACGATATAGTCAACCGCCGATACAAAATACCCGAACAAGTACAGGCATTAAAGGATGCCAATATTGATAAAATTGATGACGATAATATCTTTGAAGAAACTGATACCTTTTATGCTCAAGAAATAAAGACTACTATTTTAAGCAATCAAAAAAAGAAAGTGTCTGTACGCAAAAGCAAGCCAAATAAAAAGATAAAAGAAAGACAAGGCTATCGCTCATTTAAGTAAGCCTGCCTTGTCTTATATGCTTATACTAAAGGAGCAGTTACCAATCCAAAAAGTTATCGGTATCTCCCTTTGCCCTAGTGCCCATTTCGGCAATATAGTCAGCTTGCTGCTTCTTTGAAAGTCCTGCAAGCTCAATAGCCAACTCCAGCCGCTCTTGTTTTTCGGCTTGACTCATACTGTTTAGCGTGCCCGCTTTTTTGCGCTCAATAAAGTATCTCGCCCTTGTAAGTTTTTGATTGTTAACTTTATACTTAAAGGACGCTATCATAGCAAGAGATATCAGCACAGCTATAGAGCCGCCAAGCAGCAATCTAATAGTAATTAGCACTTGAGCGGATTGTATTACAGTCTCATCATAGGTGCTTTCTATATAGCCCGCCGCACCTAACACCAGACCCACAATCCAAACCCCCATAGCACCCGCTAGCTTTCTTACCAAAGTCATCATTCCGCTATAGTTGCCCGTAGGTCTGTTGCCCGTGCTAAGCTCAGCCACATCCAAAGTATCAGGAAATACTATCCAAGGCATCATTTGAGCTCCGCCAAACCCAAAGCCCATAAGCAATGCCGCAATAACTACCAAGATAGGCGGAGTCCAAGAGGGATCAAACAGTGCCAGCATCAATCCGCTTGCAATATACAGCGGCAACCCCATACGAAAAGCGGATTGCTTATCCTTCTTATCCATATAGACACGCACAACGGGGAAGGCAATTACCGCCGCTACCATTAAAGGCGCTACAATAAACATAGAGGAAAAAGGCATGCCGAACAGCTCTGCTCCCCGCCATACATCTACGGTATAAAATACCGCTAGAGCGGCAATTATATCCATACACATAAATGCGGTAACATACATAGCTATATGCCATTTATAAGATTTATTTTTGAACGGTTCTATATATGTCTTTAGGTTAAACCTAGCTTTTATTTGGCTTTCGTCCACTTTTATGCGCTCTTTAACAGCAAAGCCGCAAACAATCAGCCCGCCGCCAAAGCTAATGCCAAAGATGCACCCCATAAGTATCCAAAATTGCATACCGGTAATTGGCGGCAGCATACTGCTATCCGGTGCTGTATATGCTTCTAAAAGCAGCAAGGGCACTAAATAGGCAAGCCCGGAGGACAGAGCGGTAAATACCAGCTTTACAGTATTGGCATTATTCCGCTCTTTGAAATCAGGCGAAATATCGCTGCTCATAGAGGTATAAGGCACTTGGGTAATAGTGGAGCAAGTATTCCAAACAATATACATTATCAATATGTAGACAATCTTTGCTGTGGTAGAAAATCCAAAATCTCCTATAGGCGCAAATAACAAAAACATAGCAATTATCAAACAAAAACCGCCAAAAACCATATAGGGCTTGCGTCTGCCGAATTTGCTGCGAGTACCGTCTGAAATTATGCCCATCAGCGGGTCTGTTACAGCATCCCATGCTTTGGAGACCATCATAATAGTGGATGCTATCCCCATAGCTATCCCTAAGGCATTGGTCATATAGTTAAGCATAACGCATGCCATAAGCGCCACGCCGCCGCCATCCATTAGCCCGCCTAATCCATAAGCAATTTTTTCAGCTGTGGGGATATAATCAGGAGAAAGTTTGTTTTGATTACCATAAGTTTTACTTTTTGCCATTTTTTACTAAATATTATCCTTTTATCTTATTTAATCCTGAGAATTGATTCAATAACATAAATTATATAGTTAAATTGCCATTAAGTCAATATGCAAGGGTAATTAATACCATTTTTAACCGAAAGGTAGCTGTTATTGACAAGTACATAATATAGCTTTATAATAATAGTTAGTATCACAGTTATTTTCTAAAACTAATGCATTCAAGGAGGAATGAATAATGAGAAGTTTAAGAAGAGTAGTTACTATTATCTTAATATTACTTTTAGGCAGTATGTTTGTAGCTTGTAATGGTAATGGCGAAGACCCTATTGAAGAAGAACCTACGCTATATACTATTACATTTGAAAGCAACGGGGGGAGCGAGGTTGCTCCTATATCTAAGCAGGCAGGCGAAAAGATAACAGCGCCGCAGGCTCCCACAAGGACAGGTTTTACATTTGCGGGCTGGCGTGAGGAAAACAGCAATTTTGCACCGTACTATGTTTTTGACTCTATGCCGGAGCGCAGCTTTACTCTTTATGCTGATTGGGATACGCAGTTTTTTACCGTTATTTTTGATATTGGCGAGGATGCAGAAATACAGTCGGGCGGTTTGGTGCAAATGATACCTTATCAAGGCAATGCAACACCTCCCGTTTGCAAGCGTACTGGATATGACCTAATTGGTTGGGAGGGCGACTATACCAATATTACTCAAGATACCACAATTTCAGCGATTTGGCAGATACAAACTTTTACGGTAATTTTTGACCCTAATTGTGATGATGCTATACTGGAGTCTGGTGAAGCTACGCAAACAATAGAGTATGGGGGCAAAGCTGAACCGCCTGTCTTTACCCGAGAGGGTTATACATTTGTTGGATGGAGTTACTACAACGAATGGAATGATGTAAAAGAGAACATTACCTTTACTGCTTTCTGGCAAACAAAATACTTAGTCACCTTTAATGGTGGCGAAGGGGGAGTGCTAGAGAGCGGAGAAGAAGAGCAACTTATAGAAGATTATGCACCAGCTAACCCTCCTACTTATACTAGATATGGTTACACCTTTAGCGGTTGGATACTCGTTCCTGAATATGCCAATCTTGAGCATGTGGTTCATGATATTACAGCAACTGCTAGGTGGATGATAAACAGTTACAGCGTATTTTTTGAATCAGGTCACGAGGATGCAGTATACCATTACGGACAAGAGGAACAAACAATAAAGCATGGCCATGCTGTCGAATACCCTCCTAAATATACACTAGACGGCTATGTATTTATTGGTTGGTCATTACAGCCAGAAGATGCAGACCTTACAGATGTGCAATGCGATATTACTGCTACTGCACAGTGGCAAGAGGGCTATTTGGTGACTTTTGAGCTTGCAGAAGGTACGCTAATTGATGGAGAGATAGAACAAATTATCGAATATGGGCAAGATGCTATCCCGCCAATTTTAGAGAAAGAGGGTTACGATTACTCTTGGGATTCTTCTTACAAAAATATTACTGACACTACAACAATAACTGCAGTTTGGTACACTCCTGGATTAGAATTTGAGCAGATATACAACGGTTACAAAGTTAAAGGCACTATGGCACTAAGCGCTCAAGAGGTATTAATTCCTAGTGCATATAACGGTGAGCTTGTTGTTGCCATTGCAGACCATGCCTTTGAAAATATGACTTTTATTACCGATATTAGTATACCTCATGGTGTGGAAAACATAGGCAATAAAGCATTTATGGGTTGTACCGGTCTTACTTCAATTACTCTGCCTTTTATAAGAGGTGCAGGCGAATATGCTTTTGCAAATTGCACCAATCTTACGGAGTGGACTATCGATAGTTCTTCTTATTTTATTATCTTAGAAAAAGGCGTATTTTCTGGATGCAGTAGCCTACAAAGTATATATTTATCCCATCTAGATAGAATTAAGGAGTATGCTTTCCAAAACTGCACTAGTTTAACTGAAGTAATAATACCTAACCCAGACTCGCGTGCATTTAGCACAATAGACAATTTTGCTTTTGTAGGTTGCGAATCTCTACAAAGTTTTACTATACCTACTTTAATACAATCAAATGGCTTAGGGGAGGGTGTATTTTCCGGTTGTAGTAGCTTGACTGCAATAACTCTCCCTAATCGTATTACAATCGTTAAAGACAATCTTTTTACCAATTGCAGTAACTTGACTAGCGTTACAATGGGCAATGTGACAAGTATTGGCAAGAATGCCTTTTCCGGCTGTGCCAATCTTTTGTTAACAATACCCAGCTCCGTTACTACCATAAATGAGAGCGCATTTAGCGGTTGTGCCAAATTAGAGGATATTGATATATCCAATGTAACAAGTTTAGGGGTTTATGCTTTTAAGAATTGTAAAAAGATTGCATCACTTACCCTATCCGCCGACATAACTGCAATTGTCGAGGGTGTATTTATGGGCTGTAAAGACTTGCAAGCAATAACAATTTTAGGCAATATTACAAGTATAGATAAGAGCTCCTTTGCCGGTTGCAGTAGCTTAGAAGCAATAACTATACCAAACAGTGTAGAGAGCATAGGTGAGGGCGCATTTGCCGGTTGCAGCAGTTTAGAAGTAGTAGTTATACCAAACAGTGTAGAGAGTATTGGCGCAAGTGCATTTTCAGGTTGTTCAAGCCTAGTGCAAATGAGCTTGCCTTTTATAGGCGCAAACTTAGCCGCCCAAGAGCGAGAAGCTCTTTTTGGATATATATTCGGCGAGGAAGAATATTTAGGGGGCGAGCTGTTATGGCAAGAATACTTAAAACCAGAACAAGATTATCCTTCTAGTGTTAAAACTTGTTTACCAATTAGCTTAAAAGAAGTGGCTATTACCAATATAAGCACTATACCTAGCGGAGCATTTTCTGCTTGCAAATATTTAACAAGTATTACTATCCCTGAAGGAATTACAAGTATAGGCGGATATGCTTTTAAGGGTTGCTCTAGCTTAGAACAATTTGATATACCGCAAGGGATAACCGAAATAAGAGACCATGTCTTTAGGGGTTGTGAGAGCATAACGGAGCTTGTCTTACCCGAAGGTATAACAGCAATAGGCGAGGGTGCTTTTATGAGTTGTGCATTTGAAGATATAGCTATCCCTAGCGGAGTAAGCACAATAGGAGAGGGCGCTTTTGGTTTTTGTGTTAATTTAAAAGGAATAACTTTACCGTCTAATGTAACTGCAATAAGCAGTAGTACATTTTATGGTTGCTCTAGCTTGTCTTCAATTACTATATTAGGAGTAATAACCGAAATTGGAAATAGTGCTTTCTATGATTGTACTAGTTTAGAAGAGTTTAATATTCCTATCACTGTTACCAGTATAGGGCATAGTGCCTTTGCCGGATGCAGTGGCTTAATTGAGATAGAGATTCCTGACGGTATTACCGAAATAGCACATACAATGTTTTCAGGCTGTACTGCTCTAGAGTCTATTACTTTACCTGACACTTTAACAGAGATAGGAGGCATTGCATTTCAGAATTGTAGTAGCTTAACAAGTATAAGCCTTGCTAATAGCATAACGAGCATTGGATACAGTGCTTTTAGCGGTTGTTCTTCGTTGATCGAGATTACGCTACCCAATCAAATTACAGAGATTGCAGAATATCTTTTGAGCGGAGTTGAACTTGAGCTATTAATTATTCCTGATTTGGTAACAACTATAAAGGATCATTCATTGAATAATGTTAAAAATATTGTACTCCCTATAAGTATAGCATATATACACATGTTTGCCCTTGCAAGCGTAGAAACAATTTATTATAAAGGGGATAGCTCTGATTGGGAGGATATAGATATTAACTATTATGCTTTTTATAGCCCGCCAGATATTTATTACTATTCCGAAACTTACGAAGAGGGGTACTGGCATTTTGATAATCAAGGCATTCCGGAACTTTGGGTATAGTTATGTAATATCTAAAAATTAGGCAATTACCTTTATATTTATACATTAATAGCCCCATAGCTTAACTTGCTTTGGGGCTATTCATATTTTCTGTATTTTGCCATATATTTTAATATGGAAAACCCTAAAAACTTAAAAAAAGTTATTATACCTTACGCTATAGGCACAGCAATAGTGCTTGCAAGTATCGGCACTATTATTTTAATGTGCTTATTGGCAAAAGGGCGTTTTGCTACTTTTATTTTGCCTGCCTTTGCTCCTCCAAAACTGTTGTTTTGTATGCTTTGCGCTCTTTGCGCGCTGCCGCAGATTTATACAATCGGCAACACTCTAAAACTAAAGCAAATGCCCACTTTTTATACTTTTATTGCAGTACATTTTGCAATGGCTATTTGGGCTCTGCTATTTTATTTAGGAGTTACTTTACCTGCTTTAGCAATTGTATTTGCTACAAGTGTCACCTTAAATGTAACTTGCTTTCGCTTAACTAATAAAAAAGGCGCGAGGTGGCTGCTAACGCTCCCTTACGCCTTATGGATATTATACTTGTTATTCTTAAACTACGCTATTGTCCTTCTCAACTGATTCTATCCATTTTATAACTTTGGTAGGGCATTTTTCTATACATTTACCGCAAGCTGTACACTTTTTATAATCGATAATGGGCAAATTATCTTCCATTATTATTGCCCCCTCCGGACAAACCTTTGCACAAAGGCCGCACCCAATACAGCCTACCGGACAAACAGCAGATACCGCTCTGCCTCTTTCTCGAGAAGAGCATGCAATATAGATTTTGGCATAGTAAGGTAAGATTTTTAGCACATTTTTAGGGCAAATCTTAACGCATTGTCCGCAAACGGTACATTTATCATGATTGACCTCAGAAAAGCCTAGCTCGTTTACTTCTATAGCGTGAAAAGCGCAAACATCCACACAAGAGCCCATACCGATACACCCTGTGGGGCAAGCCTTTCTGCCGCCTGCAAGCAACTCTACAGATAGGCAGTTGCCATACCCTTGATATTCATATTTGTCTTGACAACGGTTGCCGCCGCAACAAGCACATATCACAATGTTTTTATCCATAGCTACTACTTCGCCGCCAATTAACTTAGCAATTTCTTCCTTGTTATGCAAAGATGTAGAAGTACAGCTGCTAAGGTCTACTTTGCCCTCTACCAAAGCAGAAGCAAATCCTGCGCATCCGGGATAGCCGCAAGCGCCGCAATTTGCGCCTGAAAGCAATGCTTGCACTTTTATTACTGTTTCGTCTTCCATAACTGCCAGCTTTTTAGAAGCAAACACAAGTATAACCCCAAATACCAGAGCCATAGAAAACAATATTAATGTGGGAATTAAGATATGCATTTTGCGCTTCCTCCTATAGCTTCATACCCGCAAAAGCGGCAAAAGCCAAACTCATTATACCGGCAATAACTAGCGTTATGGGAAACCCAACCAATGCTTTTGGTATCCTAGACAGCTCTAATCGTTCTCTTATAGCCGCCATAAGCACTATAACCAAAGTAAAGCCTGCGCCTGAAGCCACGCTATTGATAAAAGCAGATAATAAGTTAGCGTCAAGCAGTTTTGTTACATTCATAATAGCTACGCCAAGCACAGCGCAATTGGTAGTTATAAGCGGCAGATATACGCCTAGCGCATTGTATAAAGAGGGCATAAACTTCTTTAGTATCATTTCTACCAATTGTACTAAAAAGGCTATAACCAAGATAAATACAATTGTGCGGAGATATTCTATTTCAAACATCACCAGCAAGCCATTGACCAAAAAGGTTATACTGCCCGCAAGTCCCATAACAAAGATAACGGCAAAGCCCATACCTAATGCAGTTTCGACTTTGCGGCTCACTCCTAAAAAGGGGCAAATGCCCAGAAACTGTGTCATTAAAAAGTTGTTAATAAAGATAGCGTTTATAACAAGTACTATATAAGCCATTGTATTCATTATGCTAGCTCCGCCTCCTTTTCTGTCAGCAACTCATCCTCGCCCTCTTTTTTGCCTCGCTCCTCTATCTTTTTTACAATTGTATTAAATGCCGCCATTAAAAAGCCATAAATAAAGAAAGCGCCTGCGGGCAAAATAAATACGCTCATTTTATAAACTTGCAAAAACGCAATTTCTTTGCCAAATACAGCGCCTGCGCCAAGCAACTCTCTAACTATGCCTAAAAAAGTCAGCGAAAGTGTAAAGCCTATCCCCATACTTAGTCCGTCAATAGCCGAATCAAGCACAGGATTGACGCTTGCA
>Ga0265293_10006429_pt1 | contig 18827 bp, 16 predicted proteins | sample Munlanlewell138R_FD_192505 | JGI IMG/M metagenome (GOLD analysis project Ga0265293, IMG submission 192505) | Leachate microbial communities from a municipal landfill in Southern Ontario, Canada - Leachate well 138R | ecosystem: Engineered > Solid waste > Landfill > Unclassified | place: Canada... | reverse complement strand
AGGTTTGAGCAATCACGGGCATAATAGACCATGAAGAAGTCACCCACGCTAGTTAACCCTGAGACATCGGGTGTGTCCAGCGAGGTCAGGGCAGTACAACCATAGGCATAGTTGTACATGAACCTGTCACCCATAATGCCACTCAGTATAGACTTTTGAGACAGTTCTATACTCGTTATAGCTGTCGCACCATAGAAACTGGCGGTCATGTAGTTGTTGCCATCTTTGTTCCAGTCATGGCCTACCTGCATGGTGGTAGCACCGACCGGGAAGGTGGTGGACTCTCCAGATACTGATAACTCAGTCCACTCACCGCTAGTACCAGCCCGATAGTACACCGTGCCGGAAAATGCAGAGGTAGAACCCCTATACAGCCTGATTTTGCAGGTGCCTTCAGCCGCCGGAAAGGTTAAGGTATAGATTATGTCGTAATCTTGATCCGCATTGATTGTCGCCATATCTCAAGCCCTCCTTAGTTATGCCCTTTGACATAGAATGTTCTGTCGGCGGGTCTACTTCCGGTTCTTCCGTATACTCAATATAGAGAGTTGGCGCAGAAGCAGGCACATCATCATAACTATAAGCAGCTCTCCTGACACCATCGGAGGCCGTCGATCTGCCTTCATGGTCATCAAAGAACAGACAGATATTGTTGCCGGACGCCCATCCCTCCTGATCAATGATCTCCTGAATAATAGACTTGATGTCCGGGCTATTGTAAGAGGTGCCGCCAGTCCATGCGGCAATACTATCCCAGCTTACCTGAGCTGTGGTGCGCCCATTGTTGTTAGCCCCTCCAACGTCAGTTCCTCTTCTGGCCTGATAGTCTGACAGGCTGCTTATATCCCCAGGATCAGTCGCTTTTTGGCCGGTAATCCGACTATTGACTGTCGTGCCTGAGATGCTGCCGGCAGCGACAAAGGTAATATAGGCATTGGTAATGGTGGCTCCGGCAGGCACTGCGACATCTTTGAATACCAGGCCACAGCCAATCTTGCTGGCTCCGTTGAACCAGTACCCTACCATATTGTTGCCGTCAGTCATCAACTGCCAGGCGGAATTATCCCAATAGACCGATACATCAGATCCGGTTGATGCTATTTGTTTACTGGTTGATGCCATGCTCTTTTCCCCCTATGAGTTTCAGATAGTCGAGATACGCCTGGCAGGTGCTGCAAGGCTGCATTACGTTGCAGATCACCTTTTCCCCCTTTAGTGCCCGGTAATGAGTCGTGCACACCTTGCCGTAGTTGTAATTCAGCCGCTCGGCCTCTGCTATCATATCGGGCGTATCCTTGATCACATTGATATGCCCTTGCGGACACTGAGCAAAAAAGCCTGTCAGTTTCTTGCCGTCAATGACCCAGGTATTGGACCGGCACCTGGCCCCGTAAGGCTTTCCGTTCTTGATTAGCTGCGTGCCCTCTAAATCCTGAGTGTAGTTGGCAATGAAGCAGTGGCACTTGGAACAAAATAGCTGTTTTACCACCCCTGTATTCTCCTATAGCGCTATCCAGTATATGTATTCGAGCCTCATATCCCGATATACCTGTTATAGAATTCGATTCTTACTTTGGTCTGCCCTGACTCGATGCCGGAACCAACGACGGAGATGAAGTTCAATCCGTTTGGCGCTTCCGGATCAGGCGCAATATGAAAGGTGGCAAGGTCTGACTCCGGAGTCACCGTTCCTATCAGATTGGTGCCGAGGTTGTCGTAAACGGTCTTGACTCCATAGGCCAGGTCGAGAATGACCGTCCTTCCGGCGGGTATATTGTAGTCTATTCCGATCTTCTCCCTGGTGGCCTGGTTTTCTACCTCGATGCTGTCCAGCGGACCTGTAATCAGGATACGAGGATAGGTTAGCCAGTTGCCGCTATAGGTGATGGGGATTATGCCCGACATGACGTACTCGACATACAGTTGCGCCCGTGATCCGGGAGCGAACTCGCTTACGCCCAGGAACCGGCGATATACCCCATCGGAAGCCGTTGATCTCCCATCATGGTCATCTATAAATAAGGCCAGCGCATCGTTGACGCTGCGCCCCGGCATGTCGATCAGTTCCTGGATGATTGTTTTAATGTCAGGCGTGTTGTACTTGCCGCCCTGGGTAATCGCTGCAATGCCGTCCCAGTCTACCTGGGCAGTAGTGATCCGGGAGTTGTCCTCACCGCCTACGACAGTGCCTCGCCTCGTCTGATAGCTGGATAGCGTGCTGAATGTTCCCGGCGTGAGTTCCTTATTGCCGGTAATCCGGGCATTAACCGTGTTTGCATTTAGCGTATCGGTTGCGTATAATTCCACTCTGGCAGCGGATATGGTCACGCCATTGGGGATGCTGACATTCGGCACCCTGATAACGCCGCCTCCTTTATAGTGAGTTGCGCTCTGGTACCCCAGTCCTAACCGGACGAACTCCTGCAACGGCGGCTTGGATGAGGCCGCCCATGCCGTACCGGTATAATAGACTTCCAGGCTGTTATTATATGGCGTTACGCTGCCCCTGAACGACCCTGCCAGTCCGTCAAAATCTTCTTCATAGCTCTGCAAGGCGGGATCATAGATAACCGGGTCGTGGGCAATAAACCGCAGGACTTCCTTAAATGAGTGCTCACGCCATCCGGATACGTCAGGATCGAAGGCTGGACCTTCGGCGACAAAGACTTTAATATCCCGCTTTGTGCCGTCCGGCAGTATCCGCCTGAGAGTCCCCGGCTGGATGCCCGTTTCCGTTAGCTGTCTGTTCGGCCTGACGGCATCCAGCAGCGACGCCCTGCCGTCCCAGAGCCCCTGCCTGTCGCAGAAGCTCTGATTGATGAGCAACTGAATAACGCGCGGCTGCAAGAAATAGTCCTTAACGGTCTCTCCGTGCTGGAAAGCGCCCCTCTGCGTGATATACTCAATAGGCGGCATGCCCCAGCCGGAAGACTGCATTACCCAGCGGCCTTTCCGTGATGCCACGCTGAGATCGTAGACCTTGCCGTCCGGCGCGATGTACTGATGGTATTCTTCAATCTGTCTCATGCTAACCCCTTGCCATCATCGCTATTGCTTCCAGATCGTGTCTTAAGGATATTGGGGACTGCGACCGGGAATAGTTGGCAGTCACGTTGTAGTTTATATTCCGGGAGTTGTTTATCCCTCCCGCAGATCCATATAGCGGGCTGGCCTTAAGTGACTGCGACAGCCACGGCCTCAGTATCCTGGCGGCGAAACTGACAGCCCTGCTTTCGGGAACCATATACTCTCCCTCTCCGGCCTCGGCCACCCTGACAATCCGGCCTCCGGGCGTTGCCGGAGCATATCCGCCTTCGGCAAATGGAGGCGGTTCGTAACTCAGGGGATAGCCGCCGCCTGCCGATCTGTAAGCAGTGGTGATGGTTATAGTCCTGTCTCTGAGCTTGTCCAGCTCGTTATTAATCATGGTTACCATTACCCGGGTCTCTTCTATTTCCTCTGCGCTCTTCTTCCGGTAAGCCTCAAGCTCTTGATCGTACCTCTTCAGAGTTTCTTTAAGTTCGGTATCCAGTGCCTCCCGGCGATTCTCCATGTCCTCGGTAAACCTCTCGTATGCCTCGGTTTCCAGGTCCATCTTGTATTTATAGGTATCCTGCGCTATTTCCCTTTGCCTCTCGGCCTCGTTCTCGGCAGCCTCTATCTTGTCCTGGAGCGTCTTTTTCTCAGATTCCAGCTCCGCTTTCTGTCTGCCATACTCAATATCCAGAAGGAAATCATTCAGCTTTTCCTGCAATACCGTCCGGACTTCGGCGTCCTGCTCGTTGGCTATTTCCCGTTCAAGGGCTAGTTTCCGCTCCTCCTGCCATTCTTCGTTGCCGGATTCCACTATCAGGTCGTTTAATTCCTGGTTTAGTTCCAGCTTCTTTTTAAGGTCGTACTCGGTGGCTATCCGAGTTTCCAGTTGCGCCTTTTCCTGAGCATAAGCCCGTTCCTTATCGACAGATTCCAGGGCTTCCAGTTGCTCATCTATAGCGTCCATCTCGTCGCTGTAAGCCTGTTTCTTGGCCTTCAGTTCGTCATTGATAGACCTGATAGCCTTGTCGTACTCGTCCTGGATTTCCTTCATTCTCTTTTTGTGCGCACTCGATTCGAGCTTGGCCATATTGTCCAGGGCGTCCCTTTGCTCGTCAAACCAGTCGTTGACAGCGTCCTTAAGTTTGGAGTAATACCTTTCCCATTTCTCATAATCCCAGGCTGTCTCCTGGTTATCTTTTAATGTATTATTGACCTCTTCAGACACGGCACTGGCCAGCTTTTCGGCCTGTATAGCGGCCTTGTTTATCTGAGCGTTCGTGATTATGTTATCCGCCCACTGGTTGACATCCTCGCCGGCCTTCTTGAGCTTCTCGGTTGTGTCCCGTATGGTATTAGCCAAATCCTCATTGAAGAAGCCCACAACCTTTGCGATGCCCTCGGATATGAAGCCTGTCATCCTGGTGAAATAATCGAGGAAAGGAGTGAATACATTACTGATAATGAACTTTATAGCAGCGGCAAAGGCTATCTTGATATTTTCCCAGGCTTCCCGGAAAAAGACCACGACTTTATCCCAGTTCTGCCAGAGGACGATTCCAGCCGCTGTTAGTGCTGAAATAGCCAGTGTGATCCAGCCTACCGGCCCGGTTGCCACATGCAGGACAACCCCGAACGCGGCTACCATCTTGGTTAGAATAGGCAAGGCCAGGATCAGCCCACCGATAACCAGCGCCAGCCCTCCCAGCACTCCGGTAAAGATTACTATAGCCTGAGATAATGCCGGGTGCTGCTCTATCCAGTCTTTGATCCTGACGGCTATATCGGTAACCATGTCGCCGAAATCCTTTATAATTGGCAGGAGCGTATCACCTATAGCCTCGGCTATGTCGCCTATAGAAGCCTTAAGGACGTTCTGGACATCTACCATGTTCTCGGCAGCTCCGGCTACCCGGTTCTGAATGTCCTCCATGCTTTTGAACTGCAATGAAGCCTGTCCGAAGCGAACGCTTACCTGTTCCGCCCCGGCCTCCAATTCCTCATAAGCCTTGCCGAGATAGGTGGCCGCTGTGGTGGCATCCATCCCGCCGGCAGCCGCTAAGTCCAGCACGGTGGGAAGCAGCGAAAGCGCCCTGCCGTAATCATTGGTAACCAGTATCAGGCGGTTCAGAATATCCCTCTGCTGGTCATCCGCTACGCCTGTCTTTCTCTGTGTTGCGGCTATGACCGCTTCAAGGCTGTCCTTTACGTTGTCGTATTCAGTCCCGGCGTTTCTCATAGTCGTAGCCAGCCGCTTGATGTTGATGTCCTCGGCGATAGCCGCCCTGCCCATCAGCCCTAACGAAGCAGTTACGGCAGCTCCGGCAGCGGCTAAGGCTACTCCCAGCTTTCGGGATGACGTGCCGATGGACTCGGCGAACTTGTCAACCGAGTTCTGCGCCTTGTTCATGCCCTCGACGGTCTTGTTGACGTATTCCTGGGTCTTCTGGTTCATCTGATCGAAGGATGATTTGAACTGGGATAAACCCTCTACAACTGCCCTGCATCCGATATCTTCAAGTGCCATTATTCACCTCTTAACGACTGCCTGCGCTTCATGTCCCGTGTCAGCGCATCGTTCCTGTGCAAATCCAGCAATAAGCCTAACCTGTAATGTGCTACCGCTTCCGCCCGTTCCTGCCAGCTTAATTCCTGCCACTCCTGCCAGTTATAGTTGCCTTTGATACAGGCTTCCCGTTCTTCATAGGGAGAGACTGTATCCGGCAGCAAGGTGCCGTAATTTATGCCGGTATCAATCTGTTCACTCAGGGGATAGCTCTCTATCCTCTCCCCGTCCCGAAGCACTTTTAAAAGCCGCCATTGCGGCGGTCACATCTCCCTCATTGACACCGTTCCGGCGCGAAATGGCGATGTTAAGGTCCATCATGTCGGACTCATCGGGAGCGGCATAGTATTTGACCCATGCCAGGTACCTCTCCCGCTTTCCCGGCCCCGGCGCGATGCCCAATATCTTCAGGTCTTCCAGCCAGCCCTCATTTTCCGGACTTTCCATTCCTTCAGGCAGCGTGTCAATTTCGGTACAAAGCAGGATCGCCGCATCGAATAAGGCAATATTGCGGTTTTCCTCGTGCTTTTCTTTGGCCTTGAGATAGTCGGGGTCGCTGGGGTTTTCCTCAGTTCTCCCTTTGGCCTCGATGAAGACAGTCGGCACCTTCGGCGCTCTGGCCTCCCATTGCCGGGCTACCGCCTGGAATGTCATAGCCGGGGCCTTCTTGACTTTGAAGGTTATGCCGGTTGATGTTTTAACCGTGTCCTGATAAATCATTGCTCTCCTTTTTCCCCCTTTATAGAATTGAGGGCGGGCGTGTCAGTCCCGCCCTATAGCTTCACGCGGTAAAGGAGGAAAACCCGCGTTAACTACCTTTGATCAATATGCCGTCCTGCTCCCCGGAACCGGCTACAGCCAGCCCGCCTCCATAAACCAGGTTGACATTATCTTCGCAAACCGCCAGCGAGCTGATCCCGCCGTTGGTAGGTATTGACGTATTCCCTTCAGGGGCCACATACCAGGAGTTGCCGCCGTCGATAGTCCTCAGTATCCTGCCGGCAGGTGCGCTGGTATTGTGCGCCATCCATCCAACTGTCGGGGATGAAAACTTGATGTCTTTGACTGTGCCGGATCCGCTGCCGGGGAAAGTCTTTTCCGTCCAGTTGACGCCGCCGTCCCTGGTATAGTAAAGGCTTCCATCAGCCGCTCCGACCAGCCATTCATCCATCCCTTTCATCCAGATGCAGGTAAGATTGGTTGCCGGCGCCGGCCCGGTCACCAGCGCCCAGGTGCTGCCGCCGTTTCTGCTAACCAGCATGGCGTTGTTCTCGCCCACGACTACAACATTCTGGCTGTCATAGGCATGCACGGCAGTCAGATCCTCGGTTGTGACTACTCCGGCTTCCTGGGCCACTACGCCCGCTGTCGGATCGTCTGTAAAGTAGATATACCCGCCGGCTCCGACTATCCAGGTTTGATGGGGGCCAAGGCTGAATATGCCGTTCGGACACTTGAGCGCCACGAAGCCCTCGGTCACTTCCGTCCATGAATCAGATCCCGACAGGATGTCAGCCAACGGAGCATGCCAGAGCGAGCATCCGGCGTTGGTAATGGCTACCAGGTTAGAGCCTACGCAGGCCCCGCCGGAGACTTCATCTGTAGCAATCCCGGTTATATCCGTCTCGCCCCAGGTGGTGCCGCCGTCATTGCTGAAGATGACCGAGCCGTCCTCGATAAGGGCATAAACCTTGTCGCAGCCGTTGCTGGGTACGCCGCAGGCCCCGCAGGAAACAGAGTCACAGATTACCACGGCTACCACTTCCAGGGCTACCAGGGTTCCGGCTTTCTCCTGGAAAACGATAGGCACAATCTCGTACAGGTCCTCCCCGGAGAACGGCACTTCCTCATTGATAGCTGCCCTCTCTCCCGGTTCCAGTGCCCCCAGGTCTGAAAGATTGTAATTGGTGATCCTGGCCCCTTCCAGCACCAGTACCTTCTCCCAGCCGGCATTGAATGACTGGGGGTCCTTGCACTTCCCCATGTGGATTTGCAGATCGGCGTCGCAGCCTTTCCTCATGATCCGCAGCAGGTCGCTCAGTTCGAAGCCGTACTTCGCGGTAATGGTCAAGCTGGGTGATCCCTGCTCTCCCGGTATCTTGTCTATGGTGATAAACTCGCCGTAGCGTTCGGGATCAGGGACACGCTCAAGCCTGACATCGCCCTGAGGCCAGCTCAAGCCTCCTGCCTTCATCAGTCCTTCATAGGTCGGCGGGCTGGCAGGTCCCGCCCGGTTTTCGATTAGCCATACACGGGAATATTCCGCTCTGGCCAGATTCCTGACGTTCATTATTTTACCTCCCGATATAAATTAATAATCTTTGTCGCGTCTATCTTGTATGCCCTCTGCAAAGCCGCATATACCTCATTCGGCCTCACCCGGACATCTCTTAACGTGATCAGTCGGCGGCTGAACAATTCCGCATTCAACCGCTTTTCTATGCTCTCCGGCAGCCCCAGCTCCGCCAGATCGGGGGGTCCGACCAGTATGCCGATAGGTGCCTCGGCCTCGGTCGGGGCTTTCATTATCCAGTTCAGGCCCCGCTCATCGGTATAGGTGTAATTCTTCAGTACCTGACCGCTCTCCCGCTTTGCATCCGGCTTACTGTTTCCCATGCGAATATTGCCCCTCTGGTTGTTCCCAGCGGGTTGTCTATCAGCCTCTGGGACAGTTCGTAACGGGTGCTTGATTCGGTTGTGGTTGTTTGCAGTCCTAAGTCGTCCGTCCATTTATTAACCACCTTTTCCAGGTTATTGCAGCCGCATATCGGCCTGTCGAGCAGGGTTAAAGAGTAATAGGCTACCGCCCTTTCCAGCGACGGCTCCATTTGCAGGCTGGGGTACTTCCGCCGCCCATCTCTCAGCCCGGAGTAGTACCACATTCTCAATCTGTCCGGATTGCGGCAGACTGATAATTCCGCAGAGTCGAACGATTCCGTTGTCTCGTTCCATGATCCGGGCTTGTAATAGACCAGCCCCAGCCTGTTTTCTTTGGCATTCAGACAGCCCCACTGGTAGGAGTTCTCACAGCAGGCATCTTCGCAATTTGCGCCGTTGGGAGACCAGACTAGCTGTACCTGCTGAGAGGGATCGTTGTAATGCCGGTAGACATCCACTTCGGCAGCAAAATTCCCGTCATCGTCTCCGTCCACCTGCTCCGGCTCCAGGGCCTCCCATAATTCGGGATTGACCAGTTGATGCCTCCACAGCTTGACGGTGGCCGCTCCTGCCGCTATCGTGATGCTCCGGAACGGCCTGATCTCAAACTCGTCATCTCCATTATTTCCTGAGAAATAAATTGCCAGTTCGGACGGCTCGGTCACTGCCGTGTTGAATGTGATGGTGACAGTTTCGGGGTAGCCGTCCAGGTCTGCGTCCGAATAAACAACAGCCGGGGTATCGATTAATGTTTTGGCCTCCATGCCGCCTGAAATGAAATGCCCCCACTTCGTTTGTACGTGCAAGGGGTGGCCCCTCATGTTTTGTGAATTCCGGTAAAATAATGCTCTGTCTCCGGGCTGGGGAGTATCAATTCTTTCATCCTGCTCCCAGCAGGGAAGAAGCCTGTACCCCAGATACCGTTCCAGTGTTTCCTCTGCCTGCTGTATAGCCTGAGCGACATCATCGCGGCTCACCTGGTCGTTCTCCTGCCAGGGGTGCTGTTTCCAGACCTTATCACAGGTGACGGCCTGTTTAGCGGCTGTCACGATCTGGTTAAAATGTCTCGGGTCAAGCCCGATTATTTCGGCCCATCTATCCAGCGGCAAATGAGTTTTAAAATTAGCGATTGCCATTCTTCAGCCTCTGTATGATTTCACTGATCAATATAGCCCCGGTGGAAATGGCGAATATCAGGGGTATAATCGGAGTGAGCAGCCAGAACAGGTACATGATGACGCCTACCCAGAAGGACAGGCACCAGGCGCACTTGAGCAGGCTGCCGATCAAATTATCCGGCCAGCCTACCGGGCACCTGTCATCGTCATGCACCACGCCCAACAATCGCCGGATGTGGTACATAACGGCAAACGGCCCGGCTTCATCCTGGATGAACGTTACGATTCTCCAGGCGGCTGCCGCGATAATTAATATTTCCCATAATTCGGGCATATTATTCCGCCTTCAGTGCTTTCTCGATAAGCTCAATGGCCGTCTTCCGGCTGGGCCCTGATTTCTCTTTGGCCAGCATCAAGGCCAGTTCTTCCGGGCTCTTATCCGGGACTATTTTTTCAAGCTGCCTGACCGACAGGTATTCTTCCGGTTCCGCCGCCGGGCTTTCCACGGCTGAGACTTCTGCCGTTTTAGCCTCGGCCTCAGGTGCGGTATTCTCAGCTACAGGCTTGACTTCCGCAGCCGGTTCTTTCGGTTCCGGCCTGGGCTTGATTTCCCTGAACTGGCTTTTTAAGGCCAGTAATCCGGGAGCGTCCAGGGCGTAGACGTATCTGCGCTTGTGCCCCGGATTATTGCCGAATCTATACAGCGTGCCGGTAGCCTGGCCTTTAAATGTGATGGTATTGACCGCCGTGCCGGTGAATTCCAGTAATACACCCGTATTGTTCATGTCCTCTCCTTTGCTAACGCTTATTTTAGGTACGGCCTTTTTGCCGCATCCCCCGCAGGCGAAAAGCGTAAACATAATAGCCAGAAGTATTAGCTGTTTTAACTTATTCAATGCGCCCCCCCCTTTTTTTACTGTTGGTATATACCATTGGTAGCGAGTGGCGGATTTGAACCGCCGATCTTAGCCTTATGACGGCTATGAGATACCGCTTCTCCAACTCGCATTACTCGCTACCTTGATTTACTATTAGCTGCCGGGCATGTTCCAGTCGCTGTATCTCTCGGGCACTTCCCGGGAAGTCTCGCCGCCGTTGGCAAAGTTGTCGTCATCAGGGAATGGAGATCTGAAGTGCTGCAACGGAGCGTACTGGACGTTCTGGATTCTGCCGGCTAACTGCGGAGTCCTCAGAATAATTCTCGGCTCGATGAGCGACTCCCAGATGGCGCACCAGTTCTTGACTCCGTAAGTCCAGGCGAACCGCCCGCCGTCAGTCCAGTAGTGCTGTCCGAGCTTGCCGTCCCCTACTGCGGGCATCATGCCGGCGGAGTAGTCCTTGTACTCCCAGTAGGTAGTCATATATCCGCCCTTGACGCTGATGGGGATGAAGTAGATGTCAGAGGCGAAATTCCCGGCATCGATGTTCTGATTGTCGTCGCTGTCTTCCTCGGTGATTCCGTCATCCTCGACGACTGGGACTTTGATGCCGTCAATCAGCAGGTAGCTGCCCTGTCTCATTTCATCGCGGAACTTGACGGCCTGCGCCATATCGAGCTGCCCGAAGTTGGTGCCGGATACGGTGCAGCGGTAGCTCAGGTAAGAGCACGGCCAGATGGCGGTCAGCTCATAGAACAATTCCGGCCTCATGGCGATAACCCACTGTACCGGGTCGAAGTTCATCCGGGTAGCATTGTGCCGCAGGAAGCGGAACATATAGGTCATGTAGTGGACTATGTCCTTGCCGGCCCCGCCGATCTCGTCATACTCGAAGTCCTTGATGTCGGAGTTCAGTGACGGGCAGGCGATACCGGTTAAGGCGTCCACCTTGTTGGTGCCGATCAGAATATCCAGGCCGGGGAATTCCTTATATCCGCCGTTAGCGGTATTGTTGGCAGGGTTGCCGACATAGACCTGCCTTACCAGCTTGTTCTGGAAGGCGACGCCTACGGCTACCCAGGCCATTAACACCTCGCGGGCAAGGTTGGGAGTTCCGGCTATGTTCATGTTCAGCATACCGCCGATCTGCTGCAAGAGCGGGTCATTGACGAAACGCAAGTCCAGGAATTCGCCCCGGTCTAGCTGCACTCCCACGCTGGACAGGTCCAGTTCCTTCGACTTGTAGCAGTACCTTCCGAACTGGGCAGTCTGGATACAGCTCTTGGCTTCTCCGGCGGTCGGGCAGTTATCGCATACCCCGTCAGGGTCGTCGCCTACTGTGTCCTTGAAACCGGACAGGTAAGCGAACAACGGCTCCATCCTGATAGAGTTTTTAGCCGCCAGTATTCCCGCCAGTCCGCGCGGCTGTACGCGGGTAGAGATGAGGTCCTGTTCCAGCCCCTGGACTCCGAAGATGCCGCCGGGACCATGTATAAGGTTCGTGCTGGGTGTGCCGGAAGCGGTAACCTTAAACCCTCCGGCTTTCTCGCCTTTCAATTCGGCGATCAGTTGCTCCAAAATAGTAGGCATATTTTACCTCCATAAATTTATTAAAATATTACTTAGTTGGTATTCTTAAGCCCGCCCAGGGCTGCGCCCAGCCAGTTGGGAGCTGCTTTGCTCTTCTCCAGCTCCTTGTCTTTCTCCGGGTCTACCAGGTTGTCTTTGGACTCCGAAGCCCGGCTGATGCTGGCCCCCTTCGAGCGCGGACTCAGGGCCTCGGCGATCTTCTCATCATCCGATTTCTTCAGCTCTTTGATGACCTCTCCCATCTCGGTGACCGCAGTCTGAAGGTCGCTGATGGTCTTGGTGTCCTTTTCTTTCTGAGCTTTCAGGTCTTCCAGCAGGGTTAGCACGCCCTTGAAAGACTCGGACTCCGTGACAGCCTTGACAGCCGCTTCCGTGATTTCTTTGGTGTCGAGGGCCGGATTATCGACCTTATCCGGCTCGGTGACTTCCTTGTACTCGATACCGGCATCCTTCAAAGCCTTGCTCAACTCCGCAGGACGGGACTCTAAATCTTTTACCCTGTCCTCGCCGAGTTTATCGACCAGGAATTGACGTTTTTCCTTGTTCATATTCGCCTCCGATGTTAATATTTCTATACCCGCCCAGGGGTTGGCTGCCTTCGCTTTTGGCAATGGCGATATTTCATATGTCCGGTAATACCCGATGATCCCCTTTTCCTTGTTGGAATAGCGGTATTTGAAGCCGTGACTAACCCCCAGGTCCTTGTCCTTCGCCAGTTTCTCCGCTACGTCCTCCGCGCCCTTGTCGAATGTGCCGGAGGCCAGCAGAAATCCGTCTGAAAAGTCAATCATGTCCGCCTTGCCGCTTTTGGTTCCCGGCGTATGCCAGAGCCACAGCTCGGGATAATTGCCGGTCTCGTCCACATACTGGACATACTCTTTATGCGCTTTGGTCTCGAAGATTTCAGGCGGATTGTCGGTATCCCGGAAGATGTTGCTCACTAGGGCAAACCAGCGGTAATCGCCTGCCTTGTCCTTGGTCATCCAGAAGACAGACCGGTCGTCAGCGGTGAGCGGCTGCCCGGCTTCTTTCCTGCCGAGACCACCCAGCCTCTTCTTCAGGCCGTCCACAACCCTTGAAAGGGCAGAGGGCTTATCCTGTATTTCCGGGTTGCGCATGACATTCCCCACAAGGTTTTCCGTCTGGAAAGCAAGCTTCCCCATTTCATCAGCCTGTTTCATGGCTTCTTCTCCGGCCTCCAATTCCTCGAAGGTGGTAGCGGAGGCCATGACATCGCACATCAAACATTTTTCGCCGGCCTCGCTGTGATCGTGAGCCTCCTTATTCTTCTTGATGACTGCGTTGGCAGTCGCAAAAGCTTTAGACTCCGCTGTCTTGGGGTCATCCTTGCTGTAATTCTCAAAAGCGGAATTGAACGCCTTGACCCACTTCTCCTGTTCTTCCTTCGGCATCTTCTTGACATTCTCAGGAAGATTTTCACTCCCTACTTGATACGGCATTTCTAACCTCCGTTTGCTTAATGTTCCTGTTGGCTGCTTGACTGCATTAAATATCGATTGTGATGTGATATACCAGCAATGACTTTACAAGACCCTGTTTATAGCCCCCTGCACTCTCCGGGGCAGCTCGCTTTCCATCTTCGCCTTGAGAGTATCGGCATTCTCCCATCCTGTGCCGGAAAAGATTCTGGCCCGTTCATTCATTTTGCCCTGGACGTACCGGTTGTATGGAGCCATGTTGGAGTTGGAGCCGACAATGCCCTCCATCCGGTCCCCCAACTGGACTACACGGCTTGACCAGGACCTTCCCAGCGTCATAGTCCGGATATATCCGCTTTTGGTGAGCGTCTGAGGCGGGTATCTGGAAATAAATCTATGCCCCTCGCTGACGGTATCCTGTAATGCGTTCCTGATAGCGTCCAGCACCCGGCCCTTGTTCGGCATATGCTTGGGGGCGATAACCTGAAATCTGATCATAACGGCTTGTCCTTAAAATGCTTCCCCTGGGATTTCAATAAATCGGCATAGGTGACAGGCTGTAATGAAACATAATCCCCGGCCTTCTCGACCATATTCACGGCCCTGGGACTCCGGCAGACTATGAGGGTCTCCCCTCTCTCGTCTTTGGATATCCGCCAGGGATCCCCGGCGATAATGTCGGCATCTCTCCCCGACTGTTTGCAATTCCTGCATGAGTCCGGCTTGTATCTCTCGTTCCAATAACCGGCTATATACTTCGTGCCGCCGTCCTTCAGGTAAGCGGTGAACCTTCCCGGCCAGCCGTTGCCTCTGTACTCGATCTGGCTGACCTGGCTTTCTTCGACTCCGAGCTTCCTGAGTATTTCACGAGTGAATTCCGCACTCGGCGCATGGTTGCAGATCAGGCTGATAACGCATGCCATATTCGGGTATAGCCGGGCATGCCTGATCTGGCAGGGCAAGCCAACAAAGGCATACCGCTTCCCCGGCCATATTTTGATATCTTTAAAGGGGTCGTTGACGCAGTACACGGAATTGGTGCGGGTCGAGATAATGTCCTCTTTGCGGTTGGTGACAATGGTCTCAGGGGTAAGCGGGTTATCAGGTCCGCCCGTCCGTGTGACAATAGCATAATCTGCCTGGTGCGAGTCCAGCAGGTAGCACAGGAACGACTTGATGAAGCCGCCCGATGAAGCATTGAACCTGATATTCTCATCCGTGGAGTGCGCCAGATAATATTTATTTGTGCTTGCCATAATACCCCACCAAAGCCTTAATCAATCTATCCTGTATCTGTTTCAGGTTGCCGATGGGTGGAAACGGCCCAGGCTCCTGCTCTTTCCGGTCAGTCCCGGTCAGATAGTCCTGGTATTTGATATACTGCGCCTGCGTGCCTGCTCCCCATATAGCCCATTCCGCCGGTATGCCGTAAGCCTCGGCCAGAACAATCCCGTGAAGGGATGAGGATATAACCCGCTCGCAGGAAACTATCTCGTCAATAAATTCCTTCCAGCCCAGGGTGACGGGTATTGTATGCCCTTCAGGGTGATTATCTCTATCGGTATGATGGGGAATGATCCCCAATTCGTGCTTTTTCTCTGCTTTCGGTTTATAGATCAGGGGTATCAGCAAGCCGGGATCCCCATAAACATCGGGAAAGTTAAGGCCATGGATATACTGCTCGGCAAGCCTTCCCCTCGCAGCAAGCACCTTCACGCCCTTGAGGGTGTAATGCTCCGTCCTCCGGATGCCCTGTCCCCATACTACATCGCCTGCCTTTGCTTCCTGGAACTCGCTGCCGATGACCATCAGCTTTCCCTTTTTCTTCCGCCCGACAGCCTCGACCTCGACACGCAGGAAATGGCTGATCAGCACTTCGGGCAGCGAATCGCCCACGTTGTAGGTATTTGCCCGATAGACCTTGATCACAGCAACTCCAAAATGGCCTTGACAGCACGCTCGGTAGCCCTGCCGTCTGTAAACTTGTATATTTTGCCTACGGCCTTGCGCCTTAACTCCTGCTGCTCCGGCTTATCCAGCAAGGCCTCTTTTATCGCCGGTATCAACTCTCCCGGCTCGTTGACCTGAACACCCACGTCGGCGCACTCCCAGAACCTCAAGCCATGCTCGACATTCCGCCGGTACCAGGGGGCATTGAGGACGACAACCGGACGGTCCAAAGAGGCAAATTCGTACAGGGTTGACATGCCGTCGTTCACGAACACATCAGCCCGTTCCATGACCTCATCGAAGTCGGGGACTATCTCAATACCCAGCTTCTGCCAGATGCCGGTCATCTCCTTCCAGAAAGCCGGGTTGGGGTGGCCGTGGCCTAATATCTTGACCTCTCCCGACCTGTCCCATTTCGCCAGTTCGGGTAATATCCTCTGGTAGTGGGGCAGTGTGCTTTTGGTTTCAGGCACCACATTGCAATGCCAGTGGAAGCTCACAGCTATAACCGGCGGTTTGCCCACAGGCTTTCTGCCGATCTTGAGTAATTGCTGATGCCAGCCGTCCAGCTTGCTGCATCCAACAGTGGCAATCTTTGCCCTGGGATAAGCCTGACGGTCTTTCATGGCCGGATGATCGCCCGGTTCGATGAACAAAGAAACGATATTCCGTTTTAGTCCGCCTGCATAAGAGGAATGGCGGACTCCTGCCCATGACTGGCCTGCTCCGTGATTTACCAGGACGATCGGCCTGGTTCTTGAGAACAGCCGGGCAGACGACCCGATAGCGGCCACAACAAGCGGGCTATCCCTGCCGTCCCGGTGCAGCCGGTAGTAGGTATCCATGACGGCCTTGATATTGAGCTTTGAGGCGTGATCTACCAGCGACCTATCATTCACTATAAATTCCCCCCTGTATTCGGGCGGAAGAGCGTGGTAGATCGACGCCATGTGATCAATGAAATGCCTCTGGGCGGCAAAGAAGTCAACCCGCTTGTGCTTGTTGAATGATACCGGCAGCTTGGGCAGATGTGCCGGCTCGATTACTTTCTTTTTAGGACTGACTATTTCCGCCAGCCTTGCTTCCAGCGCGTCACTCTGCGGCCTGGGGTCATACATGGCTGAGAGTTGCAGGGCGTATTCCGAATGCTTTTTATAGACTTCTGGATTGTCCATCTCTATGATCTTATCAGCCCAGGCGTCAATATCGTCCTTCGGCAAAAAGATTCCTTCTGCTCCCAGCGATTCCCGGAGCCCCGGACTTTCCATCGAGGCCATGCAGGGAATACCGGACGCAGCGGCCTCAATGCCTACCCTGCCCCAGCTCTCAATCCAGGTCGAGCCTTTCGTTTCCCTGGACGGCATAAGGACAATACGGGCTTTCGCGTAGATCTCTTTCATCCTCTCCGGAGGGACGCTTTCCAGGATCTCCACATTAGCCGGCAGATTGTCCGGTATGATATTATCTCCCCTTCCTTTGAGTCCGACGAAATGACGGTCGGGCAGCTTTTTGGCCAGCCCGTAAAATAGATGCACGCCCTTCTTTTCGGTAAGGGCAACCTGAAGGATGCCTTCACCCGGGGTAGTGCGATATTTCTCAGGAAATACCGGGGGGCTTACCACAATGCCCGGATACTTCGATTCCTTCATTAGCCAGTTCGAGTTATAGATAACCAGGGAGGTATTGATCCTGTTTGTCCCGTACAGCTTGATCTTTCCCCGGTCGTGGATATACTGGACCAGCGGTCTCCTGTAAGCCCTTGCCAATCGCATGGCGATACCGGTAGCCGCAAGCTGGGTAAAGACTATATCCGCCCATTTGTAGTAACTATCCGGCCTTTTTGGGCCTTCAATGACGGTCAGGATGGTAGACTGCTTGACCAATTCATGCCCGTCCATTGAGGCTTTATTAGTCCGGTATTTCTCCATCTCGGTGATGACCTGAATATCGTGGCCTCTCCGGGCCAGTTCTTCCAGAAGCTGCTGCATGGTTATACTTCCGCCGCCTACCCCCAGGGGCGCAAGATGGGCTAGAATCTTCATTGACACTCCTTTACTCTTTTTGTCTTACTCCGGCTAAAGCTCCTGTCGGCGCCGGTCTTTTGGAAGGCACACCAGCTCCTACCGGCTGATTGGCTGCGGGTGAGCGAACGCAGCGGCAATTTATGTGAAGTGGAGGCCTCGGCCCTTCATTGAGCTTGTATATCTTGCCGTTATGAGGCGAACAGATAGGACAGACGCTATCATCTGCCGCCGTCTGAAATTCCTCGTTTTCGATTCCTGCCGATTCCCTGGCCAGCCGGTTTCCTTCGTCGAATACCCTTGTCGTCTCGGTCACAGCTATCCGTTTAGCCCTGGCCTCTCCGAATAACGGCTCCAGCGAGTCTATGAGGTCGGGAATGCCTCTCTTGCCCAGCCCAGTCTCCTGCCAGGTGGCTATGGACTTTCTCAGTCCCTCGCGTGTGGTTTCGGCCAATCCTTCCCACCAGGTATTGGTGTAAGTCCGGGTGAAATCAAGCACGGCCTGATTAACCAGGTCCATGTCCACGGCCAGGCCCATGGATGCGTTATAAGCGGCTGCTTCCAGTGCGCCCTTGCGGAAGTACGGCTGTGCCGATGAAACAACCCTGACCCTGAACTCGCTCCACAAAGCTTCGTCATTTATCAGATTGGCAATGGAAGCCGCCAGTGCCGCAGGCATTAATTCTTCCCCGCCTTCCTTCTTCCCCTGGACCTTTTTCTTGATGTCTTCATAGGTCTCTGCCAGGGCTTTCAGCAAGGCTTTTTCCAGTGCCGCTTCCGCCTCTCGCCTTTCTTCATCCATGAATTCGGCTTTACGGGCTTTCAAATCGTCATTGACGTTCTGATCGCTGCCCTCCGCCGGTTCAGCATCAGTGACCGTGACATCCTCGGTAACATCAGGGGCTATATTCAGCCTGTCGAATTCCTCTTGCGTGAGTTCCCCATCATCCAGCATCTGCTGCCTGACAGCCTCAGCCGTGAGTGTGCCGTTCATGACATAGAGGTTGCGGGTCTCCGCCCTGGTCTTCCTTAGCATGGCCTGCTCCATATCTGAGGCCGTGTCCTGCTCGTCGTATTTAAAAGTGACGTTGCGGGGCATGATGCCGTAAAAGTTGAATGCGTGTTCCAGCATCTTCATGAACAGCGCCGGGCCTTTCCCTCTCGATTTCTGGTGAAGTATCTGCGACTGCTGGGAGCTTCCTAATCCCCCTCCGGGTAAAGGCGCAAAGTCCTGGTAATCAGCCCCGAACCCCATCGCCAGGAGGGAGATATACCACTTCATAGTTACTTCTTCGTCGAATCCGTCCGGCAACGAAGCCAGGTCGATAACCTCATGCTTGACCTGAGCGGTAGGGTCAAGAGTGCCGAAGATAAGCGGCTTGATATATCTGATGAATCCCTGCGCCATCTGTTCTTCGTTATGGGTTTTCATGGCGTCTTCGATCTCACCTGTACGGATGCCGCTCACTATGTGGATTTGCTTGGAGTGATTGCCGGACACTTTTTCTCGCTTGTAGACGGTTATATCCCGCATTAGCTGCGCAAACCTTAGCACCCTAGATAAGGCGCAGATG
>Ga0265293_10006427_pt1 | contig 18837 bp, 12 predicted proteins | sample Munlanlewell138R_FD_192505 | JGI IMG/M metagenome (GOLD analysis project Ga0265293, IMG submission 192505) | Leachate microbial communities from a municipal landfill in Southern Ontario, Canada - Leachate well 138R | ecosystem: Engineered > Solid waste > Landfill > Unclassified | place: Canada... | reverse complement strand
TCGAGGCTGATATGGCGGCTTGCCGAGAGATGGAAGAGCAAAAAAATAATATGTGTGAATCAAAAAAAGAAGAGCTCAGCGAGTACGAAACTTGCGCTAGCAAGTACGAGTTCTGCAACGACCAAGACAATGAGAGCGAGTACTCCCGCTGTGCTGCTGCCGCGCTAGCGCGCGCAGAGTCGCTTTGTGCGGATTTACCATGCTTCTACGCCAGCACAGATGGACGACAAGATCCAAGACGCCCACATAACGAGGCTTTGGATGATGAAGTGCAAATCAATAGTTTCAGCAATGGTGTAGCTATTATGGAAGCGCTGCAGGAGGCTGGATACGATGCGTGTTACTAAGATTAATGAAGGGATAAAGACGATGAAATCCTATGGGCGTTTACACGCGGTTGCTGTACTATCAGTGCTCGCGATGGTCATGATGTTTTTGGGTAGTTGCACCGAAGAGCGTGAAATTCGTTTAGAGGGAATGCGCGCTTTCTCTATGGTGGTGCAGCCTATCAACGGTTTTGGGACCAAAGAGAACCCGCTCAAGTTTGCAACACACTTTAGCAGCCAAGGACAATGTCCCGCTGGCGCCACTTGCCATGATGTAGTTATCGGTGCCTATGCCGTAGATAACTTTGGCAACGAGTACACCGACTTTAACGGTAAAGTTAAAGTTAAGGCTATACCAGGTGAGGTCAATATCACTGAACTAGAAGTACGTAACGGCAAAATCGGTACTTGGAGCAAAGACGCTGATGGAAAATTAACCTTGGTCTCGGGTGTTACGATTTCGCTACGCTACAACGTGGGTATCACGAAGATTTGGATCGAGGATAGCCTCGATAGTTTTGAGCTTTATGGCGAAGAAGTTCGACAACGACCGACACTATCTACAGCGGTTAGCCAAGCCTTTTATTTTGAGCCACTAACGATTGAAATGTTGCAATATAACCCCGTCTATTTAGCTGGTCCAAGCCCGCTACTGGGGCAGTATGCCAACATCGAAGGACGTGAAGGACACAATATTGTGGTTACTAACGTTGTTGCTACGGGCTTCTACGTCACTGATTTAGATGCGACGCAGTACGATTCACTCTTTATCTTTACCTTCTCCCAGCCAGCGCGTGTCGAAATTGGCGATAGGGTTTGCGAGCTACAGGGTGGAATCGCCGAGTTTACCGGAATGACCCAGCTGCAGTTCCCATCGTGGGGTATTCAAAATAAAGAGCGCTCCACAGCCGAGGATCAGGATCCCGCGCCCGAAGACGGCGAGGATGGTGCAGGAACTTGCAGGGATAAAGTGACAGGGAAGAGCCGACCGTGTACGCCCGAGGAAATTGAGTTGATGGCCGAAATTGTGGACTGCTCAGGCAATTACCGCGGTGGCCCCATCACCGATAAAGAAGAGCGCAAAGCTTTCGGAAAACTGCCGCTACCCGAGCCTAAAGTGATTACTCCCGCTATGCTTACCCAAGAAAACCGCGATGTGCTCGAAAAAATTGAATCTTCCGTTGTTACCATCGAAAATCTCCGACTTTCATCGACTTTCATCGACTGCGATGACAACGGTAACGGTAAAATTGAATCTGGTAGTGCTGAGGCGGAATGCCGAAGTACGTGTACCGATGATTTGACGTGTACCGAGCTGTCCAATTTAAGAAGCTACGACCAGTGGCGCGCTTGGACAGTCGAGGGGAACGCCGAAATCAGCGTCGCGAGCTCGTCGCTCATTACGGGCTTTAACATCCTTAATGGCTGTGAAGTCGGGCAAGTGTTCCAAGCTGGCGTCTACCGACAAACCTATAAATGCGAAGAGCGCTACCTAAAGCGCATCACTGGCAACCTCAAGCAAGTTTTGCCTGGTTGCAGCGGTACTCGTCTCTGTGATGGTTTAACGCAAAAATTTGGACTCATCGTCATTGAGCCACGCTTTGCCACTGATTTAATCGCTCGCGACTAAGCGAGTTCTCTATATTAGTTAATCTTTTATTCTTTATTTTTGAGGTAACCTCACCACAAGCTCTAGGAGATGGCATTCATGCAATCGAATCTTAATCGTTTCTTTCATCACGTTGGGACGGCACTTCGCTTCGCAGCAGCTGGGCTAGCGACGTCAGTTTTACTGGCCTCTAGCGCGAGTGCAGGGGAGTTCGTGGACACGCGACTCAGCTTCGTCTTCAGCGACGACAACCTGCTCGCTGGTCCAGGTGAGTCTTTGATTAACAGCCCTCAGATGGACTTCGGGGCACGCGACGGGATTTTCTACCCCTTCGAGAACCTGAACTCCAAAGACAACGGAGACGAGACTGTTTCGCATATCGTCATTTACAAGGAGCTGCCTGGTTTCATCGATAACCTTACCACCGACGCCGCAATCGTTGCGCGCATGACGGTGCTAACTCAACCCGAGACAAGCTTCTCCGCTGGCGACATCCGTCTCTCCGACAGCGGCTCCTTCCTTCGCGCACGCTACGCCTTTGAGGAAGCCGTCATCGATCCCAAAACGGGATTGACCCAAGACTCTCGCCGACAACTCGACTTTACCTTCTTCCCCATTAACTCCGACCGCTTCCGCGCTGGTTACACCTATGACCTATCGTGGGGTGGGAACAAAATCTATAACAACCGAAAATCCGCCTTCGCTACACCCGGCTTGCGATTCCGCTTCGACTGGGATGGGTTCTACTTCTTAATTGGTGCAAAATCGACGCGACAATCGATACTCACAAAAAATAAAGAAGACGTCGAAAACTATGAACTCGGCGCATTCTGGGGTGGTATCGCCGGGCTAGGCTACTTCGGTGACATGTTCGCAGTCGAAGTAAACGGCGGTATCTTTGACGCTGGGCGAAACCCAAAACAAGGCGTTCAAGGCGAAAAAGTCACCTCTGGTGGTGTCTCCGCGCGACTATCCGCGTTCTCAAGCGGCTTCAAACCCGAAGCATCCATCGACTACCGACTCTATCGCACCAACGACGATGCCTTCGACCAATCAAACTACTTCCTACGAAAACCCAAAGATTACGACAGCTTCACGTGGCGCGCCTCGATCGAGGGTAACTGGCTGACACAAACACTCGCCGATTACGACAAAGTCGGCTCCACCACTCGCATTAACGCCTTCGCTGGTGCACTCCGCGCCGACGTCTACATCGGAAAACTCGCCATCAACTTCGACTTCGTTTATCGCGACCTCTACTTCATCCTCTTTAACGTACCAGGCCTCGACCCCTATTACGCACTCCCAGACTCCGCCTCCTCTACACCTGAGCTACTCGGCGCCATCAAAGGTGAGTACTGGATCGAGTCCGCCAACTTGCTCCCAAGCCTCCAATTTGGCATCCAAAAACCCGCCTCCTACCGCGGTCGCATCTCTGAAGGGGCTAGCCCCTCGGGTCTAAACTCTGGCATCCAAACCGTCGCAGTCATCGACTCATCCACCATCGTCGCATTCCCCAACGGCAACGAACCAAAGGAAATTTACTCCCTCCGCGCCGCACTCCGCTGGGATATGTCCGATATGATGAGCCTCATCGGCGAATTTACCTACGCCTACGACCGCAACCAATTGGGACGCAAACGTAATACCGTCACCTACACCTCCGAATACTACATGCGCGATCCACACGTCATCGGGCTGGCCTTCTTTGCGCAAGCCAGATTCTAAGCAGACGCGCGCGTTTTCGCTGAGCCTCCCAGCTTTTTGGGGGGGGGGGTTTGTGGGGGGCAAAGCCCCCCTACGCGCAAGCTTCCCGCAGCATGCGACTGCAAAGCGCAGAATTTTGTGCGTTGTTTCGCTTATTCAGCGAACCAACGCACAAAATGCGCTTTGCGTCCCCTGCTTTGGGTGATCTTGCGCTACCCCCCCCGTTTACTCGCAAATAGTGAGCTGTTCTTTGCTCGCAAATAGTGAGCTGTTCTTTGCTCGCAAATAGTGAGCTGTTCTTTGCTCGCAAATAGTGAGCTGTTCTTTGCTAACGAAGAGCTCTTATACGAAGGCTTCATGCTTAGAGTTTCTACGCTCTTGCAAGTACTTTAAACATATCTAGCAAAGACTAAACGCCCGCGATTGACGAATTCATCTGCGCCAAATCCACACAGGGCTTGACAACAGCGCCGCTAAGACCTAAAATTTTCTCGCCTTTGGGTGGCTCTTCTTGACGAAGCAGCCCAATTTAGACGAAGCTTGGCAATGATGCTGTTTTTTTATTCTTGAGTTTAATACGCGCAAAGTTTTGCCCCAACAGCATTTGAGAAGGTTACATGACTAAGAAAAAACGCGATAATTCTGCATCCTATCCCAATAACAGCGACGAAATACTCGAAAAAGGTGATGACCTGATTGATGAAGAAGAGGATGAAGAGGTCGATGAGAGCGAGGTCGATGATCAATTCGAGGAAGACGAAGACGATCTTGCGGTGATTGCAGATCTAGAACGCGATGACGAAGGATTAGCTCTCTCTGAATTTTTCTTTGAAGAAGAGGTAGGCTATAATCATTACTATGATTGGTCTTTACTACGCGAAGAAGACATAGAAAAGTATCATGAGGTGATGAACTGGAGTGATGCTGAGCTTTCTAAGGCGAGTATTCGCGTAAGCAATCACTTCATACTGTGGACAATGGCGCGCGCCTGTCAACGAAATGGCCTCGTTAAAAAATTTCGCGATATTTGTACCTCACTGCTAAAGGCACGAAAACCACGTCCCGAAATTTGCTACGAAGACGTGCATCTAGAGCTCATCCAAAGTTACGCCATGAGCCACGAACACAAAGAGGCTTTTGCGCAATTAGAACGTTTCGAGAAGTGCTTTCCCGATAGCGACGATATTGTGCAATGGGTCAACGCGTTTTTACTCGTGGATTCAGGCAAAGTTCACGAAGGCAAGGCGAAGCTCGATAGAATTGCCATGAGCGATTCTGCCTCAGGACGCGCACTCTATGAAATTGCCATGACCCTGATTAGCCTTAACCACCCCGATCTCGCCCTTAATTACTTGGAACGCGCAAAGACCATGGCTCAGATGAACGCGAGCGCTGAACTCACCACCGACGTCGATATTGCCCGCGAAATAGCTCTGCGACAAAGCGCACAAAACGCGCAAAGCGATGCGCAGTAAGCTCGTTAGCCTACCCCAGTCGCACACCATTGCTAGCTGGACATAAAAAGAGACGAATACAAACTGTTGATCGCCTCCCACACGCGTTCAATGTCAGCATGCTCAGCGATTGAGCTTGGCATTGGCGTTTGGGAGCGACTCTTAAATATAAGCCCCGAATCTGCGTGTTCCAAGGCGCGAACTGCGATTTTAGCGGCACTTTGGGGTTTGCGTATAAGCGGACGAAAAAGTACGTCGGCTAGAGGGTCGTACCAACGCTTCATTGAGATCATGCCAGTATTCACAATACCTGGGTCGTAGGCGTGTATGCGAATACTCTGACCTCGCTGTTGCCAAAGTTTATAGGTAAAGAGGTATAGAGCCAATTTCGCGTTGCTGTAGTTTTTAAGTTGAGCATAGGGTTTTGGCGCAATATGGGGGAAGGTATCGGCGATTTTCCCAAAACGATGTGTGAGCGAAACGGTATTAAGAATGATACCGTTATTTTGTACTTGCTCGGCTAGGGCTAGACAGAGCAAACTCGGCGCTAAGCAATTTGTTGCAAGCGAGAGTTCGTATCCGTCGTTGCTTAGCGTGTATTGGGTGTAGGAAGCGCCTGCGTTATTGACAAGTGCATGTAGGCGAAGTCTGCGCACGCGTTGGCTAAACTCAATAACAGACTGAAAGCTTGATAACTCTAGCTTTTCGATAAGAATTGGCGCTGTTGAATGGAGTTCAGTCTTTAGAGCTTCAGCTTTTTGCAAGTTTCGGCAAGCCAGAATAAGCGGGGTATTGCGCGCGGCGAGTGCTTTGGTGAGTGCAAGGCCGATACCAGAGCTTGCACCTGTGATGATGGTATAACTATGCATGGGGCGGTCTAAAGTTTTGGTAGATTTTGAGTTTTCTCATGATGAGGAATATGAAGCAATCGGGGATGCAGCGCATGAAAAAGAGAAGAAAGTGGTTTAAGAAGCCTGGAACGCTGTGCTTACGTCGCTTAAAACAAACGCGAAGAGCTTTTTTTGCCAGCTTCTCGGGTTTCATCAAAAATCCGAGTTTTACGCCTAATTGGCGAATTTTTACGGGTAAATTAAAGAGATTGGTGTCTATTCCACCAGGACAAACGACGGTTACGCCAACTTTGTACGGTTTAAGTTCATAGTACAAAGATAGCGACAGATTGCGAATATAGGACTTTGTAGCGTTGTATACGCCGATTCCCGGCATCGGCATCCACACCGACATTGAGGAAATATTGAGTATATAGCCGCGACGTCGCTCCATCAAGCTGGGCGCAAAAGCCTGTATTAACGCGGTGCTACAGCTGATGTGTAGCGCAATCATTGCTTCAACACGCTCTGGTGGCGTACAGGCGAGTGCTCCAAAAGAAAAAACACCCACGTTGTTTACGAGCATATCGACTGTGATTTCGTGCTCTTGGCAAAAGCTCAACACTTTTTTTGCTGCATTCGCGCGCGCTAAATCCATGCACAAAATTTCGACTTTAACGCCAAAATCACGACTAATACTTGCTTTTAGTGTTTTAAGCCCTTCTTCATCATTACTCAACAACAAAAGATCCGCCCCCCCAGCCGCTAGCTCCAAAGCGATGGCTCGCCCGATCCCAGAGGACGCCCCAGTGACTAGCGCATAGGCTTTGAGTGGCCAGTTCATCCGTTTGCTTCCTCAAGTTTGGCGATTTCCTTTTTTACCACAGGCGCTAGATCCTCGACACAGCGGTGACAACGCATATCAATACTGTACATGCGAGCAACGCAATAGTTGGAGTGTTTACAGTTACAGCGCGTATTCTCATCGCCAGCAAGCAGCTTATTCACAAAATCTGTATCATGTATGAGAGCGCGCCCCATTTGTACTGCTACAAAACCAGCATCCAACACTTCATCGATTTTTTTACGACTAATCAAGCCACCGACGTAAATGAGTGGCAAACTTAAGTTTTGGCGAAAGTACTTTGCGTCTTCCAAAAAGTACGCCTCTGAAAATGGCACTGGCGCAATCATCGCCTTACCCAAAACTTTAAGCCCAAGTTTGAGCCACCAATACTCTTTAAAGTCCATGTAGTGTGCTAGCGTTTTTAGCGGCATAGCCCCGCGCATTACCTGCATTGGCGCCTTAGAGACAAAACCAGCACTTAATACAAGTGCGTCAACACCTAAACGCTCCAGTTTCTTAGCAACCAGCAGACAATCATCTCGACTTAAGCCCCCCTTAAAACCATCAAACATATTGGTTTTAACAACAACTGCGATTCTGCCCTTTGCAACGGTACGGCATTGCTCAATGACTTCGGTCATAAAACGCATTCGCCGCTCCAGCGTTCCGCCGTACTCGTCCTTGCGCTTATTCGTGTAAGGCGACAAGAACTGGCTTATCAAATATCCATGCCCCGCATGGATCTCCACGCAATCAAAGCCAGCATCAATAGAAAGCTCTACCGCGCGCCCAAAGTCTTGTACGACTTGCTGTATTTCGTCTTGTTTAAGCGCGCGAACAACGGTAGGAGAGTATAGGTTAAAACCTGTGGTGGGACCGACGGGGATTTGTCCGCAACTAGAACGGTGAGTCATGTTTCCGCAATGCCCAAGCTGAATAGATGCTTTGGCGCCATGTGCATGGATAGCGTCGGTGAGTTCTCGCAGTGCAGGCACAATCTCCTCGCGCATCCAAAGTTGCCCCTTAAACGATAAACCACTGCGCGATACCGCTGCGTAGGCAACCGTCGTCATGCCAACACCGCCCTTCGCAACAGCACGGTGGTAGTTTAATAAAGCCTCCGTCGGTGCGTTGTCTTCACACATGTTTTCAAACGCGGCAGAACGTATAGTGGGGTTGCGTAAGGTAATAGGTCCGATATAACAATTTTCGTGTAGTTTTGACATAGTATAATAGTCATTGCGTTGATTCCCCCAGCCCCAGGGATTTTGCCTTATAAAAAAATTGTCATCTCATTTTATGAAAGACGTTTTTCTTTGCCTATAGCATTGCATCTTTGAGTTCAGGCAGAGCTGTGCTTTTTCGCATGCTTTGCGTTTTCTTTGCTTTTTGTCGCAAAGCACATGCACAGCTTTAGCGTATATCTACGTGCAGGGCTAGCGTCCAGTTAATGGGAATGATGTTTTTGCTCACAAGAAAATCGTTACAGCGCGTGAAGGGGCGCGAGCCAAAAAATCCGCGATGTGCCGAGAGCGGGGAGGGGTGGGGCGCTGTAATAACGAGGTGATGTGGGGCAATGAGTTTGCGCTTTTCTTGTGCGTTTCTTCCCCAGAGCATAAAGACCACGGGTTCGGGTTTTTGGCTAACACAGCGTATAACCGCGTCGGTGAATTGCTCCCATCCTTTGTTGCGATGAGAGTTTGCGGCTGCGTGTCGTACGCTGAGTACGGCGTTTAGAAGCAGCACACCTTCGTCGCACCACGATTTAAGGTAGCCATGCGTAGGGACGGCTAGACCAAGATCGTTGTGCAACTCTTTGTAGATATTGACTAAGGAGGGCGGTGGCGCGGTAGGGGGAAGCACTGAAAAGCTCAAACCGTGTGCTTGCCTAAAACCGTGATAGGGATCTTGGCCCAAAATAACGGCTTTGACGTCCTTACAGGCCGTATAGTGCAACGCATTAAAAAGCTCGCCCATTTCGGGGTGTATGGTTTGGCTGCGGTACTCATGGATGAGGAAACGGCGGAGCTCTTGGTAATAATCTTGTGTAAACTGTGGAGCAAGGAGCTCTTGCCAGTCGTTTTGGAAGATCTGTTTCATTTTGTATTTGCTTGGCTAATTCGCGTTATATATAGCTAAGGTCAGCCCTTTGGGCTGCGCAAAATGCGCTTAGTGGGGGTAGCGTAAGATCGCCCGATGAATTCGCCTAAAGGCGCACGATGTGCGAAGGTTCGGCGATTAGCCGAAACTTTGCACATCGTGAGGCGACTTTTGGCGAATTATGAGGGAAGCTTACGCGTAGGGGGAGACTTCCCCCACAAAACAAAGATGTCGCTGTGTAAAGCGCGTTTGCCTAGACTTTGTCGGCTTTTGCGAAGCGTCGGCGTAGGGTGATGGCGACGAGGGCGAAGAAGGCTAGGAACCACGGGGCGTTGGAGGCGGGTTTTTGGGGCGATTGGTAGCTGCAGTCATAGAATGATAGGGTGCATGGGCATTGGGGATCGCGGCAGTCGATGAGTCCGTCCCCGTTGTCGTCGATGCCGTTGTTGCAAATTTCGGGGACTTGGTCTTTGCATTTGTCGCTTGATTTGCAGCTTTCGTCGGCGCAATTGACGACGCCGTCTCCGTTATCGTCGGTGGCGTGCTCGCCGCAGAGTTCCTTGCCGCGGGCGATGATGACGCAGTAAAGGGTGCTCTCGCAACTAGGTTCGTCGCAGTCGATGAGTCCGTTTTGGTTGTCGTCGATTTTGTTGTTGCAAATTTCGATGCCTGTGCCTTTGCAGTTCGGGGCGTCGGAGCATTGTGGGTCTCGGCAGTCTGTACGTCCGTCACCGTTGTCGTCTTCACCGTTGTCGCAGATTTCTGGCTGGCAGTGAAGTTCAGCGCTACACTGTGCGTCGTTACAGTCGATGAGTCCGTCGGCGTTGTCGTCGATTTCGTTGTTGCATATTTCGGCTTTACAATAGACGGAGTTCGCGCATTGCGGGTCATCGCAGTCGATGAGTCCGTCGGCGTTGTCGTCGATTTCGTTGTTGCATATTTCGGCTTTACAATAGACGGAGTTCGCGCATTGCGGGTCATCGCAGTCGATGAGTCCGTCGGCGTTGTCGTCGATTTCGTTGTTGCATATTTCGGCTTTACAATAGACGGAGTTCGCGCACTGCGGGTCTTGGCAGTCGATGAGTCCGTTGGCGTTGTCATCGATTTCGTTGTCACAGATTTCAAAGATCGCGGGTTTGCATTCGGCATTATCGGCGCATTGCGGGTCATCGCAGTCTATGAGCCCGTTGGCGTTATCATCGATCTTGTTGTTACATATTTCCGTTTTGCAATACGCGGAGCCCGCGCATTGCGGGTCATCGCAGTCTATGAGCCCGTTGGCGTTGTCATCGATTTCGTTGTCACAGATTTCCGTTTTGCAATACACGGAGCCCGCGCATTGCGGGTCATCGCAGTCTATGAGCCCGTCGCCGTTGTCATCGACTTTGTTTGAACAATTTTCTTTAAGCACCGGCGCTTTTTCGAGGATCCATGAGTAATAATCCTGCACTGAGGTTGAAACGCCGTATACCGTACATTCACTGTCTCCGTACGAAGTTACGCCTGCGACGTATTCGACGCCATCACGCGTGATGAACGCGGGGCCGCCCGAATCCCCAGAGCAAGGGCCGCCGTCATTTTGAGCATAATAAAATGATGCATAGGGGGCATGATGATAGTTTGTTAGCTCGCAGCCGCTTTCGCCGTCTGCAGGCGAATTTAAACCGCCACAATAGACGTCGAGTTCTCGCGACATTTTGAGTTTAACCCCCGAGCTTCCCGTTTCGGTTCTTCCAAAGCCAGAGAACTCGAGTTGTACACCGCTATCTTTGATTTCGGGATCCAGAATTGCGCGAGCAGGATGTAGCGGCAGTATGGGTTTTGCTACGCTACGGGGTATGGGTCTTGCTAGCTTAATAATGGCGATGTCGGTAAGTGCTTGTTTTTCGTCGTCATATTCCGAATAATCGGGGTGCGGATGAAAAGCGCTTATTTCGTATGGCTCACGCATAGCCTCAGTTTCGTCTTTGCCCACACCAACTTTCATGTACTCTATACAAGGATCGACATCATAGCCCTTAACGCAGTGTGCGGCTGTCAGCACATAGGATTCGTGGATCAGCGTTCCCGTGCAAAAGAATCCATCATTAATTCCGCAGCGATAGCCAGTGTTACCTACAACAAGTAAGGCAACGACGGCGTTGTGTGCTTCTTCTATATCGGGGATTCCATTAAAAATTGCGTGTTTTGTGCCCCCAAGATCGGCTTTGAACTGCTCGGCCTCGCCGCAGGAAAAGGTGGTAAAAACGGACAAAATAAAGAGGCAAAATATTTTTTTCATCGACCAGCCCTCAGCGCCAAAATGACGCCTGAATAAAAAATTTGCCTTGCTTAGCCCCAAGCTCTACAAGGCAAGACTAGTCTAATACAAGGTCGTTAGGGTCTCAATATATATTTTCATTTTTTTCGCTCTTGCGCTTCCATAGCTAGGTTCTTAGCCGAATATCTATGGTAGGCACGAAAGTCTTGGGCTAAACTACTTGAAGCGCGGACTCATTGTTCGTGTTTTTTTGTGGGGGAAGTTTCCCCCTACGCGCGGGCTTCCTCGCAAAATGCGACAACGAACGCGAAATCTTGTGCGGTGTATTTGCTATTCGCGCATCCACCGCACAAGATGCGTTCGTAGCGCATTTTTCTCGGCGATCCCGCGCTACCCCCTCTGCGGGGACACCCCGCAACGCCCCGTTTAGATCTGAATTATTCAGAGTATCCCAAGGAATACGCAAAATTAAATTTTGCAAAACACGAAAAGCGTAGGCTAAAATACAAGTTCTGCGCATGCTCATGTAGAATGATGCTTTGCAAGCATAAATCTACGAGAAAAAATCTTGCAATCAAAGCCTCAGGCGCTAGAATACAGTTACATGAGCCCACTGTAAAAGGGGACTGTAGCTGCTGGGTTTTTGGCTTTAATCTTAGAGGGAAGCTATGAAGCAAGGTTTTTTGCTCTTTTGTATGATGATATCACTTCTTGCGATTTCGTGTGCAGAGGCAGTGGACTGCCGAGGTGGCTATGAATGCCGCGGTCAAACGCTCTATGTTTGTGAAAGCGAAACATGGGTTCAATCTAAAGTGTGCGCGAGCGGGCAGCGCTGTGATGCAGAAGCGGAGGGCTGTGTTGCTGCTTGGTGTATGGGTGACGTTTTGCGTTGTTCGGCTAACGCGGTGCAGCAGTGCCGCGATGGAGACTGGGTTGTAAAAGAGCAGTGTGGAGAGGGTAGGTTTTGCAGCAACGATAGGTGCGTAGCGGAGATTTGTGTGGAGGGTACAGCGAAGTGTGAATTGAATGTACTCAAGGTTTGTAACGCAAACCAATGGAATGAATACCCCTGCACCGAAAAACAAGCCTGCAATGCTCAAAAACTTGCCTGCGAAGAGCTAGAACCTACATGCAGCGAGGGAGAAGCGCGATGCGAGGGCCAACAGCTACAGCTTTGTACTATCGGCAGTTGGATGCAAATTAGTGATTGTAAGGAGGATACTATATGTGACGCCGAGAAGCGCATATGTAAGCCCAAGGGCTGCTACGATGGCGATCTTCTCTGTGATAATAACCAGTTACTAAAATGCGAAGCGGGAGTGTACAATTTATCTAAAGATTGCGGCGATCAGTATTGTGAGAAAGACAACTGTGTCACTAAAATCTGCGAAGACAGTGCCGTGCGATGTAATAATAATGATTTAGAAATATGCAAAAATAATCAGTGGAGTTTATTATATACTTGCCCAGATGCTGAAATTTGTAGTAACACAAGTAAAGCCTGCGTGAGCAAAAAGTGCCTTGATAACGAAAAACGATGTTTCAATAATAACGTAGAACTATGTGAAAACAACGATTGGAAAATTTCTAAAACATGTACTGCTGCACAGATGTGTGCTAATGATGATTGTGTAGGTGTTGTTTGTAACAATAATGAACAGCGATGCCTTAATAATAATGTCGAAAAATGTACAAACAACACTTTTACCAACGAAAAAAGTTGTACTAGCACGGAACGCTGTATCGCCTCAGGCACAACGGCGTCGTGTGTAACAAAAGTTTGCACAGAAGACGAAGCGAACTGCGATGGTCAAAAACTTTCGATTTGTAAAAACAATGCTTGGGAGCTTCAGAAAACATGTACGAACATGGAAATCTGCGATAATGCAGTAAAAGCTTGTGTTGCAAAGATCTGTAACAATGGGGAAACGCGTTGCGACACTATATCTCAGCTTAGTACATGTACAAACAATGCCTATGTGCCAAAACCCTGTACTAGCGAAACTGTTTGCACGAAAAAAGATAACATTGCTGGCTGCTACGAAAAGGAGTGCACACAAAACGGTGTGTTTTGCGACGGCAATGTTCGCAAAGAGTGTCGAAACTATGTTGTGATCAGTTCGCAGGATTGCGGTAGTTCGAATACTTGCACAAGCACCGCCTGCGAGCCCAACTGCGGTAACGGAAAATTAGATGAAGGCGAGCTTTGTGATGCCTCGAAACTAGGATCGAATACTTGTGCGAGCGTTTTAGGCAAAAGCGATGCGACAGGAACACTTAAGTGTAAAGGCACTTGTGACGGTTTTATAACAACAGATTGCAAGTACTGCGGTGATAACAAAATTAATAACAGTGAAGAATGCGATGGGCCTATGTTAAATCGTAGTTGCGTGGATGAGTTTGGTGAAGGCGCAACAGGTGTTGTTAAGTGTAAACCTAATTGTACCAACGACTACAGCTCCTGCGTTGCACCTTGCGAGTCTGGGAGCGTGCTTTGTGAAGGGAATACGAGTAGGCGTTGCATCGGCGGGACATGGAGTATTCAAGATTGTGATGCTACCCAAGAATGCGTACCAGGCTCAGGATGTGTAGAACGACCAGAGGTCTTACCCACTTGGTGCAGTTTCGCCAGCATCGATCTGAACGATAAAATTGCCTATGGGCAAATACTGTTACCAGAGGGCAAGGACGTGAAAACGGCGTACGTCGCATGCGGAAATGTTGCAAACCCCGTTAGCACATGGCCTATTAAGGTTTTTGCACACATTAACAACGAATGTGACAAAGAAACGACCTGCAAATATAATGTTGAGTATATGACTACGAGTATCGATGGACCGGCGGGCAACTATGCTTGTAGCTTCGTATTTAATATTGATAGAAGCGATCTTATTTGTACGCCAGAAGGCGGTGCGCCTATCATCTTGCGCCCTGATACCACAGTAAATATTGGACAAACTCGTGCTTTATTAATTACAGAATGTGAAGGCTCTGTACATCGCTGCGATGGCCAAAAACTCCAACAATGCCAATCCGGTTTATGGAAAGAACTCGCCGTTTGCGGCGAGGGCACTACTCCAGCGCATTGTGATGTAAGCGCTGCTCGCTGCGTTGAATGTCGAAATTCTGATGACTGCAACGAGGCACACAAGCCACTGTGCAATGTCGAAACGAAAAGCTGCACTACGCCTTTTTCGTGGTGTAACTTCCAGTACGCAGATTCCGCTGGGAAGCTGGCCTACGGCCGAATTCTACCAGCTGGCGGCAAGAGCGAAAATAATTACAAAGCGCGTATCGTTTGCGGTGCACTCAATAATAATGTTGTTGACTGGCCCATCTCTAAGGCTGGCATCTACAACTCCGAATGCCAAAGTTGTGGTGCTTTCAATAAAGAGTTTGGGGTAACAGGTATTACAAGTGGTAGTAGCCCTGCTGGTGTTTATCGCTGCGCTTTTGAGTTCAGCGAATTGGAATCGACGCAGTGGTACGCTTGCCGCTTAGGCGAGCATGGGGGGGAGCCTATTCCGATTTTAGCCGACACCCAATTGAGTGCAGCTGAAACCCATGAATATACACTTTCTAGCGACTAAGATGAGGCTTTTTAAGATTAAAGCCAGAACAGAATTTGCAAAATGAAAGCTGCAAAGCTGTTCTCTGCTTTAAAATTTTAAGTAGCAGTAACAAGCGCTTTAGCCAAAATAAAGTGCTTGTTTTTTGCTGAGTTTGCGTCTATTCAAAATTATCGTTTAACAAGGTTTTGGCGATATGAGGAAAGCGGCGCGCCCAGTCTATTTCGTGATGCTTCCCGCCGTTTTCTATAAAGAGGTGAACCTCGTGATCGGCGTAGCCTAAGGTGCGCAAATGCTTATAGAAGTCGTAGGTTACCGAGGCGTAATCGAGGTAAATCCCCTGCACCGTAATGCGTTCATCGCTTCCCATATCGAGATAGATCTTGGTCCACATATCGTACCTGCTATCCCAGTGCTCAAAGCTCTTAAAATCCGACCACATCAGTGAAGGCGATACAGCGCCGATACGCCCGATCACATCGGGGCGCTCGCGTGCACAAAAGAGCGCCATGAGTCCACCAAGCGATGCACCGATGAGCGCGGTGTTCTCGGGGCCACTTAGTGTTCTGTACTCTTGGTTAATAAAGGGAACAATAAACTCCGTGAGGTTATTGAGAAACTTTCGTCCTTGCGCGTCGATGATGCGCGCAGCGGGAAAAACCCAAGGCGTGTACTCCGCGAAGCGGTCGGGTAGATGATCGATGCCAACGACAATCCACTCTCTCTCAAGTTCTCCCGACTCCCAGAGTGATTCGAGCGTGGTGTTAACGCACCATGTGTGGAAAAGCGCTGAACGTGGATCCGAGAAAATATTTTGTCCATCCGTCATATAAGCGACGGGATAGCGCTTTTTCTTCTTATCGTCGTATGAATCTGGCGTATATATGCGGATAGTGCGGTTTATTTTATCGAGTGGTGAATAGAAATCCTTGATCACCTTAATTTTTCCCATTTAAAACTCCTGTCATTTGGGCAAAACCAGAGGACAACGATGCCCGAAATAATGGTATTTGCTCAGTAGTTGGGGCGGTCCAAAATAATTCGACCGCGCCCTGCCTTGTTTATGGACTGATTCCTAAAAAATCAAGTCTTTAGCGCAAAAATCCGATGTATTTGCATTTGTAACTTGTCATGCGTGTGCGAGATCAGTATGTTGAAGTTAAGGGGGGCAAGGCTATTTTAAGGAGAAATAATGAAGAAGTATTCGCTTTTATTGACGATGTTGTTTTTGGTTTTTGTGACTTTTACCTTTGCGCTCGCGTGTAATGAAGTTGAGGAATACGACGATGTCATCATATGTGGTAATGGTCACTTGGATGGCGGCGAGGTATGCGATGGCGAGTATTTTCGACCTGGTTACAGCGATTGCCGCGCATACAATGCGGACAAAACTTGGCTTAGCGGTACGCCACGTTGTTCAGACGATTGCCAAATCGTGATAGGTACTTGTGTCGAGCAAGTGCAGTAAGCTGAGTTACGGACGCTGAAACTTGGGAATAGCGCTTCGTTTTAAGTGCATAAGCTATCGCTTAGCGTACGCGTGGATTGATGCTCATACTACATAAAAAAGCTCGCCCTTTTAGGGCGAGCTTTTTCTGTATAAGCGTTTAAGGGGAGCTACTTAAGGCTAGGGTCAATAAGGGCGTAAGCTCCACTTTCTAATTTGTACATGACATTGAGTGCATCGGTTTCGGCGTTAATAAAGATCAGCACAGGAAGATCCTCAAGCGTAATCTTCATGACGGCATCGTCTACTTTCATGGTTTGTACAGCAATTTTTTCGTGTTTTAGGATCTTGGCGCTGGCGCTTTGTCCGGCTAGATCTTCTTCGACAACTTCCTCGTCTATCGCGTCGTAGTCCTCGGAATCCATGGGTTCGGGCGCTGCGACAACGGCGACGTCAAAGATGCGTTGTCCTTCGAAGCGCACGGGTTTGTGCGTACGAAGCTTGTCTTTGTAACGACGAATTTGGCGCTCTAGTTTGTCGAGGGCTAGGTCGATGGAAGTGTACATATCATCGCTGGACTCCTCACATTTTACCGAAACTCCCTTATATGAGAGGTGAAACTTCGCGATATGACGGAATTTTTCGATAGAGAGCGTTACCTGAGCGTCGAAATCGTCGCGGATATGTTTGCGAATGACGCGGCGGATCTTTTCGTCAGCGTAGTCTTTGAGAGGATCAGATGGATCCATGTGCCGGAAGCTGATATCGATCTGCATCGTTTCTCCTTTGTTCTGGATTGGCCCAACCTGGGCGTTACGGCGGCGTTAGCAAGCAACCAGCTTACTGCCTCTACTATTACATAAGAGATTTTTTCAAAAGTGGCTAGCTCTTTGAACATAACGCATGTAGGTATTTTGTTTTTGCGTTGTTCACAGCATGTCGTGTTGGCGTATGGTAGAGCGATGGTGAATGGCATTGAATCTGGGGGGTAGCGTAAGATCGCCCGAAGCAGGGGCCACAAAGCGCATTTTTTGCGTTGGTTCGGCGAGTAGCCGAAACAAGGCAAAAAATCTAGCGCTTTGCGGCGCATGCCGAGGGAAGCTTACGCGTAGGGGCGGCGAAGCCCCCCAGCAAGCTAAAAAAGCGTATTTTTTTAATTTTTGGCGTCAAAGGTGGCGAGTTCGGTGTTGGAGGTGGCGTTTGCGCGGAGTAGGATTTGGAGGGCTTTGGCGTCTTTGATGAATGATGCGTCGAGTTGGGCGTAGGCGCGTTCGCCAGAGTTGAGGGCGGTGTTGTTGTAGTAGTGCGCAAATGGCGTGTCGGGGGCGCCGGCGAGAATGAGGGAGAGTTGCCAGCTGACCCAGCACTCTTGGGTGGTGTTGGTGATGGAAATGTAGATGGTTTTTTCGTGTATGTGGACGCGGGCGGCGACGGGCCAGGTGGTGAGGGAGTTGGCTTGGGAGGAGCTTGAGCCGATAACGGAGAGTGAGTCGGGTGTGTGGATGATGTCGACGATGGGCTCGTCGATGTTGTATTGGATGGGGGCGTAGATGCGGAGTTGTTCGTCGTTTTGCGGGAAGGGAAGCTCGAGTGTGATATGGAATGGCTTGGCGTTGGGGGGGAGTTTTTGCAGCAGTTTGTCGTGGGCGATGATGAGAGTGGGTAGCTCGTCTTTGATGCGAACGGCGTAAATGCCGAGTAGGGTTTGTGCGCGTGGTAGGACGTTGCTTATGCCAAGTTCGAGGCTTTGTTTGTCTTTGGCGTCATCGAGTGTTAGTTGGAGCGTAGCGAGGTCTAGACGTAGGCCGCTGTGGGAGAGCGTGCGGATGTTCCAGTTAAATGCGCTCTGCTCTGCGGTTTGAGTTTTGCTATCTTGGGCTTGTGTGGGCACGGGGCTTGCTTGTTCGGGCGCAGCTTCAGTGCTGCTTTGTGCTTGTTCAGCGTTTTCGCCGCTTTGTTCTTGGCTTTCAGTAGGTTTTTCTTCGCGCTCATCTTGCCAAAGTGATTCGCCATAACAGCGAGGGCGTTGGCCTTGGGTGCGTTGTAGGTAGGCTAGTGCGTCGGCGACGCTTAGAATTTCGGCGCGGTGTTCTTCGGGGAGTAACGATATGAAAGTGGGGAGCCCGTCTTTGGTGGCAAGGCCAAGGAGTAGGCGTGGGTCGCGGGTTTGGGCAAGATCGTTGAGGAGCAGAGCGTTTCCGTGGCGCGTTTGTAGTAGCGGTTTTTGTATGCAGGCGAGTGGGCTGAGTATGTCACCGATTTTTTCTTGCAGTTCTAGGAATTCGGGATCGCGGTGATTTTGCGGGTAGGGTGATAGCTTTAGGTAGAGGAAGTTGTTGTCGATATATTGGGAGAGGTTGAGGCTTTCTAGAGCATTCCACGCGTCTTTTCTTCGAATTTCGTTGATAATTCGGGGGCCAAAGATGTTTGCCCAATAAATATCTGGAATGCTGGAGTCTATATCATTTCGTGCAAAGGAGCGCATAAGGCGTATCCATGCATCGGTGTGCATACGATTGTCGGCGTTTTGGGAGAGCGTTTTTGCTGGCCAAAAGACTTCGTCGTAGGCGTCCAAAGCGCTGAGTTGCTGGCAAACGAAGCCGTACAGCGGGCGGATTTCCTTGCACAGCGCCAAAAGTCGAGCGTTGTCGAAGTTCTCTGGGTCGATAAGTATGCCGATGTGCTGGG
>Ga0265293_10006426_pt1 | contig 18838 bp, 18 predicted proteins | sample Munlanlewell138R_FD_192505 | JGI IMG/M metagenome (GOLD analysis project Ga0265293, IMG submission 192505) | Leachate microbial communities from a municipal landfill in Southern Ontario, Canada - Leachate well 138R | ecosystem: Engineered > Solid waste > Landfill > Unclassified | place: Canada... | reverse complement strand
ACCGTTGCCTTCGTCGGTGACGGCGTGAACGACAGTCCCTCACTTGCCACCGCGCAGATCGGCATCGCCATGGGAAGCGGCACGGAGGTGGCGATTGAAACCTCAAACGTGGTGCTCATGAACTCCGACTTCTCACGGCTGCCTCATGCATTGGGCCTCGTGAAGGCTACCTCAAGAAATATGATTCAAAATATCGTGATCGCCATCGGGGTCGTGATCGCGCTTTTAGCCAGTGTGCTCTTCGGAGAATGGATGAATATGTCGATCGGCATGCTCGTGCATGAAGGAAGCATCTTGGTCGTCATCTTAAACGGCATGCGTTTACTTCGCTACCGTTTGAAATCATGAAAGGAAAAAGAACAATGAAATCAGCCAATATTCAATTAGAAACACTCGTATGCCCCTCCTGCACCCAAAAAATTGAGGCGGCTTTAAAGAATATCGAAGGCATCGATCAGGATTCACTCAAGCTGTCCTTTAGCTCAAGCAAGGTCAAATTTGACTTTGATGACAATGCCACCTCCATTGAGGCGATTGAAAAAGCCATTAACCGTGTCGGCTTTGAGGTCATTAAGTCAAGGGTGAAGTAGCTTTTATCCTTGCTCGAAGGGCGTAGGCCGCGTCTTTCAGGTGTCGGCCTGCGATAGCCGTGCGATTGTCGGCCGTCATCGGTGAAAGATCTTCATTGACGAGGACGACCCCTCCCTTATAAGGCTTGGTCATCCAGTTTTTCGCGTACTGTAATTCATCCGCCTCCCCCCAAAGGTAGGGTACGGGCAGGAAGCCTGCGGTGAAAATCTGGTAAAAGCCTTCTGCGCTGTAAGGTTTTTCGAGCGATGATTCAATCGCTCGGATCACCGCCTTTGCCTCAGTAAAGAGCGCCTGTGAACGGCGCTTCACCTCACTATTTTTCCCCATATCGTCCACATCGCCTTTTTTGCGAAGCGCCCGGTAACGCGAAAGCGCGTGACGTGTAATCTCGATGCTCTCATGAATGACCTCAGGGGTCGCAAGGTGCAAGGCTTCTGAAAAACTCACCACATGAATCATCCAAGGGCTCCTATCGTCCCAAGGTTCGATGTCGTCCATGAGGGCCGTGACCGCCGCAAGCTGCGCTTTTGCCAGATCAAGGTCAGGTCGAAAATAATCAAGGCCGGCGCGCGGCTGCAAATAAATACGAAAACCAGAATCTTCCAATTCCCTGACAAGCGCCAGCATGGCCCTTGATTTCGCCAAATCCTGAATCCCCCATGTTGAACGGGGCGTGTTCAGCATATCCTGCAGGATAAAATGCCGGATGCCCAACTGTTTTGCCCACTTAGCCCCAAGGTATGCTGACACAATAAACGTCACGTCATCCGCGCCGCGAAAGGCGAAATGGTGCGGGACATTGGCCTCGAGGGGCTTATTTTTTTGGGCGATCCAGCGCATGGTCTTTTCATGTTGCAACAGATTCGTGTAAAGATCATTGGGACCCCGGCCGTCCAATTGATTGAACCACCACAAGGACAGGGCATGCCAGGCCATGTTTAACGTCTCTTCGTGCATCTTGGCAAGTTCGGGGATGTTTTTCGTGCCCGCGTAAGTGCGCACGAGCATGGGGCGCGAGGCCTCCCATACTTGCGCGTATTCATCGGGTGAGTTAATCGGCACGCCGCCGCCGTTCGGCAAACCCTCCCAGTCTTCGCCAAAATGGGACTGCGTCAGCTGAGAGCTTCCTATGGACAGAATATCCAGCTGATTGCCGAGGCTAAGTGTCTTGACCCAGTCGAGAAACAAAGCGACCGACTCTTCTCTTGTAAGGGACGAAGAAAAAGGCCCAACATGCGCTCGAATAAGGGGGAGTGTACCGTGTTTTTGGCTGTATTCCAAGCGTTTGACAAGCGTATCTTGTGGACTGCCATAACCCTCATAACCCGAGCGGTCCGGGGGAGGCTTCCCCCGGTAGTCTCCCTTTTTTATAATTTTCTTGCCAAATTCCAAAAGCGACTGATCGTAGCGGGAACTTTCACTGTATTCAGAGGGGATCTGTTCAAGGGGGACGCCCATCGCTAAAAGTGTTTTTGCAGCCGTCTCGCCTCCTTGGAATACCCGGACAAGCCCTCGCGATTCCAATTCGATCTTGCGGCAGGCTTCGGGAAGTCCCGCAAAAAAAAGAAAGTCCACAGGACCTCCCTGAAAATCAAAAAGATTCGCCCGCTTCATCTCCTCCACCAAGGAGCCCATCAGCCGGACGGCCTCCTCTTCGTCAAGGCGGTAGCTTAGGCCGACGCGCTGAAGATTATGGGTCTTGATCCAATCGATGACAAGAAGGCGCATCCTTTCATCCGTATAGCGCTCGAGCGCCTCTGAGACTTCTCCCTCTGCCAAAACGACTTCATAACCACAGCTTTCAAGTAAATTTTTAACGGAGTGAATGCCGATCGTATGCGCGTCAACCGATGGTTTGAGTAATCCGTAACGCGGCTTTTTTCTATCATGCATGACCGACCCGCCCTTCCAGTATTTCATGCAGACAGAGCGTGCCTGAAGAAAGTCCCAGGCGGTTAAGGTTCCTGCCTGATTTTCTGAAATGAGTATCCATGAGATGGGAGGCAAGATCAATGACAAGTGTGGTGTATTGCATGTCAAGTCCTAAATTTTCGCCCACTGCTTCAAGCGGCACAAGACCCGTGGGAACGTCCTCGAAAATATACCGATGAAGGAGCGTGGTGGGGGCTTCGATTCGTTGGTAGGCTTCGTTATTTTGCAGACAGTCAAATAATGTTTCGCCTTCGATCTTATAGGTACGCCGCATCCAGTCACGTGTCGTTTCGACAGGGTGCCCCAAGGCTTTTGAGACACGCACGCGCTCAGCGTCAATTTTTTCTAAAAAGGCGCTTACTGTCGGTGTAATGCCGTCATAGTAGTAGCGATAAATATTGGATTCGTTCTCCGTCCAACCAGCATTTAGGAGCAGGGGGGCCGAATGAAGGATCATGCCGACATTACCGATGGAGGTTTCGATCATGGAGCTTGCGGGAATGAAATATTGCTGAAGGCATTCGGGCAGAGAAGCGATCAAATTTTCATTGGATTCCGCGTGAAAAGTTGACAGCAACACATCCGATTTCAACGCAAGGATATGGACGCGGTCGCCCTCGGTTTTGCGGCAGGTGTAGATAATGGTCTGCGCCTCCGCGATCAACGGCCGCAGTTTTGGGTTCACCGATTCAAAAGCGATCTGAAACTCTAAGGCGCCGAAAGTTCGGCCTGGATTTAATAAAATGAGCGGCTCATTTTGGATGCTTCTCCCGATGCGGCAGCCCAGCTCCCGATGCGCGTTGGCCGGGGTGGTAATCAAGATTAATTCAGGTTTTTCTAGCGCCTCATCCAGATTACAGGTGACATTATGAATCGGCACATGGCCTTCGATCATACCCTCCGAATGAATCAACCGTGTTTTCATGAGGGTTTTGACGTTGGCTTCTGTCCGATTCCACAAGGTCACCTCATGCCCTTCCCGGCTCATATGGGCCGCCATGGCAAGACCTGAATTACCCGCTCCGATCACTGTGACCTTCATACATCTCCCTTTCTGTCGTCGCCAAAATACTTCTTCAAGCACGTGCCGCTACACACTATTCAATTGTTCGTGGTGTTAAACCGATTCGAATGATTTAGGTATTTATAATAACAAAAAGCGAATAAATATGCTTAGCCTTCGTAGCGCAGTGCTTCAATCGGATGTTTGTCCGCCGCCTTGTACGCCGGATAGAGTCCGAACAATACACCGATGGCGATCGCGAAAGCCACCGCGATCATGACAATTTGAAGCGATAGGTTGAAAGTAATAAGTCCTTTGGCGATGAGGGTGGCGATTTGTAAAAGCCCAAATGACAGCAATATGCCGATCGCGCAACCCATGAGGCTCACGACGAGGGCTTCGATCAGGAACTGGAATAGAATACCGCTTTTGGTCGCGCCGATCGCTTTTCGGATGCCAATTTCACGCGTGCGCTCCGTGACGGAGACCAGCATGATGTTCATGATGCCAATCCCGCCGACAAGAAGTGAAATCGCCGCGATGCCGCCCAATAGATAGGACAGCATATCGGTGACCGTTCCGACAACCTCCATGAGGTTTGACTGGTTGAACACGAAGAAGGCGTTTTCATCGTTTTTCAAACGCCGCATTAAAAATGAGTGCAGTGTCTCTTCCGCCTCATCCATGCTTTTCGGATTATTGGGCGTCACGATAAAATTGGAGATGCCGCCCCGCATGGCTGACATACGGGTCAGCACCGTATAGGGCGCGTAGATTTTGACGGAGGTCGTCATGGCGCTCATCAGCGAAGTATCTTCTTCTAACACACCCACCACGGTGAAATCTCTTCCCCCGAGGTTGATTGTCTCGCCTAAGGGATCACTTTGGCCGAAGAATTTTTCCCAAGCTTCAATACTGAGCACACAGACATAGGCGCTGTTATCGACGTCACTTGTGCGCAAAAAGCGCCCCTGTTTTAATTTCCAATGGTGGATCTCCCCGTAGCTGGAAAGCGTTCCGTAAAGCGTTGATTTTTCTTCGGTGTAACCGTGCTTCGCATTCACCACCATCTGCGTTAAGGGCGCAATTTGGCCTACGGAGGGGTGCTGCGAAAGACGTTCCAAGTCATTTAGTTTTAAGGGGTACCCTTTGTCATCCAGTACCATCGCCGTCAGCATGTCGGTCCCTAAGGTAGACACCTGCTCGGTCACGGAGTCGGAGGCGCTGCTTACAAGCGACACGAGCACCACGAGCGCGATTACGCCGATGATGATCCCCAGCATCGTCAAAAAGGAGCGGATCTTGTTCGCTGTAATCGATTCAAATGCCATGCGGATCGACTGGAAAATCACAAGATTGCCTCCTCGTATACCTTACCGTCAAAGATATGCACCATGCGGTCAGCGGTTTTTGCAACATCCGGGTTGTGCGTAATCAAGACAATCGTATTTCCGGCCCTGTGGAGTTCGTGGAATAATTCAATGATCTCCGCCCCTGTCTTAGAGTCAAGGTTCCCTGTGGGTTCATCAGCCAACAACAAAGACGGCTTAGTGACAAGGGCTCTGGCAATCGCGACGCGCTGCTGCTGGCCGCCTGAGAGCTCAAAGGGTTTATGCTTTCGCCGGTCAATCAGGTCCACGCGCTCCAAGGCTTCTGTCACAAGTCTTTTTCTTTCACCCATCGTGATGCGCTGGTAAATCAAGGGGAGTTCCACATTGGCTTCCGCGGTCAGGCGTGAGAGCAAGTTGAAGTTTTGAAACACAAATCCGATTTTTTCATTTCGGATATGCGCCAATTGCCTGTCCGAATAGCGGTCGATGGAAAGCCCGTCCAGGATATACTCTCCACTGTCGGCCACATCAAGACAGCCAATGATGTTCATCATGGTAGTCTTCCCGCTGCCGGAAGGCCCGACAATGCTGACAAATTCGCCTTCGCGAATTGCCAAGGAGGCCTCATCGAGCGCGCGCACTTCCTGTCCACCGACATGGTAGATTTTCGAGACATCGCGCAATTCAATCATGGTGTTACCCATCGCTTGCCCGGGTCGTTTCGTCACTGTTCCCGCCTCGATGGCCGGGTGGGCCAAAGGGGAACATCATATCCTGAGACGCGACCGGATAATACACCGTCGTGCCTTCTGTAATCCCGTCCAAGATCTCGATGCGATCGCCGTCTGAAAGCCCCGTGAGAATTTCTGTTTCACCTTCCAATTTCCCGGTTCTTTCATTCTTTTCGGTGTAGACAAAGGCACGGCCGCCGCTTTCCTGCAAGGCGATCACAGGAAGTGTTAGGATATCGACCTTTTCATCCACCGTCACAGTAGCGGTTGCGCTCATGCCGATGCGCATGACCTCTTTTGCGGGGATGCTGACGCGGGCCAGGAATCGGGCGATCCCGCCCATCTCCATTGCGGTGTCAGAGACTTCTTCAATCGTGCCGCCAAATGCTTCACGATCAATCGCGTCGAAGGTGACCGACACCCCTTGCCCTTCTTTCACCGATAATATATCGAGTTCATCAATGTCAATCATGAGCTGGTAGCGATCCGAGGGCGCGAAGGTGAAGGCCGACGCCGCTTCAAGTCGAAGCTCGCCCATCGCGGTCTGCGAGAAATCTCCGGTCATCTCATCTTCTGTCAATCCGACCGCTAAAATAATGGCGTCTTCAGGCGCTGTGACAGCATTTGTTTTTGACAGCTCAAGCAGCTCATTCAGGCGTATAACGGCGTCCTCGCGGTCGGCAAACAATTTTTCATACGATGCCTCTGGCGAAAGATCTTCTAAGGTCATAAGCGCCCAGCCCATCAAAATCTTCTCATTTTCTTTCACATGGATGGTCTTCACTTTTCCATCCGTCACGATAAGCGGCAACGAGCGGTGAATCACAAGTTCACCCTCGGCTATGGGTTCTTTATCTTTTGTTTCAATCTTGACCGCTTCGCCGATCTTAGGGCCGTTGTCCGTTAAGGTCACGGTGTAGGTTGAACCCTTCTTTTCACGCACGGTGCCTGTCTTGACTGTGCCGTCCTCTAATACGACGCGCAGTTCGTCTGAAAGTGAAAGTGTCTTTTGGCTGTCAAAGTGGACGGCCATTTTGCCGTCTAAGGAAAGCAATATCACCGATCCGTATTGTTCATGGACATCACGGGCGAACGCGCCTTCCTCGGCGTAAATAGCCTTCACGCGTCCTTCGACCTGACTTCTAATCACCAAGCTATTGTCGGTCGTGGCCGCGCGCTGAATCGCAAGGTTCAAGCTGTCAATCTCCGATTCAAGTTGAGCGATGGCAAGTCTTATGGAAAGCGGATCAAAGCTTACGAGTGTGTCTCCCTTTTTGACGCGGTCATTTTCTTCCACATGAATCGTATCGACTAAGATTCCTGTGGGGACATCGAGCGTCGACTCTTTGCCGTAGCCCAGGTGGCCTGTTCCGACAACCGTCACGGTCAGGCTTCCCTTTTGGAGTGTTGCTTCCCGTAGGTTCGTACTTGATGTCCCATTTTGATTCGGCCGAATCAAAAAAAACAAAAACAATGCCACAAGGACTGGAACTACAATCCAGGACCAGCGTATTCTTATTCTTTTTTTCGTCTTATTTTTGGTGTCGCTCATCTTTTTTTCCGCCATACAATTCATTCAACTTGGATCAGAATACAGGAGGAAGATGGCGATCGCGTGAAATCAATGCAACAACGTTCAATTTTTAAGCATGTTGCGGATCGCCTTCTTACCCCATTCCATCGCCGGCACCATGATGGGACCGATCGCAAAGGCGCCTAAAAGGGTGCCGAACCAAACGGTACCGCCTAACAACCAGCCGGCAAGCGTCATCAGGATGTCATAGATGATGCGCACATAGCGGTAGGAGATGCCCGTCTTTTTGGCGATAGTCTGGTTAATGCCGTCCGTGGGACCGAGCCCCAGTTCAGCCGATTGGTATAGTCCCAGTCCGATCCCGATGAACACCGTGCCCATTAATATCATGACGAGGCGGATCAGCATGGAAGGATCGCCGCCCACAACAAAGGGTATAAGGTAGTAAAACAGGTCAATGAAGGATCCAATGGCAAAGGCATAGATGGCCGTGCCCAGGTGGATGAGTTTGCGGTCGACAATGAGCAAAATAACAAGCGTTACCGCATAAAGGATATTGGTGGCCATGCCCGTCGTAACCCCGAGGCTTCGCCCCAGTCCTTCCACAAAGGCCGTGACGGGGTCCGATCCGAGTTCAGCGCGCAGATAAAGCGCACAGCCCAAGGCGGCGCCCATGACGCCTATGAGGATAAAGATCAATCGAATAATAAGGCTTTTCAAGCCAAGTTTCTTGTTCATACTCACCTGCTCATCTTGAATTCAACATGTAACAGGATACATGAAATCACGAAGAAGATGAGCGGCAAGTATATTTCACATCATTTCCTTTGAATAAGCATTCAGAATTGATATCCGAGCCATGACAATCACAGACGGAGGATTTAGGAGCATCATACGTACAAAGTGAACGGCCATCCCTTCCATAAGACTCACCCCCTTTCACGTTAAGGGAATGCGACAACGCCTAAACTGATGTATATCTATTCACTTTCTCTGTACAATTATAGCGTCCCAAAAGGCAATCTTCAAATTTGACGCATGGCCGACACCAACCGATCCACACTTTCGATCTTGGCGTTGTAGCCCATGAGGCCGATGCGTACGATCTTTCCTGCCAGGGCTCCCAGCCCCGCGCTGATCTCGATGTGGTATTCGTTCAATAATGTCGATCGAAGCGCAGCCTCATCGACTCCCCCCGGGACCACAAACGCGTTAAGCATCGGGAGACGATAGGGCTCATCGACCAAAAGTGTCCAGCCCAAAGATCCCAGCTGTTCCACCAAATGTTCGTGCGCCTTCACATGGCGTTCGAAGACCTTTACCGGTCCCTCTTCCTGTATATTTAGCACCGCCTGGTACAATCCGTACATCATGTTGATCGGGGGCGTGTGGTGGTACACGCGTTTGCCGCCACTCATGTACTCCGTCAGGAGCATCATGTCCACGTACCAGTTGGGTACCTTGGTTTTTCTTTTTTTAATGGCTTCGATAGCCCGAGGTGAAAAGGTAATCGGCGAAGCTCCCGGCGGGCAGGACAGGCATTTTTGTGAGCCGGCGTAACAGACATCGATACCCCAACGATCCGCTTCAATGGGCATGCCCCCGATGGCGGTGACCGCGTCGACGATGTAGAGGGTGTCTTCGTTCAACAATTCCCCGATTTCTTTGACGGGGTTCAACACACCGGTGGAGGTTTCGGCCATGACGACGGCGACGATTTTGAAAGTGTCTTGTCGCAGTGCTTTTTCAACTTCCTCTAAATCAACGGGGGTCCCCCATTCAAAAGCAAGCTCTGTCACCTGGGCGCCCAAGCGGGTAGCGACCTCAACCATGCGGACACCGAAAACTCCGTTTTGCAAGATGAGAACCTTGTCCCCTTGTTCCACAAGGTTCACAAAGGAGGCTTCCATGCCCAATGAACCGGTGCCGGACAAAGGGATGGTCAGTGTATTTTCGGTACCGAACAAGACGCGTAAACCGGTCATTAACTCATCCATGATCCGGATAAAGAAAGGATCCATGTGGCCCAAGGTGGGCTGTGACATGGCGTGGTAGGTCGAGGGGGCGACGCTTGACGGCCCCGCTCCCATGAGCATTGTGCTTTGTACGCGATCGAGTAAGTTATTCATAAGGCAATTCCTCCCTTTTGTTATCTTAGCTTATTTCAGCTTTAAATAAACTTCATCAGAAGTTCCGTCATGAAACCGGCAATAACAGGCAGGGGTAAGCTGACTAATACCTGCACCCATGTAAATTGACTTCCCAAAACTGCCGCCTGAAAAGGCACACGCCCTAAAGACCATAGCCCCCACGCACAGACCATGGAGACCGCCGGGGCCATGCTCATACCCTGGCTCATGAGCCCCCCGATGAGAGGGACCACCGCATAGGGAGCGCCCGGGGTCAATCCGCCGATCAGGGATGCCATGAGGATCCCCCGCCATCCTGAGGCGGTGCCCAGATACTTGACAATGATTTCTTTGGAAATCAGCATGGGCAGCATGGCGGCAATCAGCATGGAAAAATGATTAATACGCTGTAGCGCAAAAACAACACTAATCCGCTTTGTGCGGAACTCTTTGCAACGGTCGGATCCTTCACCCACAGGAGGATGAAGAGGATCACGGCGATTGCGCCAAAAACAATTGTGGTTGTATCAAATATCTTGTTTAAGCTCATGTTCTTATACCCCCTGACAGTCTTTGCCCAATTTACATTTCGGATATCCGAATACACATAACCTTTCCCAAACAGGTTGTAGTCAAACATCATCGAGGAACGTGTGCGGGCAAATCGATAGTGGCTATCTTGAATATCTTCCATGATAAAAGCGCGCCCTCATCCGTTGTCACCCGCCAAGCAGATACGCCATGCCTATCGCGTATGGGCGATATCGCGCGATATTCCTCTTTATCAATATAACAGGCCACAGCGCCGAATACCGAACCCCATAGATCGTGTTCACCGCTTCCAAAAAGTCACCCCTTAAATATTCATTGTCTTGGGAAGAAAATTGGCCCCCAACCAAGTGAAAAGAGAGGAACTCGGTCTTGTTTTAAAGAAAATGCATTCCGTACGCTCGTAACGACGCGCATCGGTAACCAAGTGAGATGATCATATCGAGATTATAGTGTGGGATCCTCCGTGCAACTTCTCTTTTACCCTCCATTCGAACCTGTCGGAATTCCCGACAAGTCGCTTTTTCTTCCAGCACCCCATCTGAATAAATGTTTTAACTTGTTAGATGATGATTTTGCTGTAATGGTTCGTGTCAAGTGGTCTCCGAAAATGGCTATTCATAAACATCCACTGTTGCCACAAGTCATAAAGCACATAACCCGACAGTGATTCATTCCGGGCAAACAAAAAAACCACCTGCTGACAAAATCCCTTTTATCAACAGATGGCATTTGATTTGGCAAAGGAACTAACTATTGATAAAATGCACCGGTCAAATCAAATCGTTAAAAGATGCACCGCTTTTGCACACCCCTCGTTTTAGAGGTTACCGATGTATGTTACACACCGTCCATATACTTCAGTCAATGACTACCTTTGAGATATTTGTACTCATTGAATCATTCATGAACAAGCAATAGTCGCGGAAGTATTCAATTTCAAAAAGCAACGCACACTGATTACGGAAAACTAAAGCCACATCCAAATTAGCCTTTTATTTTCATAGCACTGTTCCACACTGCCCGCAAAATCGAGCACCGAGAACAACGCCGGAGCCACAGTTCGAGCAGAACTTCATCTGCGGAACGTCTTGGTATGACAGCGGCAAATCCTCATTCGGCGCAGCGTCAGACAGAAACAGCCAGTCAATGTCCTCGCCGTCGTTACATAAGCCGATAGCTCCGGCAGGCGATACCACATAAAAGCTGTCCTCATCGATGGGGTCTTCACTATCGCTTGTTTCGGCAAGCACCAGCAAGCCTTTTACATCGTATCTATCATTGGAAGTGGCAAAGCTCCAGCTTGTGCAGCGTGTTGCCGAAAACTCCGCAGCCTCCAGCAGCGTGTCAAATCTCTCCATTATAAAATCCTCCTTATTTAAATAATAGGTTATTACACCGCTTGCAGCGGTCATTTTGTATGGGGTTCATCATGGAGCAGACATTGCAGTAAATGATACGGTCTTTAGATTTGTCGTACTTCTCGTATGTACCGAATTTGGGATGAAACCGCACCCTGTTGCCAACGGAGAGATAGTCGTACATATGCCGCCCGCTGTCCTTTTCCACGATGGTCTTTTTCTTTCCCGCGTCGGTGTTGATGATCGTGGTATATTCCGTATAGGTTCTGTAATTATCGTCCTCGCCGCCCCTATGCTCGCTTTTCTCTTTGCTATACTTATTGACCACATTGGTTGCTTCGTTCTTCTCAACGCCAGCAGATTAAAGACTAGCATTACAAGAGCAATGCCCATGCCGATGATAATGGATTCTCCAAAGGGGAAATCGTCCATAAGCAGACCGGCGATGGTAAAGCCGATGAGTGGCACGAAAATCAATATCCACATACAGCCAATGGAGAATTTTTTGTTTTTCTGCGCTGCGGCCAGTATCTCCGGGCAGTTATACCTATCGGAAAAGCCGACCAGCCCCGCGCCCCCCTGTGAGGGCATAGGAGCTGTCGCTTGGCTCGGCTCCATCGGCTGCGGCGTTACCGGGTTCACCGCCGCTCCGCAGCCGATGCAAAATTCGGCTCCCTCCGGCAGCGCCATGCCGCAGGCCGTACACACGCCGGGGGCGCTGGCCTGTGTTTTCGCGCCGCAGGCAGAACAGAAAGCCGCTCCCTCCGACAGCTTGCTTCCGCAGTTGGGACAATACATATCGGTATCACTCCTTGCTTCGATTATTCGAGGGACGGCGGGTTTCTTCGCCGTTGTTTTCTTCTTTTTCCCGCGTTTGGATGTGCGTATGACAAGCAGCAGCAAAAGCAGATAACCGATGGGGGCGAGGATGTGATAAAGGATCGCCACTTCGCCCATCTCGCTGAATTCGCACAGCATGGCGGGTTTGTTGACATAGGGGAAAACATCAAGGTAACAGATGCGCTCGGAGCGCGTTTCGCCCTCTTTCAAGCTCGGCCACGCCTCGTCGCTGCTATATATCACATAGCCCCGGTATTCCTTGCCGTTTACCAGAAACCAATAGCCCTTGGAAATGGTCCGGGAGCGGTTTTCCTGCGCGGTCGTATCATCCCGGCGGCTGTCATAGCTGTCCACCGTACCCATGACGGAATCGCCCCATATCGCCAGAGCCAGCGTGGAGAGACTTAAATACATGGCAAACAGCAGGACAGCGCAGATCAGGATAAGGATGGGCAGGGGGATGTTTTTGCTCTTTTTCTTCTTTGCCATTGTATTTCCCTCTTTTTCAATCTACCCGCACATATACATGCTCATTTTCAGAATACTTGCCCGGAATCTGTTCTCCAAGGTATGGACCGGTACGGATATAGTCTTTGCCGTCCTCTACATATCCGTAATAGGTGGCCGCGAGAAGCGTTATTGCTCCGGGGGCATATTCCGTCGTAATAGAAGCTGTTTGCGGGTCAAAGGTCATGGCTGTCCGGGTGGTCAAACTCGCACCGTTGACAAAGGCTGTATATTCCAATGTTTTATCGTCTGGGACACCCAAGCGAATAATCGTGTCATAATCCACGCTTTTCCAGCTTCCCTCAAACCATTTTGGGGTGATTCCCGTATTGCCCAGCGGGATCACCGTGGTCTTTTCTGTCACCTTGAAGGTCTGTGTCAGGAGCGGGTCGTCCTCAAACATGTCGTCGCCCTTGTTCCATAGGCGAAGCTGGGTGGGGATGCCTGCCTGCATATACCCTAAGATGGTGGCGTCTATTGTTGCCCGCCCGTCCTTGTCCAGAACCGCCGTCCAGTTTTCGTCCACAAAGGCGTCGGGGCGGCAGATGTCAATGGTACAGCCAGCGTATTTGCTCTTTTCACCTTCGGAGATTTCCTCAACGATTTCAAACTCCAGCGGCGCATTGAGAGCCTGTCGCAACTCCGCGGCGTTCTTGCCATAAGCCTTGAGAGAGTCATAGCGAACCCGCTGTGCAACGTCCGAAAGCACAGGCTGGAGCATTTCGCCCAAACGGGCCATATACTGCTCGATGCAATACTCACGGGCGGCGTCTGTTTCGGGAAGAAGCCCCGTGGTGTAGGCGTGCAGTCCGGCCTCGTTGGTGGCTACAAGCTGCTCCTCCGGGTCGTCGTAGAAATAGCGGGAGCTGTAATTCTCCATAATACCGCGCAGAGCGGCGTTGAACTTCTCTGGGTCGTCGCCGCGTGTTTTGTACAGCCCCATGATTCTCGCGTACCATTCGGCCTCTGTCCACGGGTGTATCTCCTCGTTATAAGCGATGACCACATTAAACAGGGCGTCCTTATAGGTTTGATCGGCTGCTACCATGAACTTGTTCAGAGAGTAGTCAAGGGCAATCACACCCAGCATGGAGAGCTGTACCATGCCGGTGGTGACTTTTTTATAGTCCAGCACCGCCACGCCCACATTGTAGGACAGCTTATACGCCTCCGCCGCCACCGTTTCGGCGGACTCGTTGCCTTTGTATGCGTCGATCATCGTGTCGCCCAGCGATAACGCGGAAAGGCCCAACAACATATAACCGCTTTTTTCCCAAACGCTTGCCATTTGTTTGTTGCCTACGCCCTGTTCCGCCAGTTCAAACACATCGGCCGTCCAGCCCAAGACATCATGAAGCAGCCCCGCTTCAGCGTCACCAAGACTTGGAATGTTCAAGAGCTGTCCGTAGAACTCGCGAAGCAGACTGTCGCCCACCTCACCGTGCTGCCCGGTCTGTTCATACTCCCGCAGGATCGCCATGGCGGTTTCATCGTCCAGGCGTTTGCTGCTGAATTTGGACAGCAGAGCGTAGGGCGAACCTGCGTCCCGCAGGGTGACTGTGCAGTATTCCGAAAGATGGTCGGTGGTGATGGTAACGGTGTTGTCTGCGGTGTTTACGGTGTAGACTACAAGCTCCCATTCGCCGGTTTCGGGGTTGTAATACTCCGCAAGCACGGAGCCTTCCTCATCGGAGGGATCGGTTTCACTCTCGACGTAGGGCAGAGTGATAGTCAAAAGACCGTCAAACTCAGTGCGTTCACCGGCAGAAATGTCATAAGCCGTGCGTGTGCCGCCCTCTATGCTGTCACTGTCGGCGGACAGTTCCTTGACCGACACCTTTTCTCCCGTCATTGAGTTATATGGACCGAAATCCACTGTCACGCCGCTGTCTGTCGAAACTGCGGTTTGCCCCTCTTGTAAGGTAAAGCTGTCGCTTTTCTGTACAGAAGGGCGCTTAACCCCGCCGCCTACCATAAATCCCGGCCAGCCGTAGAGCGCCACCGCTGCGATCTGTATCACGAGCAGGACGGACAACACAATGCACAGCGTATTGCGTCCGCCGTTTTTCTTCGGTGCTGCGGCGTTTTTTCGTTTTGGCGGCACAGCAGGTGGGGCGCTTTTTTGAGGCTGTGTCTTGGCTGTCGGCTGCGGCTGCGTCGCAGGCTTGGGTTGTACCACGGGAGCAGGATTCACAGGCGCGTCAAGCACCGCTGCGCCGCATTTGGCGCAGAAGCGAGCGCCGGTATGAAGCTCCTTGCCGCAATTCGTACAATATTTTCCCATATCTGCACCTCCTTATGGCCGCACCAGCGCCACAAGCGCCGGTATCCCGTCGGGCGTATCCATCGTGCCGATGGCGTATTGCTTTCCGCTTTGCTCGTAGAACTGTGTCAGGCGAATCGTTCCCGCGCCGGATGCCCACAGGCCGCCGTTTTCCCACTTGCCGTTGAATACGCCGTCCTCCATATCCGTTTCATCGAAGCTCTCTCCCTCATTGGCCCAAAAAATCTGATGCCAGTCGAGGGTGAGGCTCAGGCTCTCCGCCGTACCCGCAAGGGCGATGTTGAGAAACTCCATAGCGCCTGCGTCGTATTCGTCATTGGGGTCGTAAATGATTATTGCTTTCCAGCCCCCGGTCAGCGGGTCAATATTGTCGATGATATTTGCGTCGGAGGGAACTCCGTCGTAAGCCACGTCCTCCGTATACCAGAGAAAGTCCTCCAAATCAGGGCGTTTCTCGGTGGATAAGCTCGCGCCTGTTTCCTCCGGCGATGGAACACCTCGGCTTTCCGTGGTCGCGGGCGTGGTTTGTTCCTCCGGCGATGGTGTGATAGGCACTGTTTGCTCAGTCCCCGGCGCAGGAGTCCCTTTTGCGTCTACTGACAGCAGGTTGGGCGGTATAGTGAAAACGCCGACGACCAGCATAATTACATTGGCCGCAATAAGAGCGACTATCAAGCCTTTCTTCATTTCATCAGCCCTCCTTGATTCGCTTTATTTCGGACAGGGCAAGTCTTGCCTAATCAATTTTGGTTCCCTCGCCGTAGGTTGTTACTGTTCTCCCTTCTTCAATATCTTCCAAAGTATTATCGCTTGAAAAACGAACCGTGCCTCCATCGGAAATAAAGCTAACATGGGCAGACAAAGACCAAACATCATTTGCTGCTTCACAAGTCGCCGTAGCGGTGGACGGGTTATATTCATACGGCCCCGGTACAAGCAAAAAAGCGGTGCCAAAATCATCACTTTCTGGCTTAAATACCAATTGCCCTTCATAATACATGAAGGTAAAGTTATAGGTATCGCTCTCATCTTCAAATGTAAATGTCGCAGAATAAGTACCCAAAAGCTCCTCCAACGGCAGTCCGCCAAGTTTCACCTCCGTCACTGGCGCGGAGAGCTTAAAGCCCAGCGTCAGCTCCGGCTCGTCACTTTCGGGGTCATCGTCGGGTTTAAACAGTTGCAGCTCCTTGGGGCATCCGGCTTGGATATAGCCCAGCAGGGTAAACTTGGTGGAGGCCTCGCCCGCGCCCTTCATCGTACCGCTCCAGCTCTCCTTCACTGCGTTTTCGGAAAGCGGGGCGAAGCGCAGGGCGTAGCCGTCATACTGCGACTTCTCGCCATCGGGAACGTCCTCCACGATGTTGAAGGTGATGGATTGGTTAAAGAACGCTTTGACCTCGTTCAGCGCGGCCAGATACGCAGCCTCGGCCTTGCGTTGCATATACACGCTGACGGACTGCGTTACCGGGTAGAGGCGTTCATAAAGCTGTGCCTTATAACCGTCCACTAAGGTTTTCATCTCCGCCTCGGTGGGGGTGGGGATGGTGACGGAGCTTTTACTGTTTTTCTCCTTCATTTCCGAAACGATAACGCCCATATCAGCACTGTTAAGCGTCCAGAATACGCGGGCATACCGCTCTATCTCCGCTTCGACGGCAGCCTTGGCATCGGCTTCGTTGGGGTTGGCTTCGGCTATGTCAATCAGCACCTGTCGCCAATCCTTCAGGCTGCGAGCCGTCCATTGGAAGCCCTGCCTGTCTTTACTGATGTATTCGTCGTTGAAATAGACATAGACCTCGTCTATCTTATCCATTTTCATCGCCAAGCCCTGATCAAACAGACTGGTTATGGTGTAGTCAAAAATGAACAGTCCGCTGGCGGCAAGTCCCCACGCGGCGGATTCGGCATAGGAAAGCGCCAGCATCGCCGTGTCCTTGTATAAGCCGAGGGTATCGGCGTCTGTCTTTTCCGTACTCAGCATTACCGCGCCGATCTTCACCGCCGCCGCTACCTTTCCCAGCTTGTTCAGCTTTTTGTAGGCGGAATCAGCCAGTGCGGTGTCAAAGGTAGGGCTGCCGATGGAGGCCATGTTCAGGATCGTACCTGTGAGGTCAGTAGCGAAGCCCGTTTCACCGGCTGCTCCGGCTACGCCGCCCAAAAATCCGTTATAGCCCGTGAGAAGCTGCGCCGCGAGGCCTGCCGCTTCCTCTCCGTCCGCACCACCGCCCGCCACGTATTCGCGGAGCGTTTCCATCGCCTGCTGTTGGTCGATGCCGGTAAAGTCCGCATAAATGTTGGTGATTTTGGCGCTGCGTTGACCCTCATTTCTGACATGGAATGCGCCAAAGGTGGAGAGATGGTCGGTGTAGATGATAAGCTCATTGGAGGCTGCGTCTACCTCGAACAGCACATCCCCCCATTCGCCGGTGGTTTCATTTTTGTACTTTGCGCCCACGCATTTTGCCGGGTCCTGCCCATCCTCGCAGTATGCGGTATCATAGGGGATACGTAAGGTGATGAAATCGGAAAGCTCGGTCATGTCGCCCAGCTTAAAGTCGTAGGCTTCTATCTTGTACCCTTCGTCCTTGTTTTCTTCCACGGGCTGCTTGGCTACGGTCAGTTCCGTTTCACCGTCCAGCACATAATCGCCCAGCTCTACGCTGACGCCGTTTGACAGGGCAACGCCGGTAGCCTCCGGCGAAAGTGTCGCCGCGTCGCTTTTGCCGCCGCCTCCACCGCATCCGGCAAGACTGCCTAAAAGCAGCACCGCCACGAGTAAAATGGATACTATCTTTTTCATGTCAGATTCCTCCCTTTTATTACCAATCACTAATTTCTGCCTGCACGCCTGTTTCGTGCCACAGCTTTTGTGCGGCCTCCACAACCGTCTGTTTGTGAAGCATACCGTGCAGCAGCTCTACCCGAATGGTCTGATCCTTATCGCCAAAGGTCAGGTACATCCGCTCTTTATCAATTTGAACGGCGCTCAGGCGCACGCCATGTACCCCGTCGAGACCCCACCGGTAAATATCACTGCCGATGAGGATACCAAAGGTAGATACTACAGTTTCCTCGGTGTCTTTTTTCATTTGGCGGCTCGGCATGGAGATGAGAGCAGATGGCACCGCAAGGATGCGATTATCCCAAATGAGTGTTGCGTCATAGAGCAGACGACTCTGCCTCAACAATAACAGGAGAGAGATAAGGCTGATAGCTCCAAAGGCGAAAACCGCTTCTAACATAAATGTAGCGCCGAGCCACACCGCCAAACTAATACTGGCCGTGAACAATAAGACATATTCATTGCGTCGTTTGCGGATTAATTTCATTTGCATCATACCTCCCTCCAGTATAAATTTTAGGGAAGGATGCCTCAAAAAGCATCATTCGAAAGGATGAATTTACACCAACATTCTGGACTTGACTCAAAATGTCCTTTGTGACACCACGGCAATTGATACAGAACTTGCCGAATTGTTCCGTGAAATTGAGGTTGTAACCGAACTATCCAGAAAGGCAATTTATGAAAATGCCCGATCAGCGGTAGATCAGAAGGACTGGACGGAGCGTAATAACGCCTATCTCGAACGCCACCGTAAAGCTTCAGAGCAAGTCGATGAGTTGGAATTGATCAAGCGAAAACGCCTTGGCAAGGGCAAAATCATTGAAGGCTTCATCAAAGACATTGAGAGCCGCCCGCTTGCCATAGATGAGTTTGACGAAAAACTGTGGCTTGCTGTAGTCGACCAAGTGACGGTCGACCAAGATGGCGCAATGACATTCAGATTCAAAAGCGGCTCGGAAGTCACAGCTTAACATTGCCATATTAAGGTATACGGCTCGCCTTCAGGCGAGCTGTTTTTCTCTGTCTGATCCCATATTTTTAGCGACTCGGTATTTGTATTGTTCAAAGTTCATATTTATATCCGCACGGGAGTTCTACACTTTATCACCGTTCATTTTACGCTGAAAAGCAATTACCGCAAGTACAAAAACAACAAGCGTGTAACCCAATACAATGCTGAAATGTGGCATCATTTCGGCAA
>Ga0265293_10006425_pt1 | contig 18841 bp, 12 predicted proteins | sample Munlanlewell138R_FD_192505 | JGI IMG/M metagenome (GOLD analysis project Ga0265293, IMG submission 192505) | Leachate microbial communities from a municipal landfill in Southern Ontario, Canada - Leachate well 138R | ecosystem: Engineered > Solid waste > Landfill > Unclassified | place: Canada... | reverse complement strand
CCCCGTCGAGCACCTGGCGCGCTACATCCCGGAGGTCATCGAGGTGTGCAGGCGTCACGGCACGCGCGCCGTGTTCTACGCGCACGCTTCGGTGGGGGTCATCCACGTCAGGCCGCTACTGGACCTCAAGGACGAGGCGGGCATAGAGCGCTACGAGGCCATCAGCAAGGACGTCTTCGAGCTGGTGCTGAAGTACGGCGGCTCGTGGAGCGGCGAGCACGGTGACGGCCTCATCCGCTCGTACCAGAACCGCCGGCTGTTCGGCGACGTGCTCTACCAGGACTTCCTGGACCTCAAGCGCGCCTTCGACCCCGCCTGGCTGCTCAACCCGGGCAAGATCGTCGAGGCGCCTGCCATGACTGAGAACCTGCGCTACGGCACCGATTACCCCGCGGTCGTCGTGCCCACCGTGTTCGACTTCGAGGCCCAGGGCGGCTTCTTGGGCGCCGTGGAGGCCTGCACGGGCGTGGGTGCGTGCCGCAAGGTGGGCGCCGGGACCATGTGCCCGTCCTACATGGGCACCCGCGACGAGGATCACTCCACCCGCGGCCGCGCCAACGTGCTGCGCGAGGCGCTCACGGGCGGCCTGCCGGGCGGGTTGACGAGCAAGGACGTCTACGAGGTCCTCGACCTGTGCCTGGAGTGCAAGGCCTGCAAGGCGGAGTGCCCCAGCAGGGTCGACATGGCGAAGCTCAAGTACGAGTGGCTGCAGCACTACTACGACGACCACGGCACGCCCCTCGCGGCGCGGGCCATGGGCAACGTGGGGCGCGTGGCGCCGCTGGCGCAGGCGCTGGCGCCCGTCTCGAACTTCTTCCTGCCCCTGAAGCCCGTGCGTTGGCTGCTCAGCAAGGTCGTCGGCGTGGACGCGCGCCGCGTGTTGCCGCGCTACGCCGCCAGGCGCTTCGACGCCTGGTTCAAGAGGCGGCCGGCGGCCGCCAACGGCGCGCTTGGGCCCGTCGCCCTCTTCGCCGACACCTGGACGATGTTCAACCAACCCGAGGTGGGCCAGGCGGCGGTGGCGGTGCTGGAGCGCATCGGTTACGCGGTCGAGCTGGTGCCCTACGGCTGCTGCGGCCGACCGCAGATCAGCAAGGGCCTAGCGCGCGAGGCCCAGCGCATGGCCGCGGGCAACGTGAGAATGCTGCACGAGTACGTGCTGCGCGGCGTGCCGGTGGTTGGGCTCGAGCCGAGCTGCGTGGCGGCCTTCACCGACGACTACCCCGACCTCGTGCCGGGCCCGGAGACCACGGCCGTGGCCGGCCAGGTGCGCATGTTGGAGGAGTTCCTCGCCAAGGAGTGGGCCAAGGGGCGCTTCGATCCCAAGGCGGTCTTCCGCAAGGGCGCCGGGGCCGTGCAGTTCCATGGCCACTGCCAGCAGAAGTCGGTGCTGGCGGCCAGCACCAGCGCCGGCCGCGCCGTGCTCGAGTGGGTGAGCGACGAAGTGACCGCGCTGGACGCCGGTTGCTGCGGCATGGCGGGCTCGTTCGGTTACGCGCACCACGACCTGAGCATGACCATCGGCGAGCAGCGGCTGTTCCCCGCCGTGCGCGAGCACGAGGGCACCACCGCCGCGCCCGGCTTCAGCTGCCGCCACCAGATCGTGGACGGCACCGGACGCACGGCCGCGCACCCCGTAGAGGTGCTGGCGGCCAACCTCCTCTGAGAGTCCTGCCGCCGAGCGGCTACATCTCGCCGGGTGCGGCGATGCCGAGGAGGTCCAGTGTGGCGGCCAGCGTGGCGCGCACCCGGTCCACCAGCACGAGGCGCGCCTCGCGCAGGCCCGGGCCCGCGCGCATGACCTGCGTGTCGGCCCGCCCGCCGGCGTCCTTGTGGTTGTAGTAGGAGTTCCAGGCCGTGGCCACGTCGAGCGCGTACTGCGCCACCGAGTGCGGCGCCAGCGCCACCGCGGCGGCCTCCACCACGTCCGCGTAGCGCCTGAGCACGCGCGCGAGCCTCACCTCCAGCGGGCCTAGTTGCCCGAAGTCGGCGCCGGCCCTGGCGGCGGCCGCGTCCAAGCCGGCGGCCGCGGCGGCGCGCAGGATGCTGCAGGCGCGGGCGTGAGCGTACTGCACGTAAGGCGCGGAGTCGCCCTGCAGCGACAGGGCCTGCTCCCAGCGGAAGTCGATGACCTTCTTCGCCTCGCTCTTGAGCATCCCGAAGCGCAGGGCCCCGATGCCAACCTGCCGCGCCACGAGGTCCACGTCCTTGAGCCCCGGGTTCTTCTCCTCCACCACGGCGCGCGCTCGGCGCGTGGCCTCCTCGGCCACCTCGTCGATGGACAGCGTTATGCCCTTGCGGCCGCTCATCGCCTGACCCTCGAGGGTCACGACCTCGTAGGCGAGGTGGTGCGAGTGATCGAACGCGGCGCGGCCCTCGGGGGTCGCCGAGAGGGCCAGGGCGGTGCGGACGATGGTCTGCGGGTGGCTCTGCCTGGCGTCGATCACGTTGATTATCTCGCGGGCATGCGCGAAGGAGCGGCCGTCGGGGTGCAGCTCGCCGCGGGGGCTCGACGTGTAGAGCGGCTTGCCGCTCGGCTGCACCGCGAAGCGCTCGTAGGTGAGTCCCTCGAAGATGCCCGCCTTCCAGAACTGGTAGCCGATGTCCTTCGCCACGTACATCGCGTTGCCGTCCGAGCGCACCAGCACCACCAGCGGCTCCTCGAGGCCGGGCAGGAACTCGCTGACGTCCATCACGAGGGCCCCGGCGTACTTGCCCTCGGTGGGCCGCGAGACGTGAGGGCTCGCCTCCATCACCTCGAGGCCGCGCTGCAGCAGCCCGCCCTGCACGATGTCGGACTCCCACACGAGGAGGTCGTAATCGGCGCCCAGCGAGTGGTAGGTCTCGAGCTGGGCCTTGAGCACCCGTTCGACCTCGGGCCGCAGCTCGCCGCGCTCCAGGCGGTGCATGACCTCCGTCACGCCGCGCTCGATGGCGTCGCCGTCGGTCTCCTTGGCGGCGGAGAGACGCACGTACAGCTCACCCAGCCAGTGGTCGTACTTGCGCCCGCCCTCGGTGCCGTAGCGGGCGCCGAAGTAGGTGACCGCGAAGATACTCTCGGCGGCCTGCCTGCCGGTGTCGTCGATGTAGTTCTGCACCTCGACGTCGTGGCCGACTGCCTTGAGGAGGCGCGCCGTGGCGTCGCCGAGGACGATGTTGCGCAGGTGTCCCACGTGCGCTTCCTTGTTGGGGTTGACGCTCGTGTGCTCGACCACGACCTTGAGGGGTTCCGCGCGCGGGCTGCGCGGCTCGAGCGTCACGCTGCGCAAGAAGGCCGCGGGCTCGACCGTGAAGTTGATGTAAGGGCCGACCGCGGACGCGCTCGCCACGCCCTCGGGCAGCGCCGTGGCGGCCACTATATCGGCGGCTATGCCCGCCGGGTTGCGGCCCAGCGCCTTGGCCAGGGTGAAGGCCACCGCGGTGCCGTAGTCGCCCGGCCTACCCTCGGGCACCTCTTGGATCAGGACCGGGACGTCCGGGGCGCCGAGCCCGGCCACGGCCCCTTCTACAGCGTGCTGCAGGGCGGAGATGACGTCGTTCATGCCGCGCCACGCTACCACAGGCGCCTTGAGATTCCCTTCCAGCGTGTAGAATCTGGGCCAGGCGCTGCCGTGGAGCGGCGCCGGGTGTCGCACGAGGCACCTTTAGTGTCTGACAACCAGTAAACTTGAGCTACTTTGACTCAACTACCTGACCCCCCGCGTGCCCCCGCAGCCGGCGGCGGCACCCCCAGAACACTCCCCCACACCGCAAGCCGCGGTCGAGACTAGGAGACCAGCATGGCAGAGGTCACCAACCGAACCGATTTCACGGCCCCCATCCCGGTCTGCCCAGTGCGCGGCTCGGTGCTCTACCCCACCATGGTCATGCCGATCGACGCCGGCAGGCCCGTGAGCATCAGGGCCATCAACGCGGCGCTGGACCGCGACCGGACCATCGTCATCGTCAGCCAGAAGGACCGCGACGTCGAGGAACCCACCGCCGACGACCTGTACCGGGTCGGCACGGCCTGCAACATCTTGCGCATGAAGAAGAACCCCGACAACAGCATCCAGATGCTGGTGAGGGCCTTCGCGCGCGTGAAGGTGAACGAGTACTCCGGCGACGAGGTCATCGAGGCCCTGGTCGAACCCATCGAGGTTCCCACCGGCGACGAGTTGGAACTCGAGGCCGCCTTCCGCGAGCTCAAGGAGAAGTTCCGCGAGCTCGTCGAGAACGGCAGCCGCGCCATCCAGAGCGAGGTCGCGCAGTTCGTGATGAACCTGGACGACCCCGGGCAGTTCGCCGACTACGTGGCGTACCACCTCGACTTCAAGCTGGCCGACAAGCAGGCCGTCCTGGAGGCTCCCACCCAGGCACAGCGCATCAAGCACGTGCTGCTGCTCATCGACACCGAGATCGAGCTGCAGGAGACGCAGCGCCGCCTCCAGCGCGAGGTCAAGGACGAGATCGACCGCAACCAGCGCGAGTACTTCCTGCGCGAGCAGATCAAGGCGCTGCAGAAGGAACTGTCAGGTTCCGACGAGGACGAGGACGAGGTCGAGGCGTTCAAGGAGAAGCTCCTCGCCCTCGACCTCCCTGAGAACGTCCTCAAGGAGGCCCAGCGCGAACTCAACCGCCTGAGCCGCATGCACCCCGACTCGGCCGAGGCGTCGGTCATCCGCACGTACCTGACCACCATCGTCGAACTGCCGTGGAACACGCGCACCGAAGACCGTCTCGACATCACGAAGGCCGGCGAGATACTCGACGCCGACCACTACGGGCTCGAGAAGGTCAAGGACCGCGTGCTCGAGTACCTGGCGGTCCGCAAGCTCAAGAGCGAGCGCGCCGCCAAGGGCGAGCTGGACGCCTTCGAGGTCAACAAGGGCCCCATCCTGCTCTTCGCGGGCCCGCCCGGAGTCGGCAAGACGTCCATCGCCCAGTCCATCGCCAAGGCCCTCGGCCGCGAGTACGTGCGCATCAGCCTGGGCGGGGCGCGCGACGAGTCCGACATCAGGGGCCACCGTCGCACCTACATCGGCTCCATGCCCGGGCGCATCATCCAGGGCATCCGCCAGGCGGGCGCCAAGAACCCCGTGTTCCTGCTCGACGAGGTAGACAAGCTCGGCGTCTCCTACCAGGGCGACCCGTCCTCGGCCCTCCTCGAGGTGCTCGATCCCGCGCAGAACGCCAACTTCACCGACCACTACCTGGGCGTGCCGTTCGACCTCTCCGAGGTGCTGTTCGTCGCCACCGCCAACAACATGCAGCAGATCCCCGACGCGCTGCTCGACCGCATGGAGGCCATCGAGTTCTCCAGCTACATCGAGCAGGAGAAGCTCGAGATAGCCAAGCGCTACCTCCTGCCGCGCCAGATCATCGAGAACGGCCTCAAGCCCAACCAGGTGACGCTGACCGACGGCGCCCTCTCGCGCGTGATCACGTCCTACACGAGGGAGGCGGGCGTCCGCAACCTCGAGCGCCTCATCGGCACCCTGTGTCGCAAGGTCGCCAGGCGCATCGCACTCGGCGAGGCCAAGCGCGTGCGCATCACCGAGCGCGGCCTCGAGCAGTACATCGGCGCACAGCGCTACACGCCGGAATCCGAGGCCGAGGACAACCTCGTGGGCGTGGCCACCGGCATGTACTACACGCCGGTAGGCGGCGACATCCTGTTCGTGGAGACGTCGGTTACGCCGGGCAAGGGCGGTCTGGTGCTTACCGGCCAGCTGGGCGACGTCATGAAGGAATCGGCGCGCGCGGCGCTCACCTACGCCAAGAGCAACGCCCGGCGCTTCGGCATCACGCAGTCGCTGCTCGATGACTCCGAGATCCACATCCACGTTCCTGCCGGCGCTACCCCGAAGGAGGGCCCCAGCGCGGGCGCGGCCATGGCCACCTCGCTCATCAGCGCCCTCACGGGCATAGCGGTGCGCAAGGACGTGGCCATGACGGGCGAGATCACGTTGCGCGGCCGCGTCCTGCCCATCGGGGGCCTCAAGGAGAAGCTCCTGGGCGCCAAGCGGGCCGGCATCAAGCACATCGTATTCCCGGCCAACAACGAGGCCGACATGAAGGACATCGGCGCGCACCTCACCAAGACGCTCAACATGCACCCGGTGGCGAGCCTCGACGAAGTGCTCGAAGTGGCGCTGGTAGGGGGCCTCGGCGCGCTCGAGGGCCGCATGGCGGAAACCGAGGAGACCGACCCCGCCGACGGCTCCGGACCCGGCAAGCCGACCCGCAAGCGCAACGCGGCCGCCACGGGAGGGGTGCGGGCCTGACGGAAACGCCTGCCAGAGGGCGTGACCGCCGCGGTATCCTCGGCCCATGTCACGCCCGAAGCCCCTGATCGCCGGCAACTGGAAGATGAACCGGTTGCCTTCCGCAGCAGCGTCCTGGACGCGTGAACTGCTCGCCCGCCTGGGCCGCACACCGGTCACGGCGGGCGAGCTTGCGCTCATGGTCCCGTTCACCCACCTCCCCGCCATGCTCAACCTAGCCTTCGGCAGTAACGTGGCCCTCGGGGCGCAGGACGTGAGCGCCCACGAGGCCGGCGCCTACACGGGCGAGGTATCCGCGGCCATGCTCGCCGACCTTGGGGTGCGTTACGTGATCGTGGGGCATTCGGAACGCCGCGCCTACCACGGCGAGGACGACGCGCTCGTCAACGCCAAGGCGGCCCAGGCGCTGGCGCACGGCCTGGTGCCCATCGTGTGCGTGGGCGAGAAGCAGGAGCAGCGCGACGCCGGCAACGCCGAGGAGGTCGTGCTGAAGCAGTTGGCCGCGGGGCTCGAGGGCCTCGAGCTTGCCGGTCCTGACGACATCGTGGTCGCCTACGAGCCCATCTGGGCCATCGGCACCGGGCGCACGGCCACCGCGGCCGACGCGGCGGCGATGGGCGCCGCCCTGCGCCGCGAGTTGAGGCGCCACTACCCCGCCATGGCGGACGGTGTCCGCCTCCTCTACGGCGGCAGCATGAAGCCGAGCAACGCCGCCGAGCTGTTGGCGCAACCCGACGTGAACGGCGGCCTCATCGGCGGGGCCAGCCTCGAGTTGGACGACTACCTGGCCATCGCGGGGGCAATCCGGTGAGCACCGCGGCCGAGAAGGCAGTGGTTAACGAGCGGCTCGCCGCCTTGCGCAAGGGCCTCGAGACCGCCGGCGCCCAGGCGCTGCTCGTCACCAACCCACCCAACGTTCGCTACCTCTCGCGCTTCACCTCGCCCGCCGACGCCGTCGTGCTGGTGCTGCCGGGTTCCGCGGTACTGCTCACCGACGGGCGCTACACGGCCCAGGCGACCGAGGAGTCGGTCCTCCCCGTGGAGATCGTCGCGGGCCTCGACGACGCCGCCGTCGACCGCCTCGCGGGCGCCCACCTGGCGGTGGAGGCGGACCACGTTACGCTGGCGCGCTACCGCACGCTGGCGGGCCGCCTCGGCTACGACCCGGTGCCGCTGGAGGGCGCGTTCACGGCCCTGCGGCTCATCAAGTCGGACGCCGAGGTGGCCGCGCTGCGCCGCGCCGCTCGCGTCACCGACCTGGCCTTCGCGGAAGCGCTGAAGATGATGGCGCCGGGCGTGCGCGAGGTGGAGGTGGCCATGCGGCTGGAGGCCACCATGCGCCTGAACGGCGCCGACGGCTCGGCCTTCGACGTCATCGTGGCGAGCGGCCCCCGCGGCGCCATGCCGCACGGGGCCGCCTCGCAGAAACCGCTGGCGGCGGGCGAGCTCGTTACGCTCGACTTCGGCGCGGTGGTGGATGGCTACCACGCCGACATGACACGCACCGTCGCCATCGGCGAGGTCGGCGCGGAGGAACGGCGCCTCTACGACGCAGTGCTGGAAGCGCAGGTTGCCGCGCTTGCCGCCGTTGCCCCGGGACGCACCGGCCGTGAGGTGGACCAGGTGGCCAGGGACGTGCTGGCGAAGCACGGGCTCGAGGAGTACTTCACGCACTCGCTGGGGCACGGCACCGGGCTGGTCATCCACGAGGAGCCGCGCCTCAGCAAGAAGTCGGACACGGTGTTGCAGCCGGGCATGATCGTGACCGTGGAACCGGGCGTCTACCTGCCCGGCTTCACTGGGCTGCGCATCGAGGACCTGGCGGTCGTTACCGCGGACGGACACGAGGTCCTCTCGAAGAGCCCCAAGGAGTTCATCGCGCTCTGAGGGCGTGCTGGCGACTGAAGGTCATGCCCAGGGCGTACTGAGGGTGTCCCCAGGGCTGAGGGCGGCCCCAGGGGCTGAGGGCGTCCCCAGGGTCGAGGGCGGCCCGTCAGGCCGTGACCAGTTCTTCCATGGCCCCCAAGATTCGGCCCACGTCCGCGGTGGTCGGGGCCTCGCAGTAGACGCGCAGTAGGGGCTCCGTGCCGCTGGCCCTCACCAAGACCCAGGCGTCGTCGGCGAGGTTCAGCTTGGTGCCGTCGAGGCGCTCCACGCTCGTCACCTCGCGGCCCGCCACGCTGTCCGGGGGGTCTTGCAGCTTGGCCGCCGCGCGAGCCATGGCCTGGGCGCCGCCCAGGTGGAGGTCGAGGCGATCGTAGGCGTGCCGCCAGCCGGTGGCCGCCTCCAGGGCGGCGAAGCGCTCGCCGAGCGGCTCGCCGGATGCGGCCACGCCCTCGGCGAGCAGGAGCGCGTTCGCCAACCCGTCGCGCTCGAAGAGGTGTTGGCTCACCCCGATCCCGCCCGACTCCTCGCCGCCTATCAACACGCCGCCCTCAAGCATGGCGGCGAGAACGTACTTGAACCCGACCTTCGTCTCCACCACCTCGAGGCCCCGGAGGCGCGCGAGGCGCTCGACGATCCGGGCGACGGTGACCGTCTTGACCACGGACCCGCGCCCGCCGCGGGCGTGGAGGTAGTCGAGCAGCACGGCGAAGATCTGGTGTGAGTTGAAGAACTCGCCGCCGGGTAGGACGACGCCCAGGCGGTCGGCGTCGCCGTCGGTGGCAACCGCGAAGCTCGCCCCGTCACTCGCTGCGCGCATGCGCTCGGCCGTGACCGCCAGGTTGGCGGGGATGGGCTCCGGGTTCACGCCGTGGAAGAGGGGGTCCGGGCGCCCGCGGACCTCCAGCAGGCGCTCCTGCAGGTCGTGCCGCGCGAAGTAGCCCGCCAACCAACCCGCGGCCGACCCACCCATGGCGTCGTGAACGAGCCGCACGGGCGAGGAACGCAGCAGTTCGACGTCGACCAGCGCGTCGAGGGCGCCATAGTAGGCGCTGCGCACGTCGAAGTCGCCGATGTTGGAGCGGCCCCCGCGCAGGACCTGGTCGGGGCGCACCGCCTTCACGCGCTCGGCCACGTCCCGGTAGGTGGCGTCTTGCGCCGAACCGCCGTAGCTCCCCTTGAGCTTGAAGCCCGAGTAGTCGGGTGGGTTGTGAGAGGCCGTGATCATGACGCCGCCGTCCGCCTGTAAGTGCGTGACCGCGAACGAGAGCGCGGGCGTGGGCAGGTAATCCGCGCTCACGGCCACCTCCAGGCCGTTGGCGGCCAGCACCTCGCCCACCTGCAGCGCGAAACGTCTGCCCATGAAGCGCGTGTCGTAGCCCACCAGAACGCTGTGCAGGCCCTCGTCCGAGAGGTGCTCGGCGTACGCCTGGGCAGCGCGACCCAGGTTCGCGTCGGTGAACCGCGCGGCTATCACGTCACGCCAACCGTCGGTGCCGAACGTCAGAACCTCTAACCTTGAAGACTGCATTCATGACCCCCAGAGCGCGGGTGCGCGTCGGGCAACCCGGCAACGCTTGCGTGCCTGACGGAATGTACCACCCGGTGGCGCGGCCCTGGGCCGGGCACATACACTTGGCTGCGTGAGCATCGTCATCAAGTACGGCGGCAGCGCCATGACCGACACGGCCACCAGGCGGGCGGTGGCGGCCGGCCTGCGGCGCCTGGCGGGTACGGGAACCCCACCGGTGGTGGTGCATGGCGGGGGGCCCTTCATCCAGGCGGCGCTGGACCAGGCCGGCATCGAGCACGGCTTCGTGCGCGGCCTGCGCGTCACGCGGCCCGAGTCAATGGAGATCATAGAGCGGGTACTCACCGTGCTGGGCAAGCACCTGGCCCACGAGATCGGACCCGCCGTGGGCCTAACGGCCCGCGACGCGGGCACGCTCACGGCAACGGTGCGCGAACCGGAGCTCGGCCGCGTGGGCCGCGTCGAGGGCGTGGACCTGCGCGCCATAAACGCCTTGCGCGCAGGCGGGCTCGTGCCCGTCGTGGCGTGCCTCGCCCTGGACGCCGCCGGCGAGCCGCTCAACGTCAATGGCGACGAGGCCGCCGGCGCGGTGGCGGGCGCCATCGGCGAGGGCGTACTGTTCCTGACGAACGTTCCGGGGGTGCTCGACGACCCGGCCGACACCACCAGCCTCATCGCCGAGATGGCGCGCGAGGAGGCGCTGGCGCGCATCCAGGACGGCCGGATAGCGGGCGGCATGATCCCCAAGGTCGAGGCGGCACTCGCCGCGCTGTCACAAGGCGCGGCCTTCGCGGTGATCGCCGACGGCAGGGACCCGAGCGGCATCGAGCGCGCCCTGGCCGGACGCGGCACCCGCGTCAAGGCCGGGTGAGGAAGTCGCGACCACCTACCGCCGGCCTGTTGAGAGTTCCGTAAGAGGGGCCCTAGTAGCTTGTCATCACAGACGGCGCCCGCTGGTGAGCACCGCCGGGGGCAACCTCGAAGGCATAGGAGCTAGAGATGAACGACGACATCACCTCGCTACCGAACGCGACCCTGCTCATGGAGGCTCGCCTCCTCGAACTCAAGATCATTCATAACGCCAGCTCGGCGATCGAGACGGAGCGCTACTGCCTCATCCAACTGGAACTCGGCGGCCGCGCGGCCAGGGAGCTGGTGTTGGACCCGCGAGACTGAGTCGTACGGCACCCGCTCCCTCCTTGCAACGGCCCGACGGGTGCCGGCCGTTCAGCCCCACCAAACGCTGAAGTGTGGCCGCCACCTGCGGGCTGAGCCCGCAGGCGCACTTGCTGGTTCAACTTGTGTCGGCACTTGCCAGTTTCTTCGCGTCGTGCGCCGCGCTCCGTCTGGTAGATTTAGCGGCGATGCATTCAAGAGGGCTCGTTCGCACACTTCTCGCAGTGGTCGTCTTGGGGACCGCAGCCGCATACGCCAAGACCATCACCGTGCAAGCGGGCGACAGCCTCTGGGCGCTTGCGCGCCAGTACGAAACGGACGTCGCCACCCTCAAGAGCATGAACGGTCTGAGCACCGACTCCATCAAGCCAGGCCAGGTGCTCAGCGTCCCCGGCGATGACGAGGTCGCCGCCGAGGCCGTCAAGGTGGTCGTCGTGCAAGCGGGTGACACCCTATACGACATCGCGCTGGCGAACGGCGTGAGCGTCGAAGACCTGATCGCCTTCAACGAGCTGGACGGCACCCTCATACGCCCAGGGCAGGAACTTAGGTTGGTGGCGGGCGACAAGGTGCCCGAACCGCTGGTGGTCAAGGTCGGCGTGGGCGACTCGCTGTGGGTCATCTCGCGCCGTTACGACACCACGGTCGCCGCCATCGCCAGCGCCAACGGCATCTCGGAGACCGGCACCCTCCGCGTCGGAACTCGGCTCACCATCCCCGGACAGTACGCGGCCTCCGACATCGACGTCGGCGGTCCCGTGCCCATGACCATCGTCGTCGGCCCTGGCGACACCCTCTGGCAACTGGCGCGGCGCTACGACAGTTCCGTGGCCGCGCTCAAGAGCGCCAACTCGCTAAAGGGCGACGCGCTCTTCGTCGGCCAACAGTTGCGCATCCTGCCGGGTGCCGACGTCGGCTCCTCACGCGCCATGGTGGAGCCCACCGTTTCCGCGTCCCCCGGGCTCGAAGGCGGCGCGCTCCTGTGGCCCCTCGTCGGGACCATCACGTCCCGCTACGGTTACCGGCAGCTGCGCGTTAGTGGCAGCAACTTCCATACCGGCCTCGACATCGACGGCCACACGGGCGACCCCATCAGGGCCGCTCGCGGCGGCACGGTCACGCTCGCCGGGTGGCATGGCGGCTACGGCAACCTCGTGATCGTCACCACCGGCAACATCGAGTACTACTACGGGCACGCTTCCAAGATCGACGTCGCGGTGGGCGACCAGGTGGCGGCCGGCGACATCATCGCGCGCGTCGGGAACACCGGAAACTCCACCGGATCACACCTCCATTTCGAGATCCGGATCGACGGCAAGACGGTCGATCCTCTAGCCTATCTGGACACGCACGCCTCGCGCTGACGCCCCGGAAGTGAGTTCACGAAGTGCGCATCGTCGTCGTGGGCGATATCCATGTACAACCCGACAAGCTGTGGCGCATGCTCAGGGAGGCCGGGCTGGCCGACGAGCATAACCGCCCCACCGACGAGTTGCGTGATGGCGGCACCAGGCTCGTGCTGTTGGGTGATCTCGTGCACGCCAAGAGCAGGCAACGTTACGCCGACCTCATCAACGTCAGGCGTTACGACGAGTACAACCCGCGCCACCTGGAGCGAGCCGAGGAGGCCCAGGTGCGCTTCCTGCGCGAGGTCAAGGGCTTCCAGGAGCGCGTACCCAGCGGCAACATGATCATCCTGCTGGGCAACCACGACTTCAACGCGGCCACGCCCGATCAGGGCCCGCTCCGGACCGACGACGTGTCGCACCTCGAGTGGAAACCGGGCTACGGTTCCGAGCTCGACTCGGAGCTGCGCGACTGGATCCTTGCATGGCCCGCGGAGGCCGGCATCGAGGGCCTGCACTTCGCTCACGTGGGCCCGCTGCCCGAGCACAACACGTACGACCAGTCGTTCTACGTGGAGAACCGTCGCCGCTGGCTGCAAGAGGACCGCGATTATCTCGAAGGCACTCCTTACACGCTCGGTGTGTACGGACACACGCCCGTGCGCGGCGGCGTCAACGTCGCGTCGCAGGGCCGCGCGCTGCTGCTAGACACCAACGGCTACAAGGACGAGTACACCTGGCTAGAGATCGACGTGCGCAACGCCGACTACCGCCTGCGGTTGCACGGACTCTTCTTCGACGAGCTGGTGCCGCGTCAGCAACTCGACTAAGTTCGACTAGGGCGCGCCGGTCACGCTACTGTTCGACGCGCGAGTCGTAGGTCGGCGTGAGCATGACCCACGTCCTGAAGGGCGCGAGGTCGACCTCTTCGCCCCCGGCCGTCACGAAGCGCACGCCGCGCCCGTCCCTGAGCACCCAGGTACCACGCTCGGCGCGGCCCTTCAGATAGAGCGTGGCCTCGCCGCCATCGAGCGGGATGTAGAGCCGCCCGGCCGTATCGCCCGGCAGTTGCCTGGCCGTGATGGCGCCAACCAGCACGGCGTCGTAGAGCATCACCTGGCCGTCCGGGTGGTTGGCGGGCGTGCCGTCGCGGATCCAACGGTATGCGCCGAGCACAGCGTCGAAGCGGAAACCCGAAGTGTAGGCCCCGCTGTACTTGACGCTCACCTCGGTCACGCTGTCGTCATCCGCCGCCGGGGCGAACACGACGCCGCTCACCAGCGTGCTCTTCTCGGGCACCAGGCGCAGCATGGCCGTGCGCAACTCGGGGCCCGCGCTATAGAGGTTGTAGGGCGCCGAACGGCTGCTGTCTCGTGCGAACAGCGGGCCGTTGTTGTACGCGTTCAGCGTGGGCAGAACGGAGTTGGCGATGGCGATCATGGCCCCGGGCGAGCCGCCATCGTGAACGAGCACCGCCTGGTTCGCCTGCGCGAGTTCAACGAAGTAGTCGCGGGCGCTGCGCACTGGCCCGACACGGCGCGGGAAGTTCCGGTCATAGATGGCCATTAGCCGCGTCAGTCCGCCCTCGACGGGCACTTCCAGGATCATGCTGGCCTCGCGCAGGCCCGTCTGGGGGTAGCCGCCGACGTTGTCGATGAGCACCGCCAAGGGCCGCTCGCGCTCCATGGCGTAAGGCAGTCGCGCCAACTGGGCCGGGGCGCCCGTGCCGGCGCCCACGCCGTCGGGCGACGCGGCCAGCCCACGACCGTCTGCCGTGGCGTTAGGGTCCAGCGGGCCCGTCTGCCCGGAGGTGGCGGCGTTGCCGCCGGGAGCACGCGGGCTGTCGGCGGTGGCCAGAACGTCGGTCTCCCCCGGCCTCGTGCCCTGGTCACCCGGGGCGCCCGCGGCCGTGGTCGGCGAGATGACGTCGGCGCGCATGGTCGGGACCGGCACGCTCCGCACTTGCACGACCGTGGCTTCCGGGAGCACCTTGACGTCGCGAGCCGTACCCACCTGGGCCGCCACGCTGGGCGGCGCCAGGGGGCGGGTGCCGCTCACGCTGGCCGTGACGCCACTGGTGCCAAGCAACGTGCCCGCGGCCACCTGCGCCTCCACCATGGGGGCGTCGAGGGGGCGCGCCGCCGTGACGGCCGCGCGGGCGTCCGGCGCCGCGAGGCCGATCGACTGCGAGACCTGCGCGTTCACCATGGGGCTCGAGAGTTCACGCGGCGCCGTGACGCTGGCGTTGGGCTGCGGCGGGGCGATGTCGCGCGACTCGCTCACGCTGGCGGTCGGCTCGGAGGCCAATGCGCGCGCGTCGGCGACGCTGGCGCTGACCTCCGGCACCTTCAACACGACCGGGTCCACGAGGGGCCTCGGGGCCAGCGTCACCGGCTCGATCTCCGGCAGGGGCGTGGCCGGCACCTCCGCGAGCGGCAGTTGCTGCGTGGGCGGCGCGGCCTCGGTGACCTGAGGCAGCGGCAGGGGCGGCGTGGGCACGTCGGCTGCGGTCGACTCGAGCGGCTCGGCGGCCGCCTGCGCCGGCGGCGCCTGGGGAGCGGGGGGCTGAACCGTCTCCGGCCGCGTCTCGGGCGCCGTGGACTCCTGCTGCGGCGCAGAAAGGTCGCGGGGCGTGCCCAGCGTCTCGGCGGCCACCTGGGGCGAGGGCGCCGGTGGCGCCGGCGTCTCCGCGGTGGCGGCGAGCGTGGTCTCCTCGGAGTAGGCCGGGGTGCCCACGTCGAGGACGATGTAAGGCGGCAGGCGCTCGGGCCGGGGCCTTAGGCCGAACAGGAGCGCCAGCAGCAGCACGAGCAGGTGCAGCGTCAGCGATACGGCCATGGCGCGGCGCTTGTCCGGGTCGCGCCAGGGGGCCACTTCGCCCGTCGGGTGGGCGCTCGAGGTGCTCACGGCTGCCCGGCCCTCACCCTCCCGTGGAGATGGCGATGCGCTGTGCGCCGCCTTGCTTGATGAGGTCCATGATGCGCACGGCAGTGCCGTGATGCACGTCGCGATCCGCGCGCAGCACCACCGTCGTCATCCCCGTGCGGTTGATCTCGTCGCGGACGAGCACGGCCAGCTGCGCCTCCTCGACCCGAACGCCGCCGAAGTACACGGCGCCGTCCTTGGTGACCGTTACCGTCGGCATGTCGGAGGGCTGCGCCACCGACATCTGCGCGTCGGGCAGGTCGACTGGCAACCCCGACTCGATGGTGATGAACGTGGTGGAGACCATGAAGAAGATGATGAGCAAGAACACCACGTCGACCATCGCCGTGAGGTCCAGGTCCGCCCCCATGCCGGAGCGGCGACGCCTGCGGGCCCTGGTCACGGCTTATGCCTGGGGCGCGGGGCGGACGCCGCGCAAGTCGGGGCGTCCCTCCCGGCTCTCTTGTTGATCGGGCTTGGCTCCGGCGGCCGCCGGCTCGTCTCGCCGGTTGGCGACCGCCTGCACCACGTTCCCCATCAACTCTTCGCGGCGGAGGTCTATCTCGACGAGGCTCTTCTCTACCAGGCTGTGCAAGTAGCCGTGCCCCACGAGGACCGGGATGGCCACTATGAGGCCCGCAGCGGTGGTCACGAGGGCCTGACCGATCCCGTAGGCCAGCGCCCCGGGGTCACCGGCGCCGTGGAGCGAGATCTCCGAGAAGGAGATGATCATGCCCGTCACCGTGCCGAGCAAGCCCAGCATGGGCAGGATCTTGGCGATGATCGCCAGCGGCGTGAGGCCACGGCCGAGCGACTGCTCCTCGCGCAGCGAGGCCTCTTCGAAGGCGGCCTCCACGGCCGGGCGGCCGTACGGCAGGCGCTCGAGTGCGGCGTGCAGCACGCGCGCCACCGGTCCGCCCTGATGTTCGCAAGCGGCGAGCGCCGCCTCGAGGTCGCGCTCGCGCACGGCCGCGTTCACCCGCAGCATGAGGTTCGAGGTGTCGGTCTTCTCGCGGCTCAGCTTGAGGAACCGTTCCACGAAGATGTAGACGGCGTAGATGGAAACCAAGATGATGACGACCAGAACTGGGCCGCCGCTGGATAGCAGTTCAGTGACAGTCATTCCACGCTCCTTGCGCGGTCTCGTATCGAGGGCAATCGTATGCAAGCCCCTCATGAACGCAATGAGAGCACGCACGGCGGCACCTTGCGCTAGGCGCCACTATCCAGGCAACGGTATCAGGCTCGGCCGAGGAGCCCTGTAATTTCCGCTTCTTGTTCGCGCTGCCTCAGCCCGTGTTCCGCATGCCGGCGCTGACTCCCATGAGGGAGAGCATGACGCCGTACGCGATGGCCTCGCGCTCGGGGCCCTCGGGCGGCTGCGATCGCAGGCGCCTGAGAAGCTCGACCTGAACGCGGCTTATTGGGTCGACGTACGGGTTGCGCAGGCTGAGGGCGCGCGCTAGCACGGGGTCGTTGTCGAGGAGGGGCGCCCCTGTCACCGCTTCGGTCAGCTTCACGGTCTCGGCATGGTGGCGCTCGATGGTGACGCCGAAATGGCGGTGCCTCTCCTCCACCAGGCCCAAGTAGGCGCCGAAAATGTTCATGTCGGCCTTGGCGAGGCTCATCTGCGCGAAGTCGATCATGGTCGTGAAGAACGGCCATTCGCGGTACATCTCTTGCGCCAGCCCCGGATCGATCGCCCCTAAGGCCGCGCCGAGGCCGTACCAACCGGGGAGGTTCGCGCGGCACTGCGTGAAGGCGAACACCCAGGGGATGGCCCGCAGGTTGGCCATGCTTGGCGCGCCGGCACGCCGCGTGGGGCGCGAACCCAGGTTGAGCTGTCCCAGCTCCTCGATCGGGGTTACCTGCTCGAAGAACTCCATGAAGCCGTCACCGCGGGTCAGGGCGCGGTAGCGGTCCATCGCCGCCACGGCGGCCGCGTCCAGCGCCTCGCGGTAGCGCGGGTCCACGGCGGGCAGCTCCCGCGTGTCGCGGGCGCTGGCGAGCATGAAGGCGTGCAGCACCTGTTCGAGGTGGCGGTGTGCGAGGTCCGGGTCGGCGTAGCGGTCGGCCAGCGCCTCGCCCTGCTCGGTGAGGCGCATGCGGCCCGCCAGGCTGCCGGGCGGCTGGGCCATGATGGCCTTCCCGGCGGGGCCGCCGCCGCGCCCGATGCTCGTGCCGCGCCCGTGGAAGATGCGCAGCGGCACGCCGAACTCGCGGCACACGGCAGCCAGCTCCTCCTGCGCCTGGTAGAGGGCCCACGACGCTGTCACGAACCCCACGTCCTTGTTCGAATCGGAGTAGCCGATCATTATCTCTTGCACGCCGCGCCGCCGCACGTGCTCGAGGTACGGCCCGACGCTGAAGAGTTCCCGCACCGCGGTCGGGGCCGCGCGCAGGTCGTCGAGCGTCTCGAAGAGGGGGGTGGCGTCGATCTCGGTGACGCCCGCCTCCTTGGCGAGCAGCAGGGCCTCCATGACGTCCGACACGCCGGCGGTCATGCTCACGATGGTGCTGCCGTGCGCCCCGGGCCCGTAGACGCTCTCGGCGCGGCGGAACTCCGCCAAGAACGCGAGCGCCCGGCGCGCCTCGGCTCCGATGTTCGCGCCGGCAGGCAGGAGGGGCCGCGGCGACGAGAACTCGCGGGCAAGCACCTCCACGCGTTCGCTCTCCGACAGCGAGACGTAGTCGGGGTGGACGCCCGCCGCGGCCAGCACGCTAGCAATCGCTGCTTCGTGCACGGCGCTGTGCTCGCGCATGTCGAGCTTGGCCAGGGGGAAGCCGAAGGCGGCCGCCCTGCGCATGGCCGGTCGCAAGAACGCGTCGGCGGGGCGGCCACCGTGGCCGAACCGGAGCGCCGCCTCCAGCACCGTCAGGTCGGCGCGATAACCCTTCTCGCCCCCTGGATAGGCACCCGGGTTCGCCCCCTCGCGCACGAGCGCATCGAAAACGTGCTCCAGCCAGCGGCGGTAAGGCTCACCGGGGAAGCGCTCGCTGGTCCCGGTCGTCGCGTCCTTTGAAGCGAGCGCGGCGCGGAACTCGTCGGTGAGCATCGTGCGGCCCTCCCACTGCGAAAGGCGCTGCACCAGCTCCTCGACGTCGGCGGTGTACGCCTCGTTGGCCACGTGCGCCTGCAGCTCGAACGCCTCGCGCATCACCTCGGGCGTGACGTGTGGGTTGCCGTCGCGGTCGCCACCGATCCAGGAACGGAACTTGAGGACGGGAACGGGCGACGGGCGCGGCGGCTCGAGGTGCGGTGGACGGGCGGGTCCTTCGGCTGGGAAGTAATCGTCCAGGGCCTGTTCGAGGTCCGCCATTATGCGGGGAACGGCGTCGAGCAGGGAGCGCCTGAAGTAGTAGAGCGCGCTCTTGACCTCGTCCAAGACGGTGGGCCGCTCGGGCGCCACCTCGCGGGTAAGCCACAAGGTGGCGATCTCGGCGTAGATCTGCTCGCGCAACACGCGGCCGTCTCGCGGGGTCAGCTCGACCTCGTGCAGGTGCCGGAGCGCCTCGCCTATCCGCTCGAGCTTGAGCCTCACCGTGTACCGCTTCACCTCGGTGGGGTGCGCGGTGACCGTCAGCTGCAGGTCGAGGTGCCTGATGAAGGCAGCCGCGGCGTCTCGCGACATGCCCTGGTCGCTCAGGGCCTTGACGGCGGCGGCGATGCTCTCGCTGCGGGGCTCGCTCACGGTGGCGCTGACCTCACGGTG
>Ga0265293_10006423_pt1 | contig 18850 bp, 13 predicted proteins | sample Munlanlewell138R_FD_192505 | JGI IMG/M metagenome (GOLD analysis project Ga0265293, IMG submission 192505) | Leachate microbial communities from a municipal landfill in Southern Ontario, Canada - Leachate well 138R | ecosystem: Engineered > Solid waste > Landfill > Unclassified | place: Canada... | reverse complement strand
TTTATTAATGATTGCCTGAAGCTCCTCTACTTCTTCCTTTGTCAATTTAATCGTGTATCGTATCATTGTTTTTTATCACAAAGTTATAAAATAAATACGCCATAACATATTTAACTTAACACTAGTTACTATATGTACAAAATCTTTAGCAGTCTGCTTTGTCATTAACGTTTTTGCTACACCATTAATGTTTTTCATTGTAGATTCTGCTAGACGTCTATTTTGGTCTCTCTCACTTTCTCCAGCCATTCTTTGATTAGCTCGATTAAAAGGACTCCAATCATTCCATATTTCCTTTATTTTATCAACAACTACATCAACTTGTTTCCCATTCGGGTCGATATATCTAATCGGATTCTGATAAGTATATCCATACACACTCATGTTCTTTGGATTGAAGTATCCATCGTTATGTTGTCCTTCTATGTAATGTTCTATTTCCTGAACAGGCTGCCATAAGGCAATCGGATCCACACTCAACCAATTACTAATCCTCGGATTATAATGCCTCGCTCCATAATAATACAACCCCGTCTCTTCGTCCAATTCTTTCCCGTTAAATTTATATGGGTTGTCAAAGCTTCCACTTCTTCGCTGTTCTGCCATAGAGCTACGCTCGCAAACTTCGAGAAAAACCGCATGGCTTTTTCTCTCATTTGCCCCGAAAGGTAAATTCAAGAAAAACTGATAAGCATAACCACTTCCGTCTGAAATCATCGTGGAAGTTCCCAAATGATCCGGATGAAAATAATACACATCCGGGTTTACCGGTTCCTCTATCGGGCCGCCCATGGTGATTATGCCGAGGTCAACGGTGTCCGCTACGGCTTGGGCATCGCCCAATTGTCTGATTTTGAGTTCCTCATAACCATGCAGGGGAGAGGTGTTGAAGATACCTGCTTTGCCTTCGGGTTTGCTTGCTACTCGCTGGGTGCCTGCGAAGTGGTTAAATGATATGTAAAACGAAGTCTGCATTTGATTTTCTCAGGATAAAGATATTAAATTTTCTGTATCACTAAATTGAAACACGAACGCTTGCTTTTTTCCATTTTAATCGATTTAAAACATTCAAAAATACTTAGAGCAGGATTACCCTGCTCCAAAATCTCTCTTTTTTATTTTAATTTTCACTAAAATTCAATTGGTTACACTCTTCGTTTTATTGTATCACTAACTTTGAAACACTACCCCCTTACTATACTTTGCATTATAATTTACCTTCAAAAAATCTAATTTTTATATTTTTTCGATTTTCTTCATTACACTCCGCGACTTTAGAAGCACGGTTAGGTTTAATTGAATCATATATAATTGAAATAAAACTACCAATTTCTGCAGGTTCTGATGATGTTAAACCATAAGTCTTGTGATTTACTTCATATTCGATATAACAAACATATTGAGAACTTGTAAATTTAATTTCAGACTTAACAATTCCTATAGTACATTTTCCTCTCTTTCTTAAATCATTCTGCAGTTTCCATTTTGGGACTATGTACCATGTAAATACAATAATTGCTAAAGGAAAAATCCAATATTTCTTTAACCAATTTTGTAATCTCATTCTACTTCAATTGTACTATAACCATTTTGAATTTCAGATGATGTCTGTTTCACGGCTTCAAAGATTAATTCAGAGGATTTATCTGTTAGATATTTAATAATTTCATCCATAGTTCCTTTGTCAAATGTTTGATCAAAATCATTTTTCAGACCATCTATTAAAAATTCCTCAAAAGTGCCAAAAACAATTGAATTAATAAATGTTTTTAAATGTTTCTCGTTTTTTTTATCGAAAATATCCAAAATAGAAATTACATTCTTTGATTCATCTTCAAAAAAACCAACTTTAGAATCTTTTGAAGCATTATAACCAATCTTGGCAACTTTTATAAAATCTTTTAAACCTTTAAATAATCCCACAGGACTTACTCCTTCTGCAAAGCCCTTTCCAAATTCTAATCCTACCGTATATTTATCAATTTCTACTTCACCAAAGTTAAATCCACTTAGACTTTTATTATTATTCATATAAAATCTCGCTGCTCTATAAAAAGTCTGTTCAGCTACACTAAGGAGAGCTTTTTTTGTACCACCAATCAATCCATTTGCAATGTTTTGCTTCCCATTCGGGGCAATATAAAGTACTGGATTCTGATAAGTATAGCCGTAAACACTCATATTCCTCGGATTGAAGTAACCGCCATTATGTTGACCTAAAATATAGTGTTCCGTTTCCTGAACAGGTTGCCACAAAGCAATCGGATCAACAGACAGCCAGTTACTTATCCTCGGATTATAATGCCTCGCTCCATAATAATACAACCCCGTCTCCTCATCTAATTCCTTTCCATTAAACTTATAAGGATTATTAAAACTTCCAGAACGCCTTTGTTCCGCCATGGTTTCCCCAAATGGTAAATTCAAGAAAAACTGATAAGCATAACCGCTTCCATCACTAATCATGGTACTTGTTCCGAGATGATCCGGATGGAAATAATACACATCCGGGTTTACCGGTTCCTCTATCGGGCCGCCTAAGGTGATTATGCCGAGGTCAACGGTGTCCGCTACGGCTTGGGCATCGCCCAATTGTCTGATTTTGAGTTCCTCATAACCATGTAGGGGAGAGGTGTTGAAGATACCCGCTTTGCCTTCGGGTTTGCTTGCCACCCGCTGGGTGCCTGCGAAGTAATGCTTGGTGTAAACTTCTTTGGGAGAAATCGTTATATACGGACTTGGATAAGTCGTATAAGCATTCAGTTGCACCCCACCATCAGTTGGGACGCCGTTTTCAAATAAGCCTTGGTATTCCCCTTGGGCTTTCAGGGTTCGCTCGCCGGAAGCATCGTAGATATTGTGAAAGAGTTTTCCCTCATTGAATACAGCCGATACAGGATGGAATTCAATAAAAGTAAAACAGTTCATAATTTCGCGCGAGAAAGTTTTCACCGGATAAATTTAATCAATTTTCTCAAAAAGGATTATTATTGCCGTTTGGCTTTAGCCAACGGATTCAAGCTGAAAATTAAAATCCGGCTTTAGCCACATTCAATACAGTATTGTGTACCGGAGAAAATATTTTAAGCTTTCATGATACTTGTATAACAAATCGCTTCGTTTACAACGCATTCATTATCTGTAACATACATTTTTATTTATCACCCACACTCCCAATCCCGATAGCTATCGGAACTTTCGGGATGAAACACTGCCCGCAATAAGTCCACAAATAAAGAAGCCCACTGATTTTCAGTGGGCTTTGTAGCGAAGACGGGAATTGAACCCGTGACCTCAGGGTTATGAATCCTGCGCTCTAACCATCTGAGCTACCTCGCCGTGGTTTTTTAAAAGTGTGCAAATATAAAATCTTATTGTATATCTTCAAAACTTAAATGTGGAAAGTTTGTATGGATTCCGGGTTATAAATCCTTATGAATCGAAATGCTGTATAGCTTAGCCTGAATATTCTCCCATGGCCAAGAATTTTTCCTGTCTTTGTTTGCTTAATTCGGCGGGAGAAATTTTCGCCAATTCCTGATAACTTTTGAGAATTTGTTCTTTCAAATTAATTCCGGCTTTGGTTGGGTCATAATGCGCCCCTCCCAAAGGTTCGTCAATAATCCCGTCAATAATTCCAAGTGAAAGCATATCATTTGGGGTCATCTTCATTTTCGTGGCAGCTTCTTCTTTATAATCCCAAGAACGCCAGAGAATCGCAGAACAATTTTCAGGTGAAATCACTGAATACCAAGTGTTTTCCATCATATAAACCCGGTTGCCCACACCAATTCCCAAAGCTCCCCCACTGGCACCTTCACCGATAATTATACAAATCACCGGCACACTCAACCGCATCATTTCAAAAATATTTCTGGCAATGGCTTCTCCTTGTCCGCGCTCTTCTGCTTCCAAACCGGGATAAGCTCCGGGAGTATCAATCAATGTGACAATCGGCATATTGAATTTTTCCGCTAATTTCATCAGGCGGAGTGCTTTGCGATAACCCTCAGGGTTTGACATCCCGAATCTGCGGTATTGACGTTCTTTCGTGTTTTTTCCTTTCTGCTGACCGATGATCATAAATGGAATGTCCTGAATTCTTCCCATTCCGCCGACCATCGCTTTGTCATCTCCAAAATTGCGGTCTCCGTGAAATTCCAGAAAAGTATTGTCGGTAAGCTGATAAATATAATCCAAAGAGTACGGCCGGGACGGATGTCTTGAAAGTTGCACCTTCTGCCATGGCGTCAGATTTGAATAAATCTTCTTTTTCGATTCTTCTATTGCTTGCTCTATTTGCTTGCAAGCCTGCGTCACATCTACACCATTCTCCTCTCCTACCAAACGACAGCTTTTCAACTGTTCCTCCAATTCTTTGATAGGCTGTTCAAAATCTAAAAATTCCATATTTCTGTTTCCTTAGGGAAAACAAATATAATAAGGAATAAACAAATCGAATCATGAAGACCGGATTATTGCAATGCGAATGCAACTGTTTGCAAATCTGAATCCTTGGCCCAATTTTGCTTCCTTATAAAAAGATTGATGTAATAAATATTGGAAGATGGAGCTGAAATCAAATCTCTTTCCGCAGTCTTGCGACAGGAATTCCTAATTGTTCTCTGTATTTTGCAATGGTTCTTCGTGCAATGGCATAACCTTTTTCTTTCAGAATTTTGGCTAATTTTTCATCGGTCATCGGCCTTTTCTTGCTTTCTTCCGCGATAACATCCTGAAGAATCCGCTTGATTTCACGCGTTGAAACTTCTTCCCCTTCCTCATTGATTAAACTCTCTGAGAACAAATCTTTGATCAAGAAAGTTCCATAAGGCGTATTCACATATTTACTGTTGGCCACACGGGAAACCGTGGAGATATCCATCCCGATTTTGTCGGCAATGTCCTTTAAAATCATCGGTTTGATTTTGGTCTCATCACCGGACAGAAAATAATCCCTCTGAAATTCCATGATGGCCTGCATGGTATGCATCAGGGTATTTCTTCGTTGCATGACTGCATCGATAAACCATTTGGCGGCATCGAGTTTTTGTTTGACAAACAAAACTGCTTTCTTTTGATCTGCGGATTTATTTTCGGTATTTTTATAGGTATCAAACATTTCCGCATAGGAATTTGAAATCCTTAATTCCGGTACATTTCTTCCATTCAAGGACAATTCCAATTCCCCATCCACAATTTTAATGGTGAAATCGGGCGTAACATGCTCAATGGTTTTCGTATTGCCCGAAAATGATTTTCCGGGTTTGGGATTCAGTTTTTCAATTTCAGAAATGGCATCTTTCAACGCTTCCTCACTGACTTCATATTTCTGCATCAGTTTTTTGTAATGTTTCTTGGTGAAAGCATCAAAAGACTTAGTAATCAATTCAACGGCCAATTCAGTAGCCACAGAAGGATTGGGTTTATTCTCCAATTGAATTTTCAGACATTCCTGCAAATCACGTGCGCCAACACCGATGGGATCAAGTTTTTGTACATAATTGACCAACAATCTTTCCACTTCATTTTTATCGGTAAAAATATTCTGGGTGAAAGCCAAATCATCCGCTATTGCCTTCAAGTCCCTGCGCAAATAGCCGTCATCATCCAAATTCCCGATGATGAAATCCGCAATCATGAATTCTTCTTCATCCAAACGGAACATCGCCAACTGGGCGTCTAAATGCTCAATGAATGAAGTACCCTGTGCGAAAGGAATGGAGTGTTCCTCGTCATCCTCACTGTAGTTGTTCGTATAGGTTTTGTAAGCCGGGATTTCATCATCACTCAGATATTCGTCTATGTTGATATCGGTAGCGTCAATGCGTTCTTCGCCTTCGTATTCATAATCATCCCCATCTTGATTCCACTCATCTCCAAATTCATTGCTGAAATTATCTTCATCCGAGTATTCCTTCTCTTCTTCCAAAGCCGGATTTTCTTCCAACTCTTGTTTGATTCTTTGTTCAAACGCAAGCGTTGGAAGCTGCACCAATTTCATCAGTTGTATCTGCTGAGGTGAAAGCTTTTGTTGTAATTTTAAATTGAGTTCCTGCCTTAACATGTTCTAAAGATACTTAAAATTCAGCACTTTTCGGTGATCTCGGGAAGGGAATAACATCGCGGATGTTTCCCATACCGGTTACAAATAAAACCAAACGTTCCAAGCCCAATCCAAAGCCGCTGTGCGGCACGGTTCCAAATTTCCTCAAGTCTCTATACCACCACATTTCATCGGGATGAATATTGAATTCCTGGAGTTTTTTGTCCAAAACTTCCAATCTTTCTTCTCTTTGAGAACCCCCAATGATTTCGCCGATTCCCGGGAAAAGCACATCCATTGCACGAACGGTTTTCGCATCATCATTGAGTCGCATATAGAATGCCTTGATTTTGGCGGGATAGTCAAACAAAATCACCGGAGATTTAAAATGTTTTTCCACCAAATATCTCTCATGTTCCGATTGCAAATCCGTTCCCCATTCATCTACCGGAAATTTGAATTTTTTCTTTTTATTGGCCGATGAATTTTGAAGAATTTCAATGGCTTCCGTGTAACTCAATCTGACAAATTTATTGTTCAATACATAATTGATTCTATCCATCAAATTAAGTTCAGAACGCTCATTCTGCGGTTTCTGCTGGTTTTCCTTGTCATATCTTTCTGCCAGAAAAGCCAAGTCATCGGCACAATGATCCAAAGCATATTGAATGACGTATTTCAACATATCTTCCGCCAAATCCATATTCATGTCCAAATCATAAAACGCCATTTCGGGTTCTATCATCCAGAATTCCGCCAAATGCCGTGTGGTATTTGAATTTTCAGCCCTGAAAGTCGGTCCGAAAGTATAAACTTTTCCAAGTCCCATAGCCGCTACTTCCGCTTCCAATTGACCGGAAACCGTTAGATTCGTATGTTTTCCGAAGAAGTCTTGCGAGAAATCCACTTGCCCGTTTTCAGTTTTCGGAAGCTCTTCGTTCAAATCAAAACTCGTTACCGTAAACATCTCCCCTGCCCCTTCCGCATCAGAGCCTGTTATAATCGGGGTATTGATATAATAAAATCCATTTTGATTGAAATACTGATGAATAGCGAACATCAGACTGTTTCTGACCCGCATGATGGCCGCAAAAGTATTGGTCCTGAATCGCAAATGTGCCTGTTCTCTCAATTTTTCCAAACTGTGTCTTTTGGGTTGAAGAATGGTGGATTGCAAGGCTTCAGGATCCGCTTCCCCTAAAATTTTTATGCTTTTTACCAAAATTTCTATTTCCTGTCCCGAACCCTGGCTTTCTACAATCTCGCCATGAACTTCTAAAGAGGCCGCAACATTGATTTTCCGGATGATTTCAGAATCGGTATTTTCAAAATCAACAACCAATTGCAGATTTTGGATGGTAGAGCCGTCATTGAGCGCGATAAAACGGTTGCTTCTGAACGAACGCACCCAACCTTTGACCGTAACTTCCTGCAATATAAGTTCTTTTCCTTTGTTTAATAATTCTTTTATGGTATGGTTTTGCATCATTTTTTAATCTAACTACAAAAATAAGCAATTTTAAGAAATTTAAATCTACTTAGGTATAATTTTTGCTAACAAATGCACACTTCTGTCTGTCAGAAGTTTGTGAATTTCACTTATAAATATTCAAAGATTTTCCTATCAAATTTTAATTCATTTTGCGGTTCAATACCGTTCGATTGCGTTTAAATGAATCTAAAACCGAAATTCTGAAACGATTTTAAATATTTTCCGATGAAAAATTTAAGCTTTGAAATAAAACATATTTAAACCTTGTAGAATATCGAAAATTTAAGGAATTTTTATGATTTTTCAACTTAATTTATCATTTCATTTACAAATTTTCTAAAAGTTAAAATCTAATTTTGAGCGTTCGGAAAATCATCATAATGAGACTATTACTATTAACACTTGCTTTTTTTCAATTTATCAATCTTTCTGCACAAAATAATCTAACCAATGTAAGCGGTCCCCAAATGGTCGGATACTATGAGCCTGAGCCTTTTATATCTCCGCTTTCACACTTTGCACCGAAGACCAAAGTGGAATCTAAATATAAAAACCCCATTTTTGAAGATAAAATCACCTACGCAGATCATGTATTTGAAGCTTCTTCATTCAGCATCCCGAAGATTCTGAATTATCCACAAATGGATTCGCTGATTTATGCTGAAAAATTAGTCAATGTACCCGAAGAAAGCGAGAGTTATTATATCCAGAAATTAACGCACAGCCGTCCGGCACTATTGCCACAGGCTTATGATGTACTTCTCGAAATCACTGATTTGTTTTACGAAAAAACCGGTAAAAAGTTGAGTATCTCTTCCTTGGTCAGAACAGAAGAGACCCAAAAGAAATTGCGGCGTGTGAACCGCAATGCCGCCAAAGGAACAAGTGCCCATGTTTTCGGAGCCGCTTTCGATATTTCTTATTCTCAGTACAATCATGTGAGAGGGCGTAATTGGAATTATGAAAATATTTTGCAGCAAATTCTCGATGATTTGGTAGCCGAAGGAAAGATTTTTTATATCAAAGAACGCAGACAACCTTGTTTCCACATTACCGTTCGTAATCCCGACCTGATTTATCCCGAAGATTATTTCAAACATGAACACGATGCACATCTGCACGATGATGGGGAAGAATTAGATGTCTGATTTCAATGAATGGCTTGAGACATTCTTGCTGCTATTTGTTTTTCTCTGAATTCTGAAGGCGTGCAACCCATGTATTTTCTGAATGCACTGTAAAATGAACTTTTGGAATTAAATCCCGATTCCAAACTTACTGCGATTAATGTATAATTCTCAAAATCAGGGTTTTCAAGAAATACTTTCGCTTCTTCTACCCGCAATCGGTTGATATATTCAGAAAAACCGATACCGAGCTTAGATTTTAAAATTCTGGACAAATGACTTTTGCTGATTCCCAATTTCTCTGACACGGTTTCCAACGTCAGATTGCTGTCAAGAAAATTCTTTTCGGTACGCATCAAACGTTCTAATTTATAAATGTAAGGACTGTTTTCTTCGGTAAAATGCAATTTTCGCAATGCTGTTTGCTGCAAAGAAAATTCCTTGATTTTCAATTGTTCCTGCAAGATTCCGAAACGGTAAATCCCAACATGTCCCAACGCATAAATCATGACGGAAATCCCTATCCAAAGCAGATAATAACCATGTTCGTTATAAACACCGCTAATCATTTCACGCACATGTAGATAAAGCCAATAAACACAGATTGTAAAGAAGAAGAAAACGGAGATTTTCAACCAACTCAGTTTGGTTTTCGGGATTTGAGTTATGCCTTTTTGTTGCTCCTTTTCAAACTGTCGGATCAGCTTGTAAGTCATTAAAATAATTAGAAACGAAAATAAAATACCGAATCCTGTATGAAAAATCATGATTTTGCCTACCAAACCTTCATGTTCTGCCGTGAAATTTCCAGAAAAATAAATGATTTTGAAAATGAATGTAATCAGTGAAAACACGATAAAAGGCAGATAAAATAATTTCTCAACGGATTTGACTTTGTCTTTGGGATAAAGAAAAAATTTGATGTAAAAGAAGTAAAAAACGATAATCAGCGTTTCAAAAGGAATATAAATATGACTGTAAAAATAGGCTTCGCTCACCGTTTCCAAAGTCCGCAACAAGTATTGAAAATTATTTACGGAAAGCACCAAAATCAAAAGGGCCAAGAAAATCGTGCTTTTGCTTCTGTACCTTTTGATGGCAAAAGCAAAAACAGAGAACATCACCCCCTGAATGCATCCCACCAAAAGAATCATATTTAAAATATCGTGAAACATGTATCACAAATTTAAATATTTGTTTCTTGTTAAAAAGCTAAGAAATTAATATGTTAAAAATATTTTTCAATGCTGCTTCCCATCTTTTCATCCTTCGTAATCTGCAGCGAAATCGGCATGCGGTCTTTGAGTTCGCTGACATGGGAAATGATGCCGACAATGCGGTTTTCCTGCTGCAACTGCATCAAAGTATCAAACACAATATTAACCGCTTCCGAATCTTGGGTTCCAAAACCTTCGTCGATAAAAAAGAAATTTTTGTCCGAACGGGATTGTGTCTGAACACTTTCTGCCAATGCCAACGCCAAGCTGAGGGAAACCTGGAAAGATTGTCCGCCTGAAAGCGTTTTCACACTGCGATGTCGCCCTTCATTCAAATAATCAACAATCTCAAAATCAAGATTTTCATTCAATTGCAAACTAAGTTGATTGCGTGTCATGCGATGAAATCTCAGATTGGCGTGATCACAGAGCTGACGAAGATAAATGGATGAAATAAAATTCACAAAACCCTGCGCCTTGAACAGCCCGGAAAGCGTTTTCAGGTTTTCTTCCCTTTTTTGCAGTTCAGTTTGTTTTTCCAATAAATGCTGTTTCTCCTCCAGCTCATTTTTCAACCGTTGCAACTCCCCTTCTGTTTTGGAAGTTTTGTCCGATAAATTTTGTAATGCTTCGGTCAGTGCATCTAACTTTTCTTTTTCCTTTTCAAAAAACGCATCACTTGCATCAAAGTCTTTGAGTTTTTGTTTTTGTTCTTCGATTTTAGCATTCAAATTTTCCCATTGGATTTTGAAATCCTCAATTTCCTTGCGGATAGCGACCGGATCCAAAGCCTGATTCAAAATACTGAGTACCACTTCTTTGGATTCGAAATTTCCCGATTGCAGTTTCTGTTGAATTTCATCGGAAATTCTTTCTGCTTTCTGATGAAGTTCATCGCAATTTTTTGTTAGGTTTTCTAAGGTTGCTTGCAAGGCTGCATCTTTGATTTTCAAATCATTGAATTGATTTTCAAATGATTTATAATCCTTCTCAATGCGTTCATTTTCAGTTTTTAAGTTGGACGCATTTTGGATAATTTCATCGGCAGCTATTTCAGAAAAACTATGAAAATCCAAAATTCTGAGATTTTGAATTTGTGTTGAAAACTTGGTTTTCAATTCATTCCTTTGGTTCTCAATATTTCGCAATGCTACTTGAAAACGTTCGATATCCGTTTGAATTCCTTTTAAAACCCCAGCCTGATTTTGGAATTCCTTTTCTTTTTGCGCAATTTGTTGTTCGGTTTCAAATGAGTTTTTTTGATGCAATTCAAATTTTTCCGGTTTTTCAGCATCAAATTCTTTCCAAACAAATAATTCCAAATGCTGTTTTTGCTGATTCTGAAAACCCTGCAACTCAGCTTCTTCCTTTAGAATTTGTTCCGAATAAATTTTCAGGTTTTCAAATATTTTTTCTGCTTGCGCTTTTTGTTGATTCAAAGCTTTGATTTGATGCTCAATATCCTTCAACTGCAATTGTATTTTCTGCAATTCATCAGAAACATCTTTTCCGGTCAAAACATTCGGATGTTCGTGGGAACCACAAAGCGGACAAGCTTCACCTTCATGCAGTGCATGCGCAAATTCAGTCAGTTTTTCTTCTAATTTCAGGTGATTTTCATGTTGTGACAATTGTTGTTTTTGTGTTTCAAAATCCTTCGCTTTTCTTTCAAATTCATTTTCAAAACTTTCGGGATTGATTTTCAAATCATTCAATACATTTTCAAGCTCTGATTTTTTCTTCTGAATTTCCCCGATATTTTTTTGCCGGTTTAGGATATGTTCCGTCAGATATTTATGGTTTTGATACCAGCCGGAAATATCAATCAGCATTTTGGCGTCACTTTTCTTTGCTTTTAATGCTGCAATTTCATCATTCAGTTTAGCCTGCTCTTCTTCGGTTTTTTGCTTTTCATTTTCTTTTTGCTGAACAACTTCATTGCCTTTTCTAAATCTTTCTTCTTCGGAATTAATTTTAGTCTCTATGTTTTTTAATTCTGCAATTATCTCGAAATCAAATACTTTCTGTTTTCTTTCTTCTAAATTTTCAAACTGAGGTTTTAAGTTTTTGATTTGATTTTCCAAATCCTGCAATTGATTTTTCATTGCTTCCGAATCCGTTTTTCGCGTTTCCAACTCATTGGTTTTCAATTGCAATTGTTTTTGTGTCTCCGATTCTTCTCTGATTATTTGCACAAAATGCAATTGCACTTTCTCAAATTCTTCAAGTTTTTTCTGTTGCAACGCATAAAACTCTTTGCGACTCTCAAAAGTTTTTAGTTTTTCATGATTTTGCTGCAAAGCCCGGTATTCTGTTCTTAAATCCTGTAATTTTCGGAAAGCTTCCGTAGATTTTTCGTGGTTTTCCCTGATTTTTTCTAAAGCATTTTTGAGTTCTTGCCATTGTTTTTCTAATTCGGACAAGCCTTCGGAATTCACTGTTTCATAAGCACTTAATTTACCTTTCAGCGTGTCTAATTCTGTTTTATTTCGGCTCAATAATACATTTGTTTTATCCTGTAAATCAAACTTTTGAAGATTAAAAATCTCTTTCATCATCACCGTTCTGTCCTTTGCCCCTAATTCCAAAAATTCCTTGAATTGACCTTGGGGAATAATGATGGTTCTTTTGAAATTTTCATAACTCAAACCGAGCAAATCCGAAGCATTGCTGTTTTCCAAAGATTTCCATTGCCCTTTAATTTCCTCATAAAAACCAGAAGAATAAGGCTTTACATCCTCAAAGTTTTTTGAATTACGTCTGAACTCTCTGATTGTTTTGAACTTTCTGTTTTCATGATTCTGAAATTCAAATTCAATATAAAAACGATTGGATTTCAAGTTCATCATGTTGTAACCTCTTTTGTCCCGTGCATTCAACCGTTCTGTTTCCCCGTAAAGTGCGAAAGAAATCGCTTCCAAAATGGAAGATTTTCCTGAACCGACGGCTCCGAAAATCCCGAATAAACCCGCCGAAGTCAGCTCTTCAAAATCAATGATCTGACGTTCCCGATACGAATAAAGACCTTCTATGATAAGTTTTAAGGGCAGCAATTTTTTAGTTTTTAAACTTTAATGATTATTTTTAAATGTTTTATTATCAATATTTTGCAACCTGAATTAATTTGAAAAAGCCAGAACTTCCTTCAATAAATTCATCAATTCTTCATTGGGTTCCTGTCCATCATTTTTGGTTTTGAAATAATCGATGAACAATTCTTCTAAACCTTTGTCCAAATTGATTTCTTTGATCTCCTGTAAATTTCCACCGGTATTTTTTACTTTTGGAATCAAATGAATGATTCCCGAATGCGACTGCATGATTTTCCTGCGCTCCTCGGCGGTCAGGAAATATTCGCTTTCCATGGTCAATTCCACCAACAAATCCGGATGTTCTTCTAACCATTTCACAGCGAAATCCACATTGTCAAAACTTTTTCGCGCCAAAGCCCTGCCATTTTTCAATTCAATTTTTTCCAAATGCGCATTTTCTCCCCGTTCAACCTGCACAATGCTGACAAATTTCTGTTGCCCGGCTTCACTGAAACTGTAAGCAAGTGGCGAAGAGGCATAAACCGCCGGGCGTTCGGCCGTACCTACATTTCTATATCCATGTAAATGCCCCAGCGCAGTATATTGAATTTGCGGTGGAATGATGTCCGAATAAATCAAATCAGCATTTCCGACACGAATCGGCTTTTCGCCTTCAGGTTCTTCCGGAATTTCTCCGCCTCGCCGCATCATGTACAAATGTGCTGTCAGCAGATTGACACCTTGCGCATCACAATAAGTTTCAGCGAGGTTTTGCCAGTTTTGGCGTAAAACATCTGCCAACGCGTCTTCCCTGTTTTCTTCTCCGAGATAGGCTTTCAATCTAAGTTCATTTGCATAAGAAGTGTGGATGATTCTCACCGGATAAGCTATATGTTTCAACTGAATTTCTATGAATCCGGGTACTGCATTTAGTATCTCAAAATCAGGCAACTTAAAAGGAGAAACTATTGCATTCGGATACCCAATCATCACAATTCCACAAGCTCTTGCCAGCGGATTCGGTGCATCGATCAACGAAGGTGAATCATGGTTGCCAGCGATGGCAATAACCGGTCGCTTTCCGTTGTTAGTCAGCGTTTTCATGGTTTTGTACAAGAGCTCAACGGCTTCTGTCGGCGGATTGAAAGCATCGAATAAATCTCCGGCGATAATCACTAAATCAACCTGTTGCTGTTCCGCAATCTGACAGATTTCATCCATCACCCTGATTTGCTCTTCCATTCTGGAATAGAAATCTAATTTTTTACCCAAATGCCAGTCAGCGGTGTGTAGAATTTTCATTACGGCTAATTTCGGGAAATAAAAATTCCGAACAAAAATATTTCAGTCAATAAAACACATTGATTTGATTTTGTGAATACTACAATTTTTACATCAATTCCCACTAAGGAAGGATTTTCTACAAAAACAGAATTCATTGTACAATGAACTACAATCTAAAAGTTTGAATTTCGACTTGCTTCGGCCATTGAGCGATGGTCATTGAGCACAGACGAAGTCTGCGAACGAAGTTCACGAAATGAACCGAAATGAACATTATAAAATTTACTTCAATTATTCCAAAAAGATTTCAGCCGGAATTTCTCTTGCTCCCAAACTCGATAAATGCGGTGTATAAACCTGACAATCAATTAATTCAAAACGATTGGCATATTTTTGTGCAATTCCACATTAGCTTGTCACATTTCATCCGTAATCCAAGTATCAGATTGTGAAGGCCTGAAAATGCGTTGACATCTTACAATCACCGCTTCAAAAGCCTGATTTTCCGTGAAAGTAAAAGTTTGGTCACGCAGAATTTTCTGCATGGATTTTGAATCTTTCAGTTCACTTGGAAAAAGTACAAATCTCGGATTCGGGAACCACCACAAAATCGGTTCTCCTTCGTTGTACCAAGGAAAAATCCCTTTGCTGTATGCAAGTTTCAAACGTTCAACCCCAATCTCCGCCATAAGCGATGATGCCGTGAAGATTGGTTTCGGAATAATCAGGAAAGGCAAGTTCCACGATCAGTTCTTTCAAAAAAAATTGAATTTTTTACTGTTGAAAAATCATTACAAAATCCGAATTAATCCCTGCCTGTTTGTTTATCAAATCCGACAATAGATTGAAATACAGACAATAAAATACTGAAAAGCATGGCCCACCAAAATCCATCCACATGAAATTTATCGCCCATGATCCAACTCGCAATCAGAATGATAACTGCATTGATCACAAAAAGAAATAAACCGAAAGTAATCAAAGAAGCCGGCAGTGTCAGGAACACGAGCAAAGGCCTGACGATGGCATTCAGTACAGCCAACACCAAAGCCAAAATCAAAGCCCCAATAAACCCTTCGACATGAATGCCCGGCAACAGATAGGACAGTGCCATAACCAACAAGGCGGTGATTACAAAACCAACAATTGTTCTCATATTTTTTTAAATTTTATCCGAAACTAATTTTACTCATTCAAAGTTCCGAATTTATGAGTTATTATAAAAGTTTTGTTTGAATTTCCTGAAATCCTTTTTGATAAAATATTTACTGCAAAAGGGATTAAATTTTCCCCAAAAGATATTTCATATTAACTTCACGGTCAATAATTTCCGGCAATTGCCCGATATTCACCCGCTCCTGCTTCATAGAATCGCGGTGGCGAAGAGTGACAGTGTTATCTTCCAAGCTTTGATGGTCAACAGTGATGCAGAAAGGGGTGCCGATGGCATCCATTCTGCGGTATCTTTTCCCAATGGAGTCTTTATCTTCGTACATCACATTGTAATCAAAACGAAGGTCATTGAAAATTTGATCGGCGATTTCCGGTAGCCCGTCTTTTTTGACCAAAGGCAAAATCGCGGCTTTGATTGGCGCAAGTGCGGGCGGCAATGTCAACACGGTTCTTTCGCTACCGTCTTCCAAAGCTTCATTTTTCAAGCTGTTGGAAAAAACGGCCAAAAACAAACGATCGAGTCCGATGGAAGTTTCCACGACGTACGGCACATAACTTTCATTTCTGTCATTGTCATAATATTGGATTTTCTTGCCTGAATATTTTTGATGTTGTTTCAAATCAAAGTCAGTTCTGGAATGAATTCCTTCGAGTTCTTTGAATCCGAAAGGAAATCTGAATTCAATATCCGTCGCAGCATTGGCGTAATGGGCTAATTTTTCATGATCGTGGTAACGGTAATTTTCTTGCCCCAATCCCAAAGTAAGGTGCCAGTTCAATCGATTTTGTTTCCATTTTTCAAACCAGTCCAATTCAGTTCCGGGTGGCACGAAAAACTGCATTTCCATTTGTTCAAATTCCCGCATTCTGAAAATAAATTGTCGTGCAACAATCTCATTTCTAAATGCTTTTCCGATTTGTGCAATACCGAACGGGATTTTCATTCTTCCGGTTTTCTGCACATTCAGATAGTTCAGGAAAATTCCTTGGGCAGTTTCGGGACGCATGTACAAATCCATGGAAGTATCGGCGGTTGCTCCGAGTTTGGTGCTGAACATCAAATTGAACTGACGAACGTCTGTCCAGTTTCTGGAACCGGTTTCAGGATCAGCGATTTCCAATTCTTCAATCAGGGCCTTCACGTCAGCGAGATTTTCAGTTTCCAAAGATTTGGCCATCCGGCTCAAAGTGATATCAATTTTTTGCTGATAATCAATCACCCGCTGGTTGGTAGCTACAAACTGTGCTTTGTCAAAAGCATCTCCAAATCGATTTTGGGCTTTCTGAATTTCCTTGTCGATTTTGGCTTCCAACTTGGCGCAATAATCCTCTATCAACACATCGGCGCGATAACGTTTTTTGGAATCTTTGTTGTCAATCAACGGATCATTGAAAGCATCCACATGCCCGGAAGCTTTCCAAGTAGTAGGATGCATGAAAATTGCGGAATCAATACCGACGATATTTTCATTGAGTTGAACCATCGCCTTCCACCAATATTGCTTCAAGTTGTTTTTCAATTCTGTCCCATTTTGGGCATAATCATAAACGGCCGAAAGACCGTCATAAATCTCACTGGATTGAAAAATAAAACCATATTCTTTGGCATGAGAAATAATTTGCTTGAAAATATGTTCTGACATAGCTTTGAATTAGGCTGCAAACTTAATTGTTTTTAATGGTTTTGTGAAATCAGAATTTATATTCTGTTTGAATGATTTATCCCATTTCAACTTTATATACCGACCTACAAAAAAATAAAAAACTTGTATGTCTCAAATATTTGATGCATAGAAATTAAGTTCATCTTCAGTTCATGTTAAAATAAAACGAAGAAGCCGCCCCATTTACAAAACGAGACGGCTTCCCTCTTTTTACACAATTAAGATTATTAATTACCGCATCTTGCAAGACACGATTTTAATCAAATCATTTCTTCACAATCTTGAAGGTTTCTACTTGTCCACCTTTCAAGACAGCTCTGACTACATATACGCCCTGTGGAAGGGAGTTTACGTTTACTTCGCCATGAAGGGCTTCCGTACTTCTTATGCTCAGCACTTTTTGATTGGTCAAGTTGTAAACCTCAATGGATTCAATCTCCCGGTTGGTTGAGATATACAAGATATCTTTTACCGGATTTGGCTGATAAGCAAAGCGGTAGGATTCTCTGGAAATCGCTTTGCCGGATGACAATCCCGGACAGCTCGCCATGTCGTTGTTCAACAGAACAGCTGTTTGTCCGATCAATGTTCCTGCGCCGGTTGACAAATCAAAGGCCACCATTTCTCCGTTGGTGTTTCTCATCGCAATCAGATGATTGTCTGCAATGTAAGCACTTCCAAAGCTCGAATTGGGCTGGTTCGCAAAGCCGAATCGCGTTACAACGCCTGTTTCGGGATTGATCTTGTACAGCCTGCCGTTGCGATAAACGCCGTAAAGCATTCCATCCTCCGGATTGTAAGCTACGTCATAAGATGCAATGGTTGTACTCAGATTGATGGCGGTAACTGTACCATCGCCGGCTAATGCTATTTTATAGATTACGCCGGTTGAGCCGTATTCATAGACATAATAATTGCCATCCAAGTCAAAGGTAGCCGATACGAAATCTCCGCTCGGAAGTCCCGATACTGCACCCAAGTTGGTAACCTCACCGGTTGCCGGATCGATTTTCAACATTTGATTGGTGTAAGTAACCATTGCATACAAATAATTATCTACCGGATTCAGACCCAATGCATTGTAGCGGTAGGCTGATGTGCTTCCCACCATTGTTCTATTGAAGTTTTCATCCAAGGTATAAAGTGCCGTTTTGGTGTTGCCCGCAGACATATAGACTTTGGGGTCGGTACATCCTTCCTCGCATTCCTGAGGTGCAGTTGTTGCCTCTGCGATTTCACTTGTACAACCCGTGGTGTCATTCACGATTCTTGCATAAACTGTAAAGCCTGTATCCGAGTATGCCGGTGCAGTCAGCGTCCAGTTTTCCATATCGGTTGACCATTCCAAGGTGAAGCCTTCGCCCGCAGCTTCGGCTGAAATGCTTCCTTCGGTGGAAGGACATACATTGTCACTGATGATAATCACAGGTGCATCAGGCATTTCACAACTGCCCGGATTGGTGGTTACCGCCTCAGAAGATGGGCTTACCACGCTTGCATCCAAATCACAAACATATCTTGTAATGATGCTCATTGATTCGGTCTGATTGTAAACAGGCAATGCTGTACTCCAAGTGGTGCCGCCGTCGGTTGAATATTCGATGTGTGCATCTGTCGGAGCTTCGCTTGAAGGGGCGTAAATCATGCCGCCACTCACTTCACAGCCTTCCTGACAAACGCTGTCTTCGAAAGAAACGTTGGCCGGAGCTTCTGTCAATTCAGGACAAGTCGGTGCAGGCTCGCTGTTCGTGGTGAATACAGCGTCTGTTGACCAGCCTGTACTTTCAGAGAATTCACAATAAACCCCAAGTCGCC
>Ga0265293_10006421_pt1 | contig 18855 bp, 20 predicted proteins | sample Munlanlewell138R_FD_192505 | JGI IMG/M metagenome (GOLD analysis project Ga0265293, IMG submission 192505) | Leachate microbial communities from a municipal landfill in Southern Ontario, Canada - Leachate well 138R | ecosystem: Engineered > Solid waste > Landfill > Unclassified | place: Canada... | reverse complement strand
TGGTGGGCGCCGAATGCGGCGCCGAACCCGGCCAATAACGCAAAACCGATGATTACCGTCGAACGCCCTACCTTGGGAATGCGCATATGCCGCTCCGAAGAAAATAAATTGATCACGCCATGCCTCGCCGCCATCCGGATGTCATTGTTCGCTCGCTGTCCGCAGGTATCCCAGCACGGTACAACCGTCCGAGCAGTCGAAAAACAAGCGCAGCTGTGCGGCGCCCGAGTTCCAGGTGTCCGGCGTGGCGGCGCCCTGCGCGGGCAGCCACTGCCGCTCGAACAGATGGGCCGCCATTTTTTTCCGCGCCGGCTCGAGGGGGCCTGGAACCTTGAGCATTGCCAGCGACGGCTCCCCCTGCTCGTCCGAACCTACCGAAAAGACCAAGGTGGACCAGGGAGGATGCCAGAGTGGACGCGCCGCCTCGGGAGAAAGCGGCGCGCGCGGCTGCGGCATACGCATTCCATGGGATAAAGCGGATATGCGCCCGGCCGTGCCATTGCCTGTCGAGCGCAGCTCCGCCAGCCAGTGTCGGCCTTGCGCCAGGCCGGACAGAACCAACACATCGCCCTGCACGAGAACACGCTGGAAGTACGCCGCCTGGCCCGCGAGGCTGTATGCGGCCGTCATCAGCGACGCCGAAGTATTGAACGTCCATAGCGACATGGGCACGCCTGTCAGCACGATGCGCTGCTCCGGCGACCAGCGCAGAACCGGCATATCGGCAAGCTCCGGAAATGGCGGCATGCCGTTTTCCCCGCTCGGAGCCGCGCCGTCGAGCAAGGTTTGCGACGACGGGCCGGCGATCAATCCCAGTGCCAGATAGAACGTTGCAAGGCATCGCAACGAACCTGTACGAGCATGAGACATCGTTGCCTCTCTATTCATGGCCGTCCTCCGGCAACGGGCGGAAGCGCCGGCGCGACATGGCGATCGGGCACCAAATCGACCCAGGAGGCCAGCCAGTCGGACGCGGGGACGGGACGCCGCCATGGTTGATCCACGGCATGCATCACCTCTGTGACCGACTCCGAAAGATGACGGGAGACGCGCGCATGATCCACCCAGGCCAGGCCGGAGCCGCCCATGACGGCCTGGGCATGGCGATCGCCGGAAGCATGGCCGACCCCCGCGACGATGCTGGTGCTGCGCGCCACCGTAGGATAGGCCTGCGAGAACCGCCACCATACGACGCCGGATGCGGGTGGCTGATCGACCCACGGAGAAACGCCCACTCGACTGCGGTAGATGCCGTCGTCATGCGCGTGCCAATCCCGCCTCAGGCGGGCGGCATGGACTTGATCGCGGCCGATCTGTCCCGGCGTGCCGACTTGCCGCTCACGGTCGACGGTCCACGAAGCGCCGAACCGATCGTGCGCTTGCAGGACGCGGCCCGCGGTATCATGCCAGCGATGCCGCTCGACATGAAGATAGGGCGACAGCACGTCGCTTGGACGCAATCCGTCGACACTCTGCCTGGTCAACGAAAAGGCGCCATGGCGGCCCGCGTGATCGGCCTGCAGCGCCATGTCCTGCAGCCGGCCCACCCATGAAACGGCGACCCACATCGACAGCAGCGCCACCAGCACGACGATGCCTTCGGCCATGGCCTGCCCCTGCTGCCTCTGCGCTCGCTCGGCGACGAGGTGCGCCACGCGCTCTGGACGTATCATTTTCGTTCCTCCAAGAAGGAAGCATGAGGATGGGCGACGAGCCGGGCTTGCCAATACGGCCGGAACAGATTCGCGTGTTCGAGACGGCCGTCTTCACGGCCTGCGGGGCGCGCAAAGAACGTTTCCGCGGCGCTGCGCGTGGTCACCACGCGATCCGTATCGGCGGTGCGATGCAAGCTCAAGGCGAACGCGATCCTTCCGTTCGACGCGGACTCGCCCACATCATGGAATCCGGGCAGCCCGCCTGTATCCCATAGCCGCCGTGTCACATGCGCGCGAGAGTTCGCCAACGGGTTGGCGCTGCCGGCGGCGATGTCCCAATCCGTGCTGTCGCGCACCCAGCGCCAGAAATCGACCTCGGAAAAATCGTCGGGCGGCGCGTCCGTATGCGGATCGTCCAGCACATGCCCCGTCGCACCGGCCAGCCACCCCCACCCCATGGGATATTCGCGGTAGTAGCAACCTATCCATTGATTCGACCTCAGGGCATGGTAAGACAGGGTATCCACGGACTGCCATCGTCCCTGATCGTCCATTTGAGTCGTGCCGCGCCGACGCAGCTGATGCCGCAAACCCGGGCACATGGGGCTGACCACCCAGTTGTTGTAGGCGGTATGGTGACGCGGCGCCAGAAACCCGTACCGACTCGCCGCCGCCCTGACGACGGGTGCCAGATGGCGAGGGCCGGACAACAGGCTGACGGCATCCGGCCATTCGTCGGTATCGAACTCCAAGCGGAACGTTCGATCAGGCGAGGCTTCGAAATTGGCTTCTAGAACCGTTTCGATCACATGGCGGCGCACGGCGGGCAATGTCTCGACGATACTCGCTTGCGCGCGAGCCAGTACCTGCCTGACCGTCGCATCGTGAGCCATGTAGGCGGCGGCCAGCTGGGGCTGCATCGCTCCCAGACCCACCGCCCGCCTTGCCGCCGAATAGGCCGCCGCATGATCGGCCCCGAACAGCATGCCGATGACGTGCATGGGCGGATTGCCGCTGAACAATTGCCGGGCCTGGGCTTCGCCCAGCGCCGCCCAGCTGCTCAAGGTTGCCAGATGCGCCATCGCAACCTGGTTGGCGATGTGCGCGCGATTGATGTAGGCCGCCGTATTCATCGCTCTTGCCTGGACCACCGCGCCGCTGTAGGCAGCGGCATCCAGAGCATGGGTGTGCCGGACCTTGACCGCAACCATTTGGGATACGCTGAAATAAGCGACGAACGCCAGAGCCATCGCGCCAAGGAGCAGCATCCCCCATACCAAAGCCTGGCCCGACTGGGCGCGGGGGCCGGCGATCGGCACGTCTTTCATGTTCAGTTGCCCGCGTTGCCGGTAAAGGATTTCAAGGTCTTGGCCGCGGTCTGCCCCGCGGCCGAATCCGCCGCGGATTGCGCGGCCCGGGACTGTTCGGATCCATCTTCGCCCGCGAGTTCCTTGGCCATCGCCGCCGTCTGAGACCGTATGACTTGCCCGAACAATTGATAGACGGCGATCGCCGATACCGCAACCAGGGCGACGATAATGATGTATTCCGTCATTCCCTGGCCTAGTTGTTTGCTTCGTTTGGTTTGCATGCCGCGCTCCTGTTTTTCGATGAAAACAGTGTGCGCTTCGCCTAGAGCGGCGACAATTCGGAGATGCCGAACTGGCTGAATTCAGCGCACGACCCACGGCCCGCTTTCTTGTTTGCCAATGACGGATATGCCTGAACGGCCGCCACCGCTTCCGTCAGAGTTCAGTCAGCAAGCTCATGCATGATATGGATCCAATAGGTTCCCTTTATTTTGAAATCGTGTATTGATAGGAAGATGGCCGTGACTGATCGAATCGCATGCTCTTGCCCTGAAACGACCGACCTGCGGAAGATGTCGACCAGGCCGATCGTCTTTACGACACGCATCGCCGCGTCGCTTGCGATAGTGGCGCTTGCCGCCTGCGCAGGCGTCGACTCGCCACGTGCAACCGGTTCGGCAAACCAAACTTCGATCTCCAACGTCAGCCAAGATAAGAATGTCGGGCGGGCAGCTGTTGCTCCAGGACTATTCGAACTTGCTCATATGGATCATCGCCTCTACGTTACGTCGGCCGGGGATGACCGGCGCAACGGCAAGCCCGGCCATATCCTGGTCATCGATCCTGGCAGTTTGACGATTTTGCAATCGGTTGAAAGCGCAGAGAAACCTTTTGCATTGGCGGTAAACCGTAAAACGAGAACCTTGTATGTTGGCCACTCCATGGATCGCCGCGTCAGCGTCTACGACATGCGCGACATGGCGCGCACAGCCGTGATTCAGCTTGACGGTATCGATAAACGCAGCGGTAAACCATATCGCAGCCGTCAATTGCTGGTCGATGAGACAACGAATACGGTCTATGTGAGCAGCCCGTCCGATGACGGCCCCGTCTGGGTGATCGACGGCGCCACATCCACACTGCGAGGCACGATTGAAGCAATGGGAGGTCCTGGGCTGGCCCTGGACCCTGTTCAGGGACGTCTGTATACCAGCGGCCGTGGATTCTGGAGACTAGCCGATACGAAAACCGGGAAAATGATCGCCCGCCATCCGGTGCAGGACAAGCCTGAAAGGTTTCTCGTCAATGTGGATATCGATCCCAAGACCAGCCGCCTGTTTGCCTCGGATAGCAAACATGGCGAGCTGCTCGTTCTAGAACCTGCGTCGGGCAAGGCGACCAATGTCGTGGCGACGGGCGCCGGTGCGATGGGCGTGAAGATCAACGCGCCCCATGAAGAGGTGTATGTCAGTAACCGACAAGCCGGCACGGTGACTGTAATTGACACGAATACGCTAGCCGTCAAGCGTTCGATCGAAATAAAGCCGTTCCCCAATAGTTTCGCGATCGACGAGACTACCGGCGAGGTGTATGTCAGCGTCAAGCAATCGCGCGACCCGAAGAGCGCGGGCTATCGAAATGACAAGAAAGAGTCGATTGCGCGCTTCAATGCGAAAATGCCGTAAAGCCTATTCGCAAGAAGCCGGCTGAGTTCAGCTCGGGACGGATTCCGGCAACGGCGTCAGAACCAGGCGCCGTCCCGGCCGATGACGGCGTGGAAAGGCAAGGCGTCGCCGTATTGCATCAACCAGCAATCGAGTTCATGGCCTACGTGCGTCAGCACGAGCCGATCGACGGCAAGCCCGTCCACCGAAGCCAGCGCGCTGTTCAGGTCATTATGATTGCGCGGGGTCTCCGCCGACGGCGGGAAGGAACAGTCCAGCACCAGCGTCTGGATGTCCAGTCTTTCCAGAAAGCGGCGGGTAGCGTCCGGAAACCCTACGGTATCGGTCAAATACGCAATGCACTGCCCGCCGCCGATCGGGGTAAAGATATAGCCGAACGTCGGCTTGGAATGCGTCAACGGCACGGGCGTCACGCGCATGGCGCCCAGATCGAAGGAGTCGAACGCCGCCAAGGCCCGGGAAAAATCCAGCATGCCGCTGTGCTTGAAAAGATCCGCAAAACCTTCCTTGTCCGGCGGCCCCAGCACAGGCATGCGCATGCCCCGCCCCCAGCGCCAATGCAGCAAGCCTTGCGCATGATCGGCGTGGTAATGCGTCTGCAAAATCCCTTGGATGGAGCCCGGCTCGAAACGATCGGCCAAGTCCATCAAGCCGGCGTCGATCAGCCAGCGTTGGCCGTCACACTCCACGACGGCGCAGGTCGGGCCCCGCCTGAACTGCGGCTGCAGCCTGGCCCGCTCGCACGCCGCGCAGCCGCAGTTGTACACAGGCACCTGGCCCGAGTTGCCAGTGCCCAGCAAACCCAAACGTATCATGGTCATGGCCTTCATTACCTTACTTGCCGCACGCAGTGCGCTGCAGGTAATGATACAAGGTCGTGACGGCCTGTTCCGGATCTCCCGAATTGTCCACGACGAACACACCGTCCTTCGCGTCCAACGATGCATAGAAGCCATTGCGCCGCAGGCGCGCCGCGATTTGCTCCTCCGATTCCCTCCTTCGATGCAGCAAGCGTTGCCTGAGCAAGACAGCCTCGACCCGCAGCAGCACCGCAATCACATTGCCATACTGCAATCTGGCCTGAGGAAAATAGGCTCGCGATCCATTGAGCAATACGTCCCGACCCTCGGACAAATGACGGGACAGCTCGACGGGCACGCCGTACGACATGCCGTTCGCCTGCCAATGCATCGCGAATCGGCCTTCGCGGCGCATGGATTCGAACTGCTGGTCGCTGACGACCTCTTCCGCATCGTCGCCGCCGGGCTCGGGGCGAGTGACGATGCGCCGCACGACGTGGCAATCGTCGCCCATCATGCCGCGCAATCCGCGCAGTACGGTGTCTTTGCCTGAACCGGATGGTCCCATCAAATAGATCAGGCGGCCGGACATCAGAACACTCTCTGTCCGCGCGACCATACACGGTCGACCAGCAGGTCCCGCCCATGCTCGCGCACTCTGACGAGATCGGCGCGCAGCCCTATTCGGATCTCACCGCGGTCCACGAGTCCGGCGGCCTGTGCCGGCGCCCGGCTGATCGTGGCGATGGCGGCGGGCAGATCATAGTGATTCGGCGCATCGGCCAGCCGCTTGGCCGCCTGCAGCAGGCTGGCCGGATAGTAGTCGCTGGACAGGATGTCAAGCACGCCTTCTTGCGCCAGGGTCGATGCCGCGACGTTGCCGGAATGCGAGCCGCCGCGAACGATATTGGGCGCGCCCATGAGCACCTTCATGCCCAGCTGGTGACTGAAGTTTGCCGCCTCGGTCGTAGTCGGAAACTCGGCGATGCTCATGCCGAAGTCCGCGGACTCCTTGGCGTGCTCGATCGTCGCGTCGTCATGGCTCGCCACGGACAAGCCGCGCTCGCGGCAGATCGCCACGATGTCGCGCCGATACTTGTCGCTGTAGCGCTGCGCATTTTCCAACTGCCTGACGATGAATGACTCCATCTCTTCGTCGCTCATGTGATACTTCCCTTGGTAGTACTCGCGGTACTTTTCCAGCTTGACGAATTGGCGCTGTCCGGGCGAATGATCCATCACTGAAACCAGCTGCACCAACGCATGGTCGACAAGCTCCTTGAACACAGGCAGCGTTTTCTCATGGCTGAGTTCGCAGCGCAGGTGCAGGCGGTGATCGGCCCGGGTGTGTTCGTTTTCCCGGGCCTGGGCGATGGCCTGCAGCATGGCCGGCAATTGACGCATGCGATCGCCCTTCGGGCTGATATCGCCTATCGATAGCGCATCGAAGACGGTGGTAATGCCGGCCGAGACGATCTGGGCATCGTGAGCCAGGACTGCCGATGCGGACGGCCAATCCACGCCGGGACGAGGATTCATGTACTTTTCCAGGTTGTCCGTATGCAGTTCGACCAATCCCGGCATGAGATAATCGCCTTGAAGATCGACGGCCTGGGGCAAGTTGCAGCGCTCGTGTCCGACGTCCTGGATAAGGCCGCCCCGAACGCACACGGAACCCGGAATGATTTCATCCGCGGCGACGATCCGCGCATTGGTGTAGATCTGCTCGTTAAGCATCGGCATGCTCCTCGGCGCACATGTCCAGATACTGATCGGCGATCCGCGTCCTTACGCCCTCTTCGTGCGAGATGGCGATCAGCGCCGAGCCGGCCGCCTTGGCTTCGGCGATCAGGTCGAGCACGACGTCGCGATTGGCCTGGTCCAGCGACGCCGTCGGCTCGTCCAGCAGCATCAGGGGCCAGTCCACCATGAAGCTACGCGCGATATTGACGCGTTGCTGCTCGCCTCCCGAGAACGTGCCCGGCGCCAAAGGCAATAGCGCCTCGCCGATATTCAGGCGCCGCAGCAGCTCCCGGGCGCGCGACTCGGCCTTGGCCGCCGTCATGCCGCGTTGCAGGGCGGGCTCCATGACCACGTCCAGGCAGGCGACGCGGGGGATGACGCGCAGAAATTGACTGACGTAGCCCATGGTCCGGCGGCGAACGTCGAGGATGGTGCGCGGCTCGGCGCCAACCAGCTCCAGCGGCCGCCCTTCATGGCGCACGCGTATGCTGCCGGTCATGGGACGGTAGTTGGCATACAAGGTGCGCAACAGCGTGGACTTTCCCGCGCCGGACCGTCCATGCAGAATCAGGCACCGGCCTGGCTGGACGTCGAAGCGGACCGTATCCAGCACGTCCAGAACGGCGCCGTTCTGCTGGTGCAGAACGAAGGTCTTGGACAGTCCGTTTACTTCTATTACCGCATTCATTTCATAAGCCTCAAGGTTGTAAGACCGACGACACCAGCAGCTGGGTGTACGGATGCTGCGGATCGTCCAGCACCTGATCCGTCAGGCCGCTTTCCACGACGCTCGAACGGCGCATGACCAGCAATCGATCCGCCAGCAGCCGCGCGACGGCCAGATCGTGGGTCACAATGATCACGGCCAGCCCCAGTTCGCGCACGATGCCGCGCAACAGGTCCAGCAGATGAGCTTGAACGGACACATCCAGTCCTCCGGTGGGCTCGTCCATGAAAACCAATCTGGGCTTGGAGACCAGATTGCGGGCGATTTGCAAGCGCTGCTGCATTCCGCCCGAGAACGTCCTGGGCAGATCGTCGACGCGCGCCGTATCTATCTCGACGTGCGCAAGCCAGTCGAGCGCCTGCCGGCGCAAGCGTCCGTAATGACGCTGTCCCTGCGCCATCAGGCGCTCACCGATGTTGGCTCCGGCCGAGACGTTCATCCTGAGGCCGTCGCGTGGATTCTGTTCCACGAATCCCCACTCCGTGCGCAACAAGGCGCGGCGCTGCGCTTCGGCGCACGCGTAAAGGTCGAGCTGCTCGCCGCCGGCCGAGACATAGTTGACGCGGCCGCGGTCGGGCCGCGCACGCCCCGCCAGCACGCCGAGCAAGGTGGACTTTCCGGATCCCGACTCGCCCACGATGCCCAGCACCTCGCCGGCGTGCAGATCGAACGACACGCCCTGGCAACCCTTGTCCGCGCCGTACAGCAACGTCAGATCATCGACGGATAACAAGGTAGTCATGCCTGCTCCTGTTGCTGGGCGCATCGCTGGCCGCAATAATCGGTATCCGAGCAGATGAACTGGCGCGTGCCCTCGTCGTCGACGATCAGCTCGTCCAGGTAGGATTCGCGGCTGCCGCAGAATGCGCAGCAGGCGTCCCACGCGGGCAACTCGAAAGGATGGTCTTCGAAATCCAGGCTGACGACGCTCGTATAAGGCGGCACGGCGTACAGGCGCTTTTCACGCCCCGCGCCGAACAGCATCAAGGCCGGGCTTTGGTGCAGTTTGGGGTTGTCGAACTTAGGAATCGGCGAAGGATCCATCACATAACGTCCATCGACCATCACGGGATAGGCATAGGTGGTGGCGATATGGCCGTGCAGCGCGATGTCCTCATAGAGCTTGACGTGCATGACGCCATAGTCGTTCAACGCATGCATGGCTTTGGTCTGCGTCTCGGACGGCTCGATGAAGCGCAACGGCTCGGGAATGGGTACCTGGAATACGAGCGTCTGGCCCTGCCGCAACGGTATTTCAGGAATGCGATGCCTTGTCTGGATGACCGTGGCCTGGCGCGTCGACTCTGTCGTCTCCACCCCGGCGGTGCGATGAAAGAAGCGCCGTATGGATACGGCATTGGTCGTATCGTCCGCACCCTGGTCGATCACTTTAAGCACGTCGTCGGGCCCCAATATAGCGGCCGTCACTTGCATGCCTCCGGTGCCCCAGCCGTACGGCAACGGCATTTCGCGCCCGGAAAACGGCACCTGGTAACCCGGAATGGATACCGCTTTGAGCAGGCCGCGGCGCAAAGCGCGCTTGGTCTGTTCATCCAAGTAGGCAAAGTTGTAGGCTTCGGAAATATCGCCGGTCTCTTGAATCCGGCGACCTCCGGTAGAGCATGCCTGCGTCATACCTGTGTCTCCATGTTGGATTGCGCCGCTTCGCGACGCAAAGTTCGGATCAGATCCAGCTCGGACTGGAAGTCGACGTAATGGGGCAACTTCAAGTGCGATACGAAACCCGAGGACTCGACGTTGTCGCAATGCATCAATACGAACTCCTCCTGCTGCGCCACCGACGTTACGTCTTCACCGTACTCGTCCGCGCGCAAGGCGCGATCGACCAGGGCCATCGCCATCGCCTTGCGCTCCGCATGGCCGAAAGCCAGGCCATATCCCCGAGTAAACTGGGCGGGCTCGCTTTTATTTCCGACGAACTGGTTGATCATGTCGCATTCGCTGACCTCGACCGAAGCGATGGAGACGGCGAAACCCAATTCGGGCGGCTCGATCCACACATCCACGTCGCCAATGCGAATTTCGCCCGCGAACGGATGGTTGCGACCATATCCCCGCTGCGTCGAATAGGCCAGCGCCAGCAGAAAGCCTTCATCGCCGCGCGCCAGGCATTGCAGGCGCTGTGATCGGTTGCTCGGGAAATCGAGCGGATCGCGCGTGATGTCCGAAGCGGGAATCTGGGCATCCTTCTCTTCCTGGATCAGCCCTTCCCGTACCAGCTGCGCGGTCACGCGTGGGCAATCCCGTCCGAGTTCCACAGGTTCGACAGCGCCGGACGCCGCTTGCTCTTCGCCCGCCATCGTCGGCCGAGCGCAGCAGGCATGCTCGTCCAACAAGGAAAAATCCAGCAATCGATGGGTGTAATCGAAGGTGGCGCCAAGCCGCTGTCCGCCGGGCACGTCCTTGAACACGGCTGAAATGCGGCGTTGCACATCCATGCTCGAAGTATCCACGGGCAAGCTGCTCAGAAAGCGCGGCAAGGTCGTCCTATAGGCGCGCAGCAGGAAAATGGCTTCCGTCAGATCGCCCGCCGCCTGCTTGATCGCCAGGGCGGCAAGCTGTTCGTCATATAAGGCCCCTTCGTTCATCACGCGAGCCACGGCAAAAGAAAGCTGTTGGCGGATCTGCTCCACGCCAAGCTCGGCCAGTCCCGTATCGCCGCGCCGTTTCCGCGCCAGAAGCGCATGCGCTTGGTCGATGGCCTGCTCACCACCTTTCACCGCTACATACATGATGCTTCCTCCTCGATCGGACAAATCACGCGAGTACTGCGCGGCAAGGCGAGCAGGCTGTCGCCCGCCGTAAAAATGAAATCCAGTCCACGCGGGAATGCGCGGCCGGCTTTTCGCTCGAGGAATAGGCTCTTTGGCACGGGCAATGTGACTTTTCGCTGCCCGTCGACGCCCGGGCCGCGCCATACGCCCGGCTGTCCGCCGGACAGCGCCGGCAACTGGGCAATGATGGTGCAGGACCGGTCCGGATCGCGATCGCTGCCGGGATCGAAGCCGGATACGTCGTGCAGGTCGGCTTCGCTCAGCAAAGCGAACTGGGCTTGCTCGCGGCTGGATACAAAGGGACTTGCGCAATGAAAGGACAGGTTCGCGCGCAAAGCCGGCGTATCCAGCAAGCGGCTGACCCAGACCGGCGTTGCGCTGTCCAGCAAGGTCAGGCACAAAGCATAGGTGGCGGGATGCAAGCCCTTTAGCTCAGGCGGATTCGGCACGCCGTGCACCGTGCCGGGCTCGGACATGGCCGACAAGGCCAAACGAAATACACGCTGCGATTGCGTGACGGCATCGTCGAATCCGCCAACCAGAAGATGATCGGCGACATGCCCTGCGGAGCCCGCTTGCTTCATCATGATAGTTGCCATCAATCCTCCCCTCGCACCAGCGTGGAGAACCGCACGCGCGTTTGCGCGCTGCGTTCGGCCTTCTCGGCGCGCTCGCGCCGCTGCGCCTTGGCCATGGGCCGCACCAGTCTCTGCATCCAGGTTTCGTGCTCGGGACCTTGCAGGTGCGCATCCGCCAACGCGGCCAGTTCCGCTCTGCGCAGCTGGCGCCCGGCCACATAGCTGTATCCGAGCGTGCCCTGCGCCAACTTGACGACACAGCGCGTGACGGTCATTTCACCGAGATTGAACGCCTGGCCGTCCCCGCCGGCGCGAGCCCGCACCATCACCATGCCGACTTGCGCCGGACGCAAGCGCTCATAGGGCTGAGCCTGCAATAGCTCGGCGTGCTCATCCAACTGCTCACCGGTTCTGGCCAATACGGCCATCCAGTGCTGACGCAACGACATATCGCCTGTCTGTGCGTGCTCATGCTGCTGCATGCCATTCTCCTGAAACAAAATAAAGCCGGTTTCGGCGTCCGTCCCCCCGGGACGAGGCGACCCCAAGCTCGGATCCGCAAGCGGAAAAATCAAATGAACTGCTTGCGCAAGCGCTGGGACAGTATGTCGATCACGCTGACGAAAACAATGATGATGATCAGGATCGCGCAGGTCTGGGCCATCTGAAATCCGCGGATGGCCTCCCACAAGATCACCCCGATGCCGCCGGCTCCCACCATGCCCACCACCGTCGCCGAACGCACATTCGACTCGAAGCGGTACAGGGCATAGGAAATCCATAAAGGCATGACCTGAGGGATGACGCCGAAAATCACTTCCTGCATGGCGCTGGCGCCCGAAGCGCGCACGCCTTCGACCGGCCCGTTGTCGATCGCCTCGACGGCTTCGGCGAAAAGCTTGGCCAACACGCCCGTGGTGCCGATGAATAAAGCCATGACGCCGGCGAACGGCCCCAGTCCGACCGCCACGACGAACAGCATGGCGAACACCATCTCGTTGATCGACCTGAAGGCATCCATGACGCGGCGTACCGGTTGACACAGCCACCAGGGCGTGATGTTCTCCGAACAGAGAATGCCGAGCGGAATCGAACTCACGACGGCCAGCGCGGTGCCCCATAGCGCAATCTGCACAGTGATCAGCATTTCGCTGAGGTAGAGCCGCCAATAGCGAAAGTCCGGCGGAAAAAAATCCGCCAGGAATTCACGCATATTGCCGGAATCGCGCCAGAGCATGCCCGGATTGATTTCCGCCCCATTCCAGGACCAAGCCAACAACAACGCCAGGATCAGCCACCATGCCGTGGTCTTCCAGGAACGCGCCGGCGGCTGCGCCGGTGCGATGCCGTTCATTGCTGCCATAAGTACGCGATCCGTTTCATCTGATGGACAATGAACACGGACAGTCAGCCCGCGTTGGCCGCCGCCTTCGGGCGTTCAGCCAAGCGGGCTTGAAGCTGCTCCAGCTTCTGATCGATGGCCTTCAGACGCTCCGCCTTCTCGGCTTCGCCGAAGGTCGTGTCCGCGATCAGTTGAGTGCGTGCCTTGAACAACTCCAGTTGGCGGATGGGCAGCAGTTGATCGTTGTCCGACTTGCGGAACTTGCCCCACTGCAGTCCAGCCAGCACTTTCATTTCCGCATCGTTCTCGCCATAGGTGGTGAAGAACGCCATGAGCTTGGCTTTCGCCTCGTCGGGCAGGCTGGTGCGCCACACGATGGGATCGCTCGGTATCAAGGGCGAGCGCCAGATTTCCTTGATCTCCGCCGCCTTGGCCGGATTGGTCTGCTGCAGGCGGTCCATGCCTTCGGTATTGAAGGTGGCCACGTCCACTTGCTTGTTGGCCACGCTCAGCGCATTCACCTCATGGCTGGCATTCAAAGTCCGCTTGAATATCTTGACGGGATCGACATTGTTCTGTGCGAATACATAGTATCCGGGCACCAGATAGCCAGACGTCGAATTGGGATCGCCGTTGCCGAAGCTCAAGTCCTTGGCATTCTTGAGCATGTCCTGGACGGAATTGATGGGGCTGTCCTTGTGCGCGACCAGCAGGCTCCAATAGCCCGGATCGCCATTGGCCGCGACGGTTTGCGCAATGACCTCTCCGCCCGCGCGATCCACGGCCTCCATGGCCGATTTGTTTCCATACCAGGCCACGTCCACCTTATTGAAGCGCATGCCCTGGATGATGCCCGCGTAGTCTGGAGCGAAAAAGGCGTTGACCTTGTAGCCGGTCCGTTTACTCATGTCGGCCAGGAATGGCTCCCAGAGCACTTTCTGATTGCTCGAGGACTCGGTCGAAATAATGCCGAAATTGATTTCCTTGATCCCCTGCTCTTGAGCGGAAGCCAGTCCGCACACGCCTAGCAAAGCCGTGCACAACAACGTGCGACGAATGGTATTGATCATATGAATAACTCCTGTTTTCTAGTGCCGGCCCGCCCATGCAGGCCGTGGATGGAACGCTCGGTCGATGAAATGAGATCAGGCCGCCGCCAGGGCGACCGGAGACAGCACGGATTGCCCGGCACGATCGGGCATGACCAGCGACAGATCCAGATCGCCGCCATACAAATCGTTGAGGAACTTGCCGTTCAGCGCATGCACCGAGCCGTCGAAATGAATGCGGCCGTTCTTGAGCGCCACCACGCGCTCGCAATAGCGCATGGCATAGTCGACTTGATGCAAGGTGACGACGACGGTCTTGCCGTCCTTCTCGTTGATGTCGGCCAGTATTTCCATGACCTTGCGCGCCGACTCGGGATCCAGCGATGCGATGGGCTCGTCCGCCAGGATGACCTGCGCCTGCTGGCACAAGGCCCGGGCAATAGCGACGCGCTGCTGCTGCCCGCCGGACAGTGTCGACGCGCGCCGATGCGCATGCTCGGCTAAGCCCACGCGCTCGAGCGCGGCCATGGCGCGACTCTTTTCTTCTTGACTGAACAAGCCCAGGCAGCCGCGCCAACGCGGCATTCGGCCCAGGCAACCTATCAGCACATTGGTCAGGACGCTGAGCCGTCCGACCAGATTGAATTGCTGGAAGATGTAGCCGATGTCGGCTCGCAGGCGGCGCACCTGGCGATCCAGGCGGCCGCCGGCCTGCACCATGCGTCCCAGCACCTGGACCACGCCGTCCTGGTGTCGATCGCTGCACGCCAGCCCGGAAAGCTGACGCATCAACGTGGACTTGCCGGAGCCCGACGCGCCGATCAGAGCCACCATCTGGCCGGCACCGACATCCAAAGCCAGGTTGTAAAGAACCTGCTTGCCTCCGAAGCTTTTATTCAGGTGCTTTACGCCGATTACCGTCGTTTTCATACTCGTCATTCCTTGGCGGCAGCGAAAGCCGCTCACGTAATGACGAGAATGATAAGGACCCTATATGACCGTGCGATTGCCGGGAAATGACAGTTTTATTTACATGTCATGAAAAAAAGGCGCACCCAGGTAGGCGCGCCGCTACACGAAATTTTCTGCGCGATCCGGCCGATGCACGTGGCGGGCGCGGATCGGCGTTAACTATTTCACTTGCACCCGAAGCTCTCCCAGCCCGGCGATCGAGCCGACCATGAGATCGCCCGCCACGACGGGACCGACGCCCTCGGGCGTGCCGGTGAAAATCAAATCGCCCGCTTTGAGCTCGAACAAGCCCGACAAATAGGAGATCGTATCGACGACGTTCCAGATCATTTCCCCAAGGTCGCTGGATTGCTTGGTCTCGCCGTTGACGCTCAAGGAAATGGCGCCGGCATCCAACAAGCCCGTTTTGCGCACCGGATGCAAAGGCCCCATCGGCGCCGAAAAGTCGAACGCCTTGCCCGTTTCCCAAGGGCGGCCCTGCTTTTTGGATTGCGCCTGAAGGTCGCGACGGGTCATATCCAAGCCTATCGCATAGCCCCAGATGGCGGCGCGGGCTTGTTCCGCGCTGAGATCGCGCCCACCCGCCCCCAGCGCGACGACCAGCTCGATTTCATAATGCAGGTTCGACGTGCGCGGCGGATAAGGCAGGATTGCGGCCTGCTGGTCTGGCACCACGAGCAAGGCGTCGGCCGGCTTGCAGAAAAAGAACGGATCTTCACGGCCCGAAAAACCCATTTCCTTGGCATGCTCCGCGTAGTTGCGTCCCACGCAGTAGATACGCCTGACCGGAAACGACGCACCGCTGTCTGCCACTGGCGCCAGCACCGGCGGATGCAAGGGCAGGACGGTATCGTGATCAGTTGCTGGATTCGGCATAGCGCTTGGCTCCGTCCAGGATTTCCTTCTCGGCCGCCTTGGCGCCGTCCCAACCCTTGACCTTGACCCATTTTCCCTTTTCCAGGTCTTTGTAATGCTCGAAGAAATGCTTGATGCGCGCCAACTCCTCTTCGGGCAGGTCTTCCGGCTTCTCTATGTGGCGGTACGGAGGATAGAGCTTGGTGACCGGCACGGCCAGCAATTTGGCATCGCCGCCCGCTTCGTCGTCCATATGCAGAATGCCGATGGCTCGGCTGCGAACGACGGATCCCACCGCGACCGGGAACGGCGTCAGCAACAAGACGTCCACCGGGTCGCCGTCGTCGGAAATGGTTTGGGGAACATAACCATAGTTGCAAGGGTAATGCATCGCGGCCAGCATGAACCGATCCACGAAAACGCAGCCGGAGTCTTTGTCGACCTCGTACTTGACCGGATCCGCGTTCATGGGGATTTCGATGATGACATTGAATTCGCCGGGCAGCTTGTCGCCGGCGGGTACGCGATCTAGACTCATGCTTGATTCAACCTATGTGTAGAGACGATAAAGAAATCAGTTCCGTTCCGGATCACGTTCGCGATGATCCTGATAGGATGGATGCGGATAGGATCGGTCCGACGTTTGCGTCAGGTCCACGCCGGGTATGGGAGCGCTATCGAAATAGTCGTCCAGCTCGGAAGACGATGAGGCGGCATGCTCGCGCGGCTGATCGGGATCGTAAGGCGCCGTATCCGCCGGCGCCGCGTCTTCATGGACGTAATCGGCGGCGCTGGCCGCGACAGGCAGATCCGCGCCCTCCGCGATTTCCTGCACCGTCAGGTCATCCACGTCGACCAGGCTGGGATCCATGCGCGTATCGGCGGCGGGCAGCACGCGCGATCCCGGCAATACCGGCAATACGCCGGCCACCGACGATGCCAGGCGCCAATGCTTCATCGCTTCATCGCCGCGACCCAACCTGTCATAGAGATTACCCAGCAAGGCATGTATGCGCACGTCGCTGCGAATCTTCATGCTGCGTAGAAGATAGCGCTCCCCCTGGCCCCACAGCTCGCCCGTCAGGCAAAGATTGCCCAGCGCGGCCAATAGCGCCGAATCATCGGGATGGGATTTGAGCCAGACTTCGCCTTTGCTCAATCGACGCGCCACGGCCTCGGGCGGGCACTGGGAATACGCATTCAATAAGCGCGGATCCATGCGGACTTCGATGGCCGCCTCGAGGATTTTCGCGGCTTCTATATGCTCGCCCGCGAAGCTCTGTATCGCCGCGGCCGCCAAGGCGACGTCGGGCAGCACACGCTCTTCGGACTTCAGATCGCCCCATATCGATTTGAACGACTCCATGCCGCCGACCTGCAAACGCGCGGCGGCGGCGGTTTCGATCAAGCCCATGGCTTCCGTCTTGTCGATGGCGCTGCGACGCAGCAGCAAACGCGCCAGATCGTAGACGCGATCATAGTTGCGCAGTTGGCGATGGGAGCGCAGCAAAAGGCGCGTCGCATGAAAATAACGGGAATTCGCGTCCTGTATCGGCTGCAGCAACACCAGGGCGTCCTGGGGCCGATTCTGATCCAGATACATTTCCGCCGCAACCGTGGCGGCCGCTTCCTTCAAACGGACATCCTGCCCCGCCGCCTCCTGCGCGGCGGCCAACGCCTGGTCCCGACGTGCGAAATCGCCCATGTCGTGCAAAGCTCGCGCCGACGCCAGGCCGGCCAACACCTTGCGCTGATTCGAACGCGTCTGGGCAAGCAGCTTGGTCAAGCTCTTTTCAGCCTGCGGATACCGCCCTTCCAGTATGCCGATCAATCCGCTTTCCATCAAATCTTGGTCACGCTTCTGCAGGCGGCGCGAACGCCAGGAGCGCAGCCGATCGGGGCTGTCCCCGAACCAGGCGATGACCCTGAGCAGGATATGTAAAAACACGAAGCCGACCAGCAGAATCAGGACCGCCAGCGTCAACGACAGCTCTATGCGCCACGGCTGCGCGATGATCAATACGTTGCCGCTGTGTTCCCGCAGAATGAGCGCCAGCGCGACCGCGGCCACGAACAAGACTAAAGCCCACAACCAGGTTTTCATGGCCTACCCCTGTCGAATGAAACGCGCTGCGATGCTGGAATATAGAGCGGCGTTCTCTGCATTCAGGACGAAGCCCTGGCCGACACGGGCGGCGGTGGGCTCGACGGCGGCCGGCGCGACGGAAGGCGAGCGGCCGTCCCGCACGGTCTCGCCCGAACCACCCGAAGCGGCGGCCTCGGGCACAGCGGGATCGGTCGCGGAAGGCGCATGATCATGTTCTTGCGTATCGGGCTCGTCGGTCTCGGTTTCCTCTTCCTGCCGGGCATTGGCATTTTCCTCTCGCAGCGTTTCAATGGCGCGCAAGCTGTTGTCCACGCGCGGCAAATTGACCGCGATCGAGGTATCCGCCAGTTCCTGAGCGATCTTCAGCGCCTGACGATATTGCTCGGAGCGGGGATCGAAGCGGGCCGAAATCAATGCGAGCAAACTCGCGGTTTCCGTTTCCCAAACGGACGGCTGACCCATCATCAGCGCCAGCCGCGTCGTCATGATGCGCAGCCGCACGTTTTCGCGGAACTGGGCGGATTGCTCGGGCGACAGCAAAAGCGCCGCGCCATCGTCCACGCGCCGCACGGATACGAGCTGCTTGAGCTCATAACTGAAGGAGTCCCAGGCCGAACGCGTCCAGTCGCCGGCCACGTGCCAGGACTTTTCCCACCAAGCCGCATCCTGAGCCAAGGACGGCGCGCCGCCCGTATCGGCGGGCTTGGACGCATCGGCGGCGGACTGATCACGCGTCGATTCGGTATCGGGCGCCGCATCGTCGGGCAGCAAAAGGGGAGCGTCCGCCAACATGCGGTTGAGCGCATCCAATTGGCTGGAAACCCGGGCCACGTCGATCGTCGATGCGGCGCGCAAACGGTCCAGGTCGCCGTTGACGGTTTGCTGCAGCGAAGCCAGGTTCGGACGGTTCGCGCGCGCCAGCTTGGATTGGGCCGTCTCCATCGAAATTATCGCGTTGCCGACGTTGCCGCCCAGCAACAGCTGCTGTTGCGCCATGGACACCAGTTGATCGACCTCGTTGAGCAGGATCAAGTCGGAGCCCTTGTCGGTCAGGGTCTGGAACGCCTGCTCCAGGGCCTGCTGGTTTTCCATCGCATCGCGCAACGACGTCTCGAGCAAGGCGATCTGGCCCGCCTGGTCCTGTACCTTGGTCAAGGCCTGCTGCGCCCGCTCGGCCGCCTGGTTGGCGGCGTTCACGCTGCGCTGCAGCTGCGCCGACAAATCGGCGTTGGCTGAA
>Ga0265293_10006420_pt1 | contig 18855 bp, 17 predicted proteins | sample Munlanlewell138R_FD_192505 | JGI IMG/M metagenome (GOLD analysis project Ga0265293, IMG submission 192505) | Leachate microbial communities from a municipal landfill in Southern Ontario, Canada - Leachate well 138R | ecosystem: Engineered > Solid waste > Landfill > Unclassified | place: Canada... | reverse complement strand
GCGCGCCGCCCATACCGCGAAGCGCTGCCCCTTGAACTGGCCATCGAAGAGCTGAAGGCCAACAGTGGTACCCAGTTCGACCCCCGCCTCGTCGATCTCTTCATCGAAGAGGAGCTCTTTCGCCTATAGTGTGGTACAATGGAGTCATGCCACTCTACACAGTCCATGACGATATCACCACGATGAAGACCGATGCCATTGTCAACGCCGCCAATGTCGGCTTGAGGATGGGCGGCGGGGTGTGCGGTGCCATCTTCAAGGCCGCCGGTGTCGAGGAATTGACCAGGGCGTGTACCCCACTTGCTCCCATCAAGACCGGGGAGGCGGTCATGACCCCGGGCTTCGGCCTCAAGGCCCGTCACATCATCCACACCGCCGGCCCGGTCTACCAGGATGGCAAGAGCGGGGAAGCAGAGCTCCTCGCCGCCTGTTACCGCAACAGTCTCCTCTTGGCCAAGGAGCACAACCTCACCTCCATCTCCTTCCCCTTGATCGCCAGCGGCGTCTACGGCTATCCCAAGGAGGAAGCACTTGCGGTGGCAACGGCAGCCATCGAGGCATTTTTGAGCGAACACCCGATGGAGGTGTACCTCGTACTCTACGGCTGACCTCAAAACGGCACTCGAGAGTATCGCCTGCGGCATGCTCCCCCTGTATGGATGAACGGGGGGAGATGTTGTCAGTGAGGAGAGCCCACCATCAGGTGGTGTGCAAGAACCTGATACATACCGGGGACCCGGTATGAAATTGATTGACCAAGTGCAATGCTCCCGTCTCGGTGATGGCAAAGATGGTGATATCATCACTGTCTTGGTTGCCGACGAGCACAAAGGAATCGGTAGGGTCGATGGCAAAGTTCCTCGGCGTTTTACCGCCACAGCCTTGTCGGTCGACAAATGCAAGCAAGCCATTCTCAACAACACGGTAGGAGACAATGCTGTCATGACCACGGTTCGAGGCATAGAGCATCGTCCCATCGCCAGTCACGTGCAAATCCGAACAGATGTTGTCACCAGTAAAATCATCTGGCAGGGTATGTACGGTTTGCAACAGCGAAAAGTCCCCTTCCTCGTAGGAGAACACCATCACCTGTGAGCTGATCTCATTGATCAGATAGAATCGCGTACCGTCCTTGCTGAATTCTCCGTAGCGGGGACCGCTTCCCGGCGGTACCACTATATCAAGCTCAGCAGCAGGGGTGAGGCGGTCACCCTCATACGTGTACATCACAACCCGATCGATGCCGAGGTCGGGGACGAGCATCAGCTTGCCATCCTTGGAAAAGACACAGCTGTGGGCATGGGGTCCCCGTTGCCGGATAGGGTGAAGACTCTGTCCCTCATGCGCAATGATCGACCTCGACCCATCAACGACTGCCCCCGATCCATCGACCGAGAAGCTGGTAACCGAGCCATTGGCGAAGTTCGCTATCGCTACGAAACGACCGTTTGGAGATAGTTCGATGTGGCACGGATCCGTTCCCCCGACATTCCACGTCCCCTCCTCCACGATTGACAGATCCTCGCCATAGGAGAGCTGGGTAAGCCCTCCTCCCCACTTGCCAAGGTACTCCTTCAGCTCGTTGACTGAATAGATTTTTCTCCTCGGTTCATCGATGCAAAGAAAGGATGGGTTCTTGAGTGCGATCTCGCTGATCACCTCGATCACGCCACCCTCAAACGAGCAGATGGAAATCCCCCTGCCCTTTCCCTGAAACAACTCTCCCGTACCGAACAAGATTGGCTCTGTGTATGACCCCAAAACAAAGTACTGCTTCATCTCCCCGCTCTCACTCCCGCTCCAATTCATTGATTATCTTGACCGCCTCAATGATGAAGCGGTCTCGCTTCTCCATGGCCTTGGGCATGCTGCGTTCGCTCCAGTCATAGAACCCGACACCAGACTTGGCGCCCAGGTGACCGCGCTCCACCAGATCCCTGAGGTACTGGCTTGCATGCCTGTCGGCGCAAAGATCAGGAAGGACCGTCTCCTGCACCGATAAGCCAAGGTCCAATCCAACACCATCGAGGTGTTGAAGCGGGCCCCACACAGGAAATCTCATGGCCATGCCACAGCTGATGGCAGTATCTACATCCTCGGCGCTGGCCAACCCTGAAGCCACGATGTCGATGGCCTCACGGATGATCGCTTGGAACACCCGGTTTGCCAACTGGCCAGGAAGGTCGCGCTTCACCAAAACCGGAGACTTCTTCCACCGACGCAGCTCGGCCATGACACGGTGAGCGATGTCAAGGTCGGTTTTGTCTCCCATGACCACCTCCACCAAGGGGACGAGATGGGCAGGGAGCCAGAAGTGTGTCGTGATCGTCCGCTCAGGGTGGGAGCAGAGCCGCGATATATCGGTGATCCGAAGGCCGCTTGTATTGCTACAAATCGGTACCTCGGGGGGAAGGAGCGCATCGAGTTGCTGAAAGAGTGCTTGCTTGGCCTCCACCCTCTCCACAATTGCCTCGATGACAAGATACGCCTCACCAGATGCATCCTCCACGGATGTGCTGACAGTGAGCAACGCCAATGCCCGCTCTGCCTCCTCGCTGGTGTTCAATCCACTCTCGAGGCGGAGCTGGATACACGCAAAGGCACGCTCCAGACCAGCACGGACGAGCTGTTCATCCACATCGACCAAGATGGTCTTGACTCCAGCGAGCGCGCTCATGGCACCGATGCCACTGCCCATCATGCCGCTGCCGACTACCAGTACCGCATCTCTCATCGTCCTCGCCTCCTACCGTCTTTCATCCATGATGAGCACCACACGGCCCTTGGCTTCGCCGGTCCTCAACATCTCCAAGCCTTCATTGATCTGCTCAAACGGTATGGTCTTGAAGACAAAGGGTACGATCTTCCCCTTCTCGACCAGTGCAATCACTTCGACGAGGTCGAGCTTGGTCATGCCACGGATGCCCAAGATCTCTTTCTCATACTTCATCACATCCTGGTAGTCCACCTCAAAGCAGGGGTCGTTATACCCAGCGACGATGACGCGACCTCCGGCACGCACTAGCTTTAATGAATCGTTGACCGTTGATTTGATGCCGATGTTGTCAATGACCACATCGCACATCTTGCCTTCGGTGATGCGCACAATCTCGTCATAGAGGTTTTGTTCCTTGGTGTTGATGACCGCATCCGCCCCCATCTCGAGGGAGATATCCAGCTTGTCCTTCTGACGACTCGTCGCATACACCTCCGCGCCAAAGATTTTGGCTATCTGGATGGCGTTCATGCCAAGCCCACCGGTACCGAGAATCAAGACACGATCGCCAGGTTTCACTTGTGCGCGGTTCTTGATCGCATTGTACATGCACCCGACTGCATCAGTGATGCTCGTCATCTGATCAAAGGGCACGCTGTCAGCCACCTTGAAGGCATTCTCTCCAGGAATGACAACATACTCCTGATGGGAGCCGTCCTTTTCAAACCCGATCCTGACCAGGTGCTCACAAAGGTTGGACCGTCCGGCGAGGCAGTGGCGGCAGGTGCCGCAGGTGACGTCGATTGCACCGACGATATGGTCGCCGACCTGCACATTCTTGACCCCTTTTCCAATCTTGGCAACGACACCCGCCATCTCATGGCCCGGGGTATAGGGAAGGCGCACACTGGAGATGATCCCTTCCTGGATGTGGATATCCGAGACACACAGGCCACTGGCTCGCACCTCGACCAATACCTCGCCAGCACCCGGTTCGGGAATGGGCCGTGTCTCAATGACCAAGGGGTGTCCAAACTCGTGAAGGACAGCCGTTTTCATAGTAGCGTTACTCATGGTTGACTCCTCTCGATCCATCAGGGGTTGATGATGACCTTCAACGATCCATCCTTCTTGTTCTCAAAGACATCGATCGCCTTCTCATACTCCTCCAAAGCGAACCTATGGGTGATAAGCGCCTCACCTTGAATGGCACCGGTCGCCAGCATGTGGATCACCTGGTCGGAGACGTTTGGATTTGCCTTGGAGCCCACGATTCGGATCTCATTGAAGTTGACGGTATTGGCAGGAATCAACACCTCATCGTCATGGTAGGTGGCGATGATCGCGACAGAGCCGGTCTTGCGTACCATCCGACACGCTTTGAGCGGCGAATCGATTGCCCCCGAACACTCCATGACCTCGTCGGCCCCCACTCCCCCGGTCAGTTCCAGCACGCGCTGTACGGGATCCTCTTTCTCGAAGTCGATGCACACATCTGCTCCAAGCTGGCGGGCCATCTCCAACTTAGCACCCCGTCCGATCATGATGACCTGGCCTGAGCCAAGAGCCTTGCACTCCATCATGGCACAAAGGCCGATGGCACCGGGTCCCATCACGACACTGGTGCCACCAGGGGTAACACCGGCAAGCTGAACCCCATGGAATGCGACACCGGCGGTATCGCACAAGGCGGCGACATTGTAATCCATATCATCAGGAATCTTGTGCAACGCCCCTACCTTGTAGACGTTGTACTGTGCGTTGGCACCCTGCCAGTAGAAGCCGTAGTGTCGATGCCCGGCATCGAATGAGCCACCCCTCCCGTCCCGTCCATAGTTCAGACAGACGGTATAATGGCCCCGTTTGCAGTTATCACACTTGCCGCATCCTGCATGGGCCTCTCCTGCCACGCGGTCGCCAGGGACAAAATCCTTGACACCTTCACCGACTGCCACAACCTGGCCAGCCCACTCGTGTCCCATGATGAATGGGAAGTACGGCGGCCAGTGTGCAAACTTGTAGCCCCCATGGATCATCTTGGGGTCAGAGCCGCAGATGGCAACAGCTTTGATACGGCACAGCACCTCACCGGGTCCCGGTTTTGGAACCGCTACTGTTGCAAGCTTCAGCGAGTCGTACGCAACAAGCGTCATGGCCTTCATGGTCTCAGGTATCGAAAATGTATCCATTGTCCCTCCATTGTAGAAATCGTTACACAACGTGTATCTTTTTATTTTTCCATCTTAATGATGTTCTGTACGTATTTTTGTTGTTTCAGCGCTTCAAGATCTTCCTTGGTATGCGTCTTTGAATACTCGATGAAGTCCTCGACGCGCAGGACGAGGTTCTTCATGTGGCAATCCATCAGATACGCCGCTTCATCTGGTTTTTTGTACTTGATGCACTGATAGACCATGTAGTGGTAAAAACTAGAGTCTTCCACATTCGGTTTGTAGTACAAGAAGTGCTCCATTTTTGACGTGATGATCCATCCGATCAACTCAAGGAGCCTGACAAACAGCTCGTTCTTTGACGCAATTGCAATCTTCAGGTGAAAGCTATTTGTCCATTGGGCGAAGTCATGGCTGCTGGTATCGTTCTTATCAATTTGATTGAAGTAGTTTTTCATGCTGGCCAGATCATCGCCGGTGGCGTTCACTGCTGCCAGACGTGCAGCGGCAACTTCAACGCCCCGTCTGAACTCGATCAGGCCAAGCAAATCATCCTCGTTCAGCAATACTGAGGGGACAAAGCTGTTGACGTAGATCTGGGTGCCTATCTCTTTGAGGAAACTGCCATCCCCTCTGCGCGTCTCGATGATCCCCAACACTGCAAGTTGGTTCAACACGGTACGGATCGTATTCCTGCTCACACCAAACTGATCTTTCAGCTCGTTCTCTGAAGGCAGCTTATCACCAGGCTCGTACTTCCCACTCAGCAGTAAACTCATGAGTTCTGAATACGCTTTTTCCGTGACATTTTGTTTTTTCATTGCCATGTACCTGTACCTCCAAACGCATCGTATGAACTATAATACAAGTCGGCGCCTACTTGGCCGATTGTTGATATTCTAACGCTTCTTGATGTACTTTTGTGTATCAACAACCGTCGCAAAGATTATTATCATTCCCTTGATGATGAACTGGATATAGGGATTGATATCCATATAGACCAGACAATAGCTGAGAACCTGGAAAATAAGCACTCCGGTGACGACCCCACTTATCCTCCCCACTCCGCCTCGCAAGGAAACCCCTCCAACAACACAGGATGCTATGGCATCGAGCTCGTATCCCTCCCCCAAGCCATTGGTGGCGCTCCCGGTCCTTCCTGCATCCAGAAAACCAGCCAATGCATATGCCACGCCGGCGAGGATGTACACCAGTATTATAACCCGCTTTGTGTTGACACCGGACACGATGGCCGCTTCCTTGTTGCCACCGACGGCGTACATGTTGCGCCCAAGTGTCGTGCGATACCAGAGCACCCAGAAGAAGAAGGTGATCACCAGTGCATAGATGACTATCCACGGCAACCTGAATGACCCCATCTGTATGGATCCTTGGGCGATCTTCGTGAACCTGGTATCAAAGCCGCCGATGGGCGACGAGTTGTTCACACCATCGAAGTAGAGCGACATCACCCCGTAGACGATCATTTGCATTCCCAGCGATGCGATGAATGGGGCGATCTGAAAAAACGAGATCAACATCGAGTGCATCATGGCGAAGAACACACACACCCCAATGGCAATCAGCAGTGGCACGATAATCGGAAGTGGGGCCATGGTTTTGAAAATTCGCAGTGCATAATCTGGCTTCTGCAGCAAGGAAGCACAGATTACGCCAGCGATCCCAACCATCCGCCCAGCGGACAAATCGGTCCCCCCGAGCAGGATCAAACCGGCCAAGCCGAGGGCAATGATCAACTTCGGAGCTGCCTGTTGAAGGATGAACGTGGCATTCCTGACACTCAATATCGATGGCTCCAAGATCACGATCGTCACAATAATGGCTACCAAAACCAGGTATATTGCGTATTGCATCAAAAAGTGCTTCACCGACCGTATCATTTCAGCTTTATCTTTGCTCTGCGTAATTTTCATGCCTGTTCTCTCCTGACAGTCGGACTCAGCCGTTCACAAGCCCTGTTTCTACACAGATATATACCAAGGGCTTGTCACCGGTATTTCTAATGCCGTGTGACCCCCCGTCACGAATCAGTGCGATGGACCAGGGCTTTACTGGAAACTTCTCACCAGAGAGTGTCACCTCGCCTTCCCCCTCAATGACCAGGTAGAACTGCTCGTTTCCCGTGTGAGGGTGTTCACCCACCGAACCACCGACCGGGAGGGTCGTGCGATGGACATAGTGGAAGTTATCGTTCTGTTCAGGGTTTCTCGGCCCAACCACCGGCATTTGAGGCTCGTCTCCGAAGAGGGTAATATTCGCAATGGTGCCTGCACCATTCTCACAGTTTGCAACGTCATAGGCAGGAGCATCCTCGATATTCCTGAATACAAATTTCTCCATGGTAATTCTCCTCAAAGCTATAAATATTTTGCTGCAAGCTTCATGATAATCTCTTGTGTGCAACTCTCGGCATCCACAATGCCCGCATTCCTTCCATTGCTCATCACAAGAATCCGGTCGGCAATTCCCAATAGCTCCGGCATTTCCGAAGAAACAAAGATGACCGCCTTGCCCTCCTTGGCCAAGGCTATCATCAGCTGGTAGATCTCATACTTTGCTCCCACATCGATGCCCCGAGTCGGCTCGTCAAGCAACAGAATCTTCGGTTCATTGAGCAGGCATCTGCCCAGCAGGACCTTCTGTTGATTCCCTCCCGACAAGGAGCTGATGAGCGTCTTGAGCGTCGGGGTCTTGATCCTCATGGCATCGACTGCCCATTGGGTACTCTTTTCAACCTTCTTGAGGGAGATGAGCCCCATGCCGGTGCAATCCTTGTCAATGCTTGAGGCGACGGTGTTCCATCTGATGTCCATCATGGGGAATATGCCTGTCTCACGCCGCTCTTCGGTTACCATCGCGATGCCAAAGTCCTTGCAACTCTTGTGAGACCCCACGAGATTCCTTCCACCGGCGTACACCGCACCTTCAGAGACGGTACGCATGCCAAAAATGCACTCGAGCAACTCCGTGCGGCCCGCTCCGACCAGTCCGCCGATACCCAGGATTTCTCCAGTCCGGACCTCAAATGAGACATCATGTATCTGCGGGCTGTACACCGAACTGAGGTTCTCCACGCTCAACACGGTCTGCCCAATCTCTTTGTCCTTCGGCGGGAAGCGCTTCTCCAGGTCGCGATCGACCATCAGTTTGATCAACTCGTCGGTGGTGATATCCTCGGTGCGTTCGGTAGCCACCCAGCGGCCATCGCGCAGCACGGTGACGCGATCGGAGATGGCCATGACCTCCTCGAGCTTATGTGAGATGTATATGATTCCGCTTCCCTGCTCCTTCAGCCGCTTGATGATTTGGAACAAGGACTCAGTCTCCTTCTCGGTCAACGATGAGGTCGGCTCATCCAGAACGATGACCTTTGCATTGTAAGAGACGGCTTTGATGATATCAGCCATCTGTTTTGTCGATACCGACAAGTGGTTCATCTGGGCATATGGATCGATGTCCATATTGAAGAGCTCGATGATCTTATTTGTATCTTCGTACATCTTGGCATCATCGATGAAGAGTCCTTTGCGAGGGTATCTTCCAAGCCAGATATTATCCATGACATTGCGCTGGGGAATCTGTTCAAGCTCCTGTTGAACCATCGCAATCCCGCTGTCCAGTGCCTTGCGGGGGTTGTGGATCTGTACAGGAGCACCCTCCATGAAAATTTCACCCTCGTCCATCTGGTAGATGCCGAACAAGCACTTCATCAACGTCGATTTGCCTGCTCCGTTCTCTCCCATCAGTGCATGGACCTCACCGGCCTTGACATTGAACTGGACGTCCTGCAGTGCCTGGACACCGGGAAATCTCTTTGAGATGCTCTTCATTTCAAGCAGGTATGATTCATGACCCATCGTACTGTCCTCATCTCTTCCATCAAGGTGTGGCGAAGGCAACGCCCTCACCACACCCCATGACATTCACAATCACAATCGTGAGTGATTACTTGGCCAGCTTGTACCCAGAGATGGCCTCATCGACGTTTTCAATCGTGATCTTCTTCTCGGGAATCTTGACAATCTTGCCTTCCATCGCCCACTCCAATCCTGCATCAGCGGGCCGTCCATTGGCCACATTCATGCTAATCTCAATGACCGCACGTGCAGCATCGTAGGTGGAGGTAAGGATTGAACCGAGCATGACGCCGCTCTTGATGAGCTCAGCGGTCTCGGGCAGCGCGTTGACCCCAATGACCGGGACGATCTTGGTGGCTGTGATCATGCCGTTTGCCTTCAGTGCCTCAACAGCTCCAAGGGCCATGGCATCGTTGTTACAGATGACCATCTCAATCTTGTCACCATACTTTCCAATCCATGAGTTCATCACTTCAACAGCCGTGGCGGTACTCCAGTTTGCAGGCTGGGTCGCAAGCTGCTCAGCCGCTATACCGGACACCTTGATGGCATCGTAGAAGCCGTTGGCCCGGTCGGTGGCATCACTGTGGCCCGGGGTTCCTGTCATCAGCACGTACTGAAGGACACCATCGCCATTGGTATCGAACTTGGCAGGGTTCTCCTTCCAGGCATCGGCGACCATCTCGCCTTCCAACTGCCCCTGATAGAATGAGTCAAGTCCGACATACCACGCCTTGTCATAGCTGTTGAGCACTTCCATCGTCGGCATTCTGTTGAAGAATACGATGGGAAGTCCTGCAGCCCGTGCCTTCTCGACAATCGTGTCACCAGCTGATGTATCAACCGGGTTCACCGCCAGCACGTCCACACCTCTGCTGATCATCGTGTCGATCCGCTCGGTCTGGGTCGCCTGATCATTCTCCCCATTGACCATCATGAACTTCAAATCTGGGTATTTGTCAGCCATATGGTAGTTGATACCATTGCGGATATACCCCACGAATGTATTCGTGTAGTCAAAGATGGTAAATCCAATGTAGGGGCCACTCTCAGCAGTACTCTTTTCTGATGATCCGGCTGCGCCGACAACACCGAGTACCAGTACAAGAACCAAGAGAGATACGAATAATTTTCTCTTCATGTTTTCCTCCTCATTTAGTTATTCTACAAGTGCGGTGTTCATATTGAATTCATCGCTATTACTTGTAGAACAATTAAACTGTAAAATCATTAAAACATACATTATTTGCGATGTCAATCAAAATTTACTGAAATAATCGGGGTATTTCATTGACAATTCCCATATTATGGGGTTGAGTAGTACTATCACCTGTAGAACAACTAATGATATTTATCTGTACTACAAGTAACGCAAAATTGGAGGTTTTTATGACAAGTTCAGTAAAGTTTGCCTCTCCAACCTTCCTGTTTCGTGACGAATCCGTGACAAATCTTCACCAGATCATGGATAGGCTTGCCCAAATAGGGTTTGACGGACTGGAGCTCTACGGCATGTTTGGGTGGGAGAGCAGCGATATCCTTCACTTCATGAAATCGAGCAAACTCACCATCCTCTGTGATCATATCCGCTACCAGGAGTTTTCTGAGAATACCGAGCAAGTGATAGTGAAGCGCACCGCCTTGGGGGTTGAGTTTCTGACCATCGACCAGATTCCGGCCCACCTCTTGCCAGGCACACGAGGCTTCAGCGAGTGCGTCAGGGAGATTGAGCGAATATCCCGCCTTTGCAAGAACCATGGGGTACAGCTCTTGTACCACAACCATGGATACGATCTGATCACTAAGGTCGACGGAGTGCCCATCCTCGACCTCATCCTCGATAGCATTGACCCTGAGGTTTTGAAGTTCCAGCCTGACCTGGGGTGGATAGCCCTGGGTGGCGGAGATCCCGTGTACTATCTGGACAAGTATCAGGCACGCTGCCCGATCATTCACCTGAAGGATTACTACGCCTCTCTGCCCACCCTCTTGGAATCACCGTTCCTATTGGGCAGTGAACGTGGGGGAGAGGAGTACAACCACTTCGAATTCAGGCCTTCAGGGTATGGGGTGATGAACTACCCGAGCCTGATGCCCAAGATCATGGCATGCAAACCGAGATGGATAACCACCGACCATGACCTCTCATACGAACGTGACACCTATGAAGACATGAAGATGGGTCTCGATTACACCAAGTACCTGGTGGAGATTCATCATCACCTGTAAGGGAACGACCCATCGAGGCGCCCGCCTATGGTACCCCCCCCAAGCCCCTTTGTGGGGGGCGTTCTCTCCCTGGCCTGTTGGACGCCAACAGGCTTGTGGTGGTGATGAGCTATTTCTGGATCACACGCAGTAGAGCGTGATCGTGCCAAGCTGCTCGATCGGTGCTTTTTGATCGGCTGCGATGTTCGAATCGGTGATGATGATATTGAAGTCCGTGATATCGGCATAGTGGCCTGGTTTGACCACACCGAACTTTGATGAGTCGGCAACAAGAATCCGTGTACTGGCCGAGTGGAGGGCCGTCTGCTTTGTGGTCCGCTCAAAGAAGTTTGAGCAGGTCACCCCAAGCTCATGGTTTACCCCGCTGGCGGTGATGAACGTCTTATTGGCACGATGTTGCTTCAGCAAGGCCAACCCCTCATCGCTCTCCAAGACCATGGAGCTTTGATGAAAGTACCCCCCTGCCACGATCAGGGAGCAGTTCTTCTTTTGAGCGACCACTTGGGCGATATTCAGCGCATAACAGATCACCGTCAGCGAGATATCCTCCGGCAGCAGCGAGGCGATGAACTCACCGGTGGACCCTGCATCGATGATGATGATGTCATCCGGCTCAAGCAGGGAGACCGCTTTCTTGGCAATTCGCATCTTCTCTTCGTACATGGTGCTCTTTGCATGCTGCAGGCAATAGCGATCGCTGTGTTGTTCTGATTCTTCCTCTCTGTAGACAACCCCGCCGTGGATGACTTTCATTGGGTCGCCCGAAACGAGGGTATTGAGATCTCTGCGGATAGTCATATGGGAGACCCCCAGATAGCTGGCGATCTCTTGGATCGTGGATGTTCCCTGGCTCTTTACATATGCTCTCATGCGTGCCAATCGTTCATTCTTGGTCATATGTGCTGGACTCCCCCTCATACAAGTCAAACGCGCAATGCATCTTCCAGTCTTAAGCAGTATGGTCGCAAACTTACAAATAATCCACCGATGCACGAGCCTCGTATTTTAACAAGTATACTGTGAATGTATCGGTGTCTGCAACTACTAAATTTTTGTACCGTACTGAGAAAGTACTTATTAGTAATGAAGTTAAATACTTTGGAATTTTCTTGACAGCGGGTATATTCGGGTGTAATATTCACATGAATGTTAAATTATTAACTTTTCTCAATTTAGTTTTAACATTTCCAAGAGGTAAGCATGGAAAGTCAAACGATTAAACAAGAGTACCGTCAGCGAATTGTGGACGCCGGGAACACCATGATGGCCCTGCATCTGACCGTGGGTACGTGGGGGAACATCAGCATCAGGGACGTCGAGACCGGCCTGATCTATATCAAACCAAGCGGAATTCCATACGAAGAGATCCGTGAACAAGATATTGTTGTCATGAATGAACACCTGGAGGTTGTCTGGGGTCATCGCAAACCTTCGATCGAGCACCACTTCCACATCGCAATCCTCAACGCACGCAAGGATGTGAACGCGGTTATCCACACACACCCGATCTTCTCCAGCGCATTCGGCGTGACCGGAGTCGACATCCCGGGCATCAGCGAGGACTTTGTCCAGATTGTCGGGGACAAGGTGATCAGCTGTACGTACGCCTTGCCTGGAACACCAGAGCTTGCCAAGCATGTGGTCGAGGGGCTTGGCGATCGCAATGCCGTGTTGGTCCCGAACCATGGCACGATCTGCGTGGGCGCTGATATCCCCGCTGCGCTGAAGGTCTGCCATGTCGTCGAAAAATCTGCCCAGGTATATATCTACGCTAAAATGTTGGGAACCCCGAATATCATCAGCGAAGATGATATGCGTGCCATGCAACTCTTTGCACGCGACCACTATGGGCAGGGAAAGTAATTCGTGCATCTCCGACGGTAGGTCGGATACAATACAGAAGGAGGAACGTATGAACAGACGTACAAAGGCAGCGGTCTTGCTGATGTTGATCGCACTGATCGCTGCTCCGATGGTGTTCGCTCAGGGGCAAAAAGCCCCCGCAGGATCACCGGAAGTAGTAACGGTGGTCAAGATCACGGGGATCCCGTGGTTCAACAGACTTGAGGAAGGAGTCAAGCAGGCACAGCGGGAGCTCGGGCTCAATGCGTATCAGATCGGCCCCGCCGATGCAGATCCGGCACAGCAGGTCAAGATGGTCGAAGACCTGATCAGCAAGAAGGTGGCGGCGATCTGCATCACCCCCAACGATGCCACGGCCCTTGAGCCGGTGTTCAAAAAGGCTCGGGAGCAGGGTATCCTGATCTTGACCCATGAATCGCCCGACCAGGCCGGCAAGGATGTCGATATTGAACTCATCGACAACGTCGCCTTCGCCCGGCGGACCTGGGACATGTTGGTCGAAGGGATGGGTCCCACCGGCAAGTATGCGATTTTCGTCGGCAGCCTGACTGTACCACTGCACAACCTGTGGGCTGACGAGGGGATCAAGTACGCCAAGGAGAAGTATCCTGGCCTCGAGCTCGTCACCACGAGAATCCCCTGTGGGGAGGACCAAGAGCTCTCCAAGCAGAAGACCCTGGAGCTGCTCAAGACGTACCCGGACCTGAAGGGCATCGTCGGCTTTGGAAGCCTCGGGCCTCCGGGAGCAGCCCAGGCGCTCAAGGAGAAGGGATTGGCCGGTAAGGTCGCAGTCGTTGGAACCGTCATTCCGGGCCATGCCGCTCCGTACCTCAAGGATGGCTCGATGACCAAGGGTATACTTTGGGATCCCAAGGATGCAGGATATGCATTGAACTGGGTAGCCAAGTATATGCTGGAAGGCGGCAAGATCAAGGACCTCAAGGAGGTCCCGGGAATTGGAAGCGTAGCTGTTGAAGGTGATATCATCATGGTGAACGCCATGGTGGACATCACGAAAGAGAACGTCGATAGCTTCGGATTCTAGTTGAGCAACCAACGAGCTCCGGGATACCCATCAAGTGATTCCGGAGCTCATTTCGACCATCTCATGGTCAGCGGAGATTCGAGTATCACCATGCAGTCCAGCTTCCTTTCAATGCAACAGATCAACAAGCGATACACAGGGGTCCAAGCGCTCTTTGATGTCGATTTCGATATCCAGGCGGGAGAGATCCACTGTCTGGCCGGTACCAACGGCTCTGGCAAGTCAACGTTGATCAAAATCATCTGTGGCGTTGAACGTGCCGATGCCGGTGCGACGATCACCATCGGGGACTCGGTATACACCCAGCTCTCCCGCAAGGACGCACTCCAGCATGGCATTCAGGTAATCTACCAGGACTTGTCACTCTTCCCCAACCTCACCGTGCAAGAGAACATCTCCATCGGTGATACGATGTCCGGCTCAAAACGCTTCATATCCTGGAAGCAGAGCCGAACAATCGCCATCCAGGCGATGGAACAGATCGGCATCGCCCTCCCCTTGGACAAGAAGGTCGCGCACCTCTCCATGGCCGACCAACAGCTTGTTGCCATAAGCCGAGCACTCACCAAGGATGTCAGACTCCTCATCATGGACGAACCGACCACGGCATTGACCAAGAAGGAGGTGGATGCGCTGCTATCGGTCATCAAGGATTTGAACAAGAAGGGTGTCGCCACCCTCTTCATCAGCCATAAGCTCAATGAGTTGATGACGGTCGCCAACCGCATCACCGTACTGCGGGATGGCAAAAAAATCGGGTGTTATCAGGCATCGGACATCGATGCCAAGAAACTGGAGTACCTCATGACGGGGACCACCAGCTCCTACACCCCATATACACTGAACAAAGAGAGGGCTGGAACACCGGTGCTCTGCTGCACCAAACTCTCCAAGAAGGACAACTTTCATGATATCGACCTGACGGTCTACCCCGGGGAGATCGTCGGGATCACCGGCCTGCTCGGCTCGGGGCGCACTGAGCTTGCCCACTCGCTCTTTGGTCTCAATCCACCGACTTCCGGCACCTGCACGATCAATGGAGAGCCGGTTGCCTTGAAGTCTGTACAAGAAGCGGTATCCATGGGGGTGGCGTGTGTACCTGAGAACCGACTCTCCGACGGCTTGGTCCTCGACCAATCCATCTCCAAGAACATCGTCATGACGATCTTGGACAACCACCTCTCTTCACTCGGCCTGCTCGATGACGAAGGGTTGCACGAGAAGGTTCTCGAGTATGTCGAAGCGCTTCAGATCAAGATCTCCTCCCCCTCTTCGGCGGTAAAGACCCTCTCGGGGGGTAATCAACAGCGTGTGGTCCTGGCAAAGTGGATTGCAACCAATCCCACGCTGTTCATTTTGGACAATCCTACGGTCGGCATTGACGTGGCGGCAAAATCGAGTATTCACTCCATCATCAAGGCACTGGCTGAAGAGGGGATGGCCGTCCTCATCATCAGCGATGAAATCGCTGAGGTCCTCTACAACTGCAACCGGGTGCTGGTGATGAACCGAGGACGGATCATCGGTGAGTTTGACTCATCGTCAACCACAGAGAACGATATTCAAGCGTTCATCGACTTTCATGCAATGTAATGGAGTGTGAGATGAAGAGACTGCTGGCAAGGCATGAAACCTACATATTCGGCATCATCGTGGTGTTCAGTATCATCATAACCGCGATCAATCCCAACTTCCTGACCCTGGAGAATGCGTTTGACATCCTCAAGAGCAACGCGTTCACCGGCATCATGGCAATCGGTGTGCTCTTTGTCCTCATATCAGGGGGGATCGATATCTCCTTTGCCGCCACCGCGACCATCGCCGAGTACCTGACGGTGCTCATCTGTTTGAGAGTCGGCGGCTCCATGCTCTTCGCATTCTTCAGCGCCCTGGTGATCGGAATCATCCTCGGTGCGGTCAATGGCTATTTGATCGACCGCTTCGCCGTGCCCCCCATCATCACGACCATCGCCACCATGAACCTCTACTACGGCCTTTTGATCGTTTTCTCCAAGGGGCGGTGGATCTATGCCCTGCCGCAGTACTTTCGCACCTTTGCCGACATCCGGGTCATCACGCTCTACACCGCCGAGGGGCTGCCCTACGGCCTCTCAATCGTCACGGCACTGTGGTTTGTCCTGATGGTGCTCTCCGCTGGCCTCCTCTTCTACACGCGATTGGGCCGGAGCATCTATGCGGTAGGTGGGGACGCCATCTCGGCCAAACGGGTCGGGGTATCAGTCAAGATGGTCAGGATTTTCGTCTATGCCTTCATGGGGGCCATGGCATCGGTAGCCGGCATTGTCCAGGCGCTGCTCGTCCAAGCTGTCGCGCCAAACTCCATCGTCGGCAAAGAGCTGAACGTCATTGCAGCGGTTGTGCTGGGGGGCGCGAGCCTTGCCGGTGGTGTGGGGACGGTCAGCGGGATGTTCCTCGGTGTCATGCTGCTTGCCATTGTCCAGAACGGGATGACCCTCATGCGGGTTCCCGCTGTGTGGTACGATGTCTTTGTGGGGTTGGTGATCCTCTTCAGCGTTGGCTCCAGCTCCTGGAAAGTAAAGAAGGAGAAAGTGGGGACCTTCATCGACATTGAGCCACTTTCACCTCCGATGGTACAGGAAGGGGGGAGATGATGAGACCATTGCGCCTCGAAAAGAAGGAGACCTCAGTGCTGGTCGGCATCATGATCTTGGTGATCATCATCATGGTCTTGGCCAATCCGGGGACCTTCCTCACCTATACGAACATGAAAGGGATGGCGTACCAGCTGCCCGAACTCGGTATTCTGACGCTGGCGATGATGGTCGTCATGATCAGCGGTGGGATCAACCTCTCGATCATCGCCACCGCCAATATGGCCGGCATCGTCGCGGCAATCATCCTCAAGAGCCAACCCGGCTCCCCATCTGTCGCCTTCCTGCTGGCCCTGGGAGCGTGCCTTGGAGTATCGAGTGCAATCGGGCTGCTCAATGGAGTACTCGTAGCCTTTGTCGAGATGCCCCCTATTCTCGCGACGCTGGGAACGATGACACTCTTCAACGGCATCTCAATCGTGATCACCAAGGGGTATGTGATATCGGGCTTCTCCCCGGCTGTTCTCTATATCGGAAACGGCATGCTCCTCGGCATCCCATTTCCACTGCTCATCTTCCTCCTTGCAGCGATTGTAATGTCGATATTCCTTCGCAAGACCCGCACCGGCTTCTCCTTGTTCATGATCGGCTCAAACGCCATGGCCACAAAGTTCTCGGGAATCAACAATATGGCGGTCCTGATCAGGACGTACCTTGTCTCGGGAATCTACTCCGGCATAGCCGCGTTGGTGATGATCAGCAGGTTCAACTCTGCAAAATCGGGGTATGGTGACTCATATCTGCTCATCACGATCCTCGCCGCAGTGCTCGGTGGGGTCAAGAGTGAAGGGGGGTTTGGGAATGTGTCGGGTGTCGTGATCGCCTTGATCACCCTCCAGGTACTCTCCAGTGGGTTCAACCTGCTGCGTGTCAGCTCCTTTCTCACCACTGCCATCTGGGGCTTTATCATGATAGCGGTGATGGTGACCAACTTTTTGATCGAGAATAGAAAGACGAGAGGTGCAACGTGAGCAATGTGATGAAGCGTTACTTGGGGTTTGACTGCGGCAACTCCTCCATCCGAACGGTTGTGGGATCATTCGACGGTGAGCGCATCTGCCTTGAAGTCATCGCCCAGGTCCCCAACAGAGAGTATCGGGGCGTTGCGTACGATCATTGGGACATCCTTGCAATCTTCCATGAAGTGCTCAAAGGCATGAAGCTGGCATGCGACACCTACCCCGACATCAAGAGCTTCGGCATATCGACGTGGGGCATCGACTTTGGGCTCTTGGGAGCATCAGGGGATTTGCTGGGCAACCCGCTCTGCTACCGCAATCCACACGGCGCAGCGGGCATGAAGGGCCTCAGCAAAGAAGAGCTCGATGCCCTCTTCAACGCCACCGGGATTCAAAATCTCCCGATGAACACGCTGTTTCAGCTCCTCGGTATCCGCAAGCTGCTGAGCGAGTATTACGAGCAGGCGACCTCGTTGCTCCTTACCCCCGACCTTCTCAACTACATGCTTACCGGAGAGCGCAACAGCGAGGTATCCATCGCCAGCACGACCGAGCTGCTCGATATGAGAAGCCGCACCTACTCAGAGACGGTCTTTTCAACTACCAACCTCCGTCGAGACCTCTACGCTCCACTGCTTCCCCATACAGCGGTGCGTGGCGTGCTCAAAAAGGAGCTTGCAGAGCTCTACCACATCCCCCGCCTTACGGCGATCTCCGTTCCATCGCACGATACGGCAGCTGCCATCCTCTCGGTCCCGACACAGGAGGAACACGTTGCGTTCATCAGTTCAGGGACGTGGTCCCTCATCGGGACTGAGATCCCCGATCCCTTGATCAACGAGGCGGTCCAGAGGCTCAGCTTCTCCAACGAAGGAGGCGCGCTCGACACGATTACCTTGCTGAAAAACTCCTGTGGCATGCACATCCTGCAGAATATCAAGCGGGAAATTGAATTCAAGGAGAACCGGACATACTCGTGGGATGAGATCGTGGAGCTCTCTAGGCCAGGCCTCTCACACCCGACTCTGCCCACATTCGATCCCAACCATGAGTCGTTGTACAACCCCCTCTCCATGGTACGGGCAGTCTCCGATCTGACGGGAATCGAAGACATCGGCGATATCATCGCCTCTTCGTACCGTTCTCTCGCTCTCAGCTACGACCACACGATCAGAGATCTTGAGGACATCACCGGCAAACACTACGACACCATCCACATCATCGGGGGCGGATCGAGAAACGACCATGTCAACCAGATGACGGCAGACCTCACAAAGAAGCGGGTGGTCAGCGGCCCGGAGGAAGCGACGAGCCTGGGAATCATCGCGATGCAGATCATGCGCGACTTCCCCCACTACACC
>Ga0265293_10006419_pt1 | contig 18859 bp, 13 predicted proteins | sample Munlanlewell138R_FD_192505 | JGI IMG/M metagenome (GOLD analysis project Ga0265293, IMG submission 192505) | Leachate microbial communities from a municipal landfill in Southern Ontario, Canada - Leachate well 138R | ecosystem: Engineered > Solid waste > Landfill > Unclassified | place: Canada... | reverse complement strand
GGTTTCCTGCAACTTACTGACGTAACACGTCTTGTCCCTGAAACTGAATACACCGCATTAGTAGAAGTGACAAATAACGCTGGCGTTCATGCTATTACTCTTGATGTATTAGGTAGCGATGCTGTAACTTTCGCTGATCTAATCAATACTGTTAACGCACAATTAAATGGCGAAGCTACGATTCAACTAATTTCAGGAAGACTCCGTATTACTTCTTCCCTATTAGGCGCAACGTCTGAAGTACGTATACTAGCAGATGGTGGTTCAGGATTAAATGCATTGTTTGCGAACCTTACTCTGTATCGTAGAATAGCTGAACCTGTATTGGGTATCGGTTATACACCATTAGTAATTTATGCTGACGATGGCGTAACCGAAGCCGGTACCTATGATGGTGTAGATGGACTGTTGGATCAATATTTAGTACCATTCACCGCTGAAGATGCTAAAGAATTCTTAATGACTGCTGCTGCATATTTCGATGGTACCCATGAATTCCAAAATGATACAGCACTAGGTGCTACCGATGCTATACGTCGTCAAGAAGTAGTAAGGGCAATGTCCGAAGTGATAAACAATCCTCTAAGTGGCGTTCGCTCTGAAGCTCTAGAATATAACATCACTTTGGCTCCGGGTTTCCCAGAACTTTCTGAAGAACTTATCAGGTTGTCCGAAGACATGCTGGAAGAAGTATTCGTAATCGGTGAAACACCATGCGACAGACCTCCTACTGGTCCTAATGGTATAAACCTTTGGGCTACTACTCCCGCTAGAGCTACATCTTACCATATCTCATATGCGTATCCTCATGGTATCTCTACTAATATAGATGGCCGTCAGATCCTCACTACAGCCGCTGCTACGACACTAAGAGTATTTGCTTATAACGATCTTAATGCCGAACTATGGTTCGCTCCTGCGGGCACTAGACGCGGTGTGTGTACGCATCTGGAAACCATCGGCTATGTTACTGGTGCTCTAGGTGGTCCTACCACTTTCGTGGAAGATTATATCGACCTTGGAACCCGTGATGAACTATATGAATGGCCTAAGAATATTAACCCAATATCTTATATTCCGGGTCGTGGTATCCTTGTTATGGGTCAAAAAACCTGTCACAGTGCTACCTCTGCTCTAGATCGTATTAACGTTAGTAGACTAGTCAAATACATTAAGAGAGAACTAAGAAAAGCTGTATTCCCATTCTTGTTCGAACCTAATGACCAGATTACACGCGATCAAGCTAAGTATGTCGTGGATAACTTCCTAGAATCTCTAATCACACGTAGAGGATTGTACGATTTTGCCACTATCTGCGATGCTTCAAATAACACTCCAGATACAATTGATAGGCATGAATTATGGATTGACGCCGCGATAAAACCAGTTAAAAGCGTGGAATATGTGATGATTCCAATACGTGTTGTCAATACTGGTGCTGATATCGGTTCAGGTAGAACTAATCCATTTTAATTATATGGAATAATATGTAAAACAAAAAAGGAGCCAATAGGCTCCTTTTTTGTTGACTGTTGACTTAACCCTCAATGACTGGTATAATCCTGCAAAAATAAAGAATTATAATGTTTGATAATGATACATCCGAGACGGTGCAATGTAGAATTTGTGGAGAAACTATGCCACGAATAAATGATCATCATGTGAGAAAACATAATAAAATGACAGTCCCACAATACCGAGAAAGGTTTCCGGGCGTACCCACATCATCAGAAGCATATTTGAACCAAGTTAAAATTAATAGACAAAATGCTAACAAAGGCAAACCTGCTCACAATAAGGGTAAGCCTATATCAGAAGAACAGAAAAAGAAGCAATCTGAAGCCATGAAAGGAAAGCAATCACGATTAGGTGCTGTATTATCAGATGAAACAAAAAAGAAGATTTCTGATTCCCTTAAAAAATATGAATACACGGAAGAACACCGCCAATCATTACGTGATGCTATTCAACGGAAGAAAGACGATGGAACATATGTTTATCCTATGCAAAATTATGTAATGACAGACGAGCATCGGAGGAAGTCTGGTGAATTTTTGGCAGAAAATAATAAGAGACGTGCTGAACAGGCGTTTGAAAAACTGAAAGAATCTATTGAACAATACGATTTAGAATTTATTTCTAACGAGGGTAGATATTGGACTGTACTATGTAAAATCTGTAATACCAAAATGAGCTACGATAAACAAATGTTCCATCCTTCTAAAAAACCCGACAGAGCGTGCCCAATATGTTATCCAAGACAATCAGGAACCTCTAAAGAAGAACAATCATTGTACGAAGCTGTTAAGACCATTTACAATGGCGAAATTATTCAAAATACTTACGTTCCTGTTAAAGGATTTGAAATAGATATTTTTTTATCTGATTTAAAGATTGGGATAGAATACAATGGATTGTACTGGCACGCTTGCAACAATAAGGCAACCCAACGACACGATTACCATTTATCTCATAAAACTCGATATGCTTATAAGAATGATATTAAATTATTACAGATAATGTCAGATGAATGGAATAACCGTCCAGATGTTGTTATAGGGCGGATAAGAAATTTTATCAATGATCCATCATTATTGACTGTAGAGAATTATGAATTCAGGGAAGTAGAATCTGACAATAAAATAACAGAGTTGTATTCATTCAATTCTGATAATGAGAGTGATGTGTCGTTAGGATTGTATTCTAATGAAGAATTAGTAGCAGTGTTTTCATTATTGGTAGAAAATTCTTCTATGCTTATTTCTGATATTGTGATTGATCCTGAGTATGAAACAGGAAAGATTTGCGAATATTTTGTTGAATTTGTACAAAATAATTTGGAAGATATTACAAAAATTAATTTACATTTAGATGGAAGATGGTTTGAGAATATTCTGTTTAATGTGAAAGAAGCCGGATTTGAATATCAGAGAATTTCCGATCCTAATTTATGGTATACAGACTATTTTAATCGTTATCATCCGGACAATTTTGAAAATAAATCTTTAGAGGAAATGAAAGAGTTAGGCTATGATTGGCTATATGATTGTGGATACGCTAGATGGTCGTGGAAGAGATAATTAATTCTTCTTTAGTTTTATCTTAGGCATCCACCAGTATTTTGTAGCATTGAATAGTTCTGCAAGATCATCATGTTTTTTGAGTTCATATTCATATGCGCTTTCGCCATTTAATAATGTGGCTGTGGCTAATCCATAGAATGTAGCCATGCGTGAATATGTTTCAGCTTCTGTTTTAAGTTTATCAAGATATTGCAATCTGTAAATATGTTTCTCGAACATGTTATTTCCTTTTTAAAAAATGTTTCTTTAAATCTACCATGTACGTTATAACATACAAAAGTTACAATTGTTGATAGATTAGTATGCTATTAAGGACAATTAAGCAAATTTTTGTTCATAATAGTCAACAAGACGATTGATTAATTTGTTCTTGACATCCTTGTCCAAGAATGCGACAAATTCTGCTTCAGGGTATTTTAGAACATTTTTAATAAATTCTTTTTCATTATTCCCGAAATATTCAGATTGTAATTTATCTTTTGCTCCGTCTATAGAAGCTTTTTTGAATATATTTGCAGTTTTTGTGGAATTAATTTCTTCTAATGCTTTATTATATTCTGTGAATTTATTTTCAATAGCGTCCACAAGTTTTTGATAATATTCTTCAAAATTTTCACGTTTGTAGAATGTTTCGGTACGTTCATGTTTTGTAGGATTAGATTCAGAATTATCTAATTTGAAAAAATCTTCCAAGCATTTAAGAACATCATTCATGATATCATTATCATCAAAGAATGAATCAATTTTAAGCCTATTAGGAATTTCCTTTGAGCCTATAGCTATTACAAATTTATCAGAATCTTTTAGTTTCCCTAGTTTCACAGTGCCGTCATATTCAGTTTTGAATAACCTAATGTCAAGATTACGATATTTGGATGATCCTGAAACAGTTCCAAAATTAAATTGCCATCCATCATCACGTTTGGATACATGAGCATCATCCAAAGATGACAACATGCTTTGATACGCTAGATGATGTTGAGATTTGGAAGATTGTTGTTCTATCAGAAATTGAATAAAGTTCATGTTGTTTTAAATTGTTATTTAAGTATTTATAATTTAACGGATTTCAGTCGTTCTATCATCAATCCATCGGGAGTGGTATTTTCTGCAATATCCAATTCGTCCAACAATTGTTGGATTAATTGTTTTTCCTTTTCTATTTCGTCTTTAGTTATTTTGTATATTGGAAGAGAAACAAATTTTTCGGATAATTCTGGAGTAATGTGTTTGATATTTTTCTGAATGCCATCTAGCAATTCTTTTTTAGTAAAATTCTTGATATCATTTTTGATACACCATTCCAAAAATTTCACTTTAAGATCGGCAGCAATGATATCCTGACTGATTTTATTGATCTTGAACTGTATAACATCTTTGTACAACTTAAGACGTTCATCACACCACACTTTAATTAATTCTTCGGGAGAATCAAATGTTATAGGTCGTTTTCCATCCATCCCCCAACACACGATATTTTCTGTAATCTTGTATCGTAGAGAAAATATTTCAATAAGATCTTCATTAGATTTAGATGTCAGTTCACTACCACATTTGATTATCCAACTCCATGCATCTTCTGTAGAATGATTTTCATAATCTTTGATGATTTTTTTATCTACCAAATCATTTAATACTTTCTTGAATTTTTCATTATCATAATGTGGAGGAAGCTCTGTGATATGTAATTTATAAGAATTTATTTTTTGAACAACTCCTGTAATAACGGTCTGCCTATCTTCCTTCTCAATTTTCCCTGTATAGCCTTTGATGAATGGAACTAATTTTGTTTGTATAGTTTTAGTTTTGGTGTATTCTTTGATAGCATTAATAATATGTTGAACAGAATAAGATAGAATTTTTGTACTGAATCCATTTCCCATTCCTTCGGCCCCATTGACTAGTATCATAGGGATAACAGGAATGAAATATGATGGCTCAATTTTGTCTCCATCGTCGTACAAATACGTTACTACATTCTGATCTTCGTCATTAAAGAATACATTCCAATTCTCATGTAATTTTGTATTGATGTACCTTGGAGCAGAACTTATCCCCCCATTCAGCCTATTACCAAATTGTCCTTGTTTGAATAACAATGGGTAATTATTACTTCCTGTATAATCTTGGGCAAGATTGATTACAGTAGTAATTAATGATTGCTCTCCGTGATGATATTGGCACATCTCCGAGGCTCTGCTGGCAAATTGACTTACCCTGATGGGTTTATCGCTTTTCGACATTTTAGTAGCTGTATACAACGCTTTGCGTTGCGTGATTTTTAAACCATCCATAATATGTGGAATAGCTCTACGATTGTCGTAGTCTGCGTATTCACACCATTCATTTGTAATAAAATCTTTAATTCTAATATTATTCATCTATATTTCCGTAAATAAAATTTTTTCTTTCATCTGCTTTAGATTTTTCAAATGCAATTTCTAATGCTTTAGCGTCTTCCTCATCTTCTGTTCTTATTTGAAATAGGTATTTTTCATCCGATAGATATTTTTTGAAATACTTTGTATCATTGCCACCTAGCCCTTTAAGATACGTCGTTGTATAATTCTTAGTCTTTTGCTTGCTTTCCCAATTATAATAATCTTGAAGTTTCATAAATTCAAATTCTTCTTTTCCTTTTGTTACTCTAACAATAGGGGTCTGTAATTTATACAAGAATCCTTGTTTCAATAGATCAGGCCACAATACTTGAAACATATTCATCACCAATGAAAAAATATGATATCCATCTTGATCAGCATCATGAACCACTACTAATCCACTATACCTTAAATCAGATAATGTATGTTTCTTTCCAAATTGTAACCCAATAATTTTCATTATATTCTCTAATTCTTTATTACCTAATAAATCTTTAACCTTCATTCCTCGAACATTAATAGGCTTCCCTTTTAATGGAAACACTCCATGAAAATTTGGATTTCTTGTAGCTAAAATAGGCGCAGATGCACTGTCCCCTTCGGTAATAAACAACTTACAATTCGATCTTACAGAAGAAATAGCAGGCTCGTATTTTGGAATATTCTTTAAAGAATTAGAAGATTTATCCAGATTCTTATTCTTTTTCCGTAATGCTTCCAGTTCCTCCAATTCTTTTTTACGTTCTGCCCATTCTATTAACCCCTTCATAACGTCTGATTTCATCAAACCTTTAATGAATTTTTCTGAAGGCTTCCATTCTGTTTTATAATCTTTAGGCTCAGAAATCATATTAGATTTTGTCTGAGAATTAAATTTCGGTCTATTGATATTAGCATTAATAAACAACATCAGTTGTTGTTTTATTTCAGAAGGACGTAAATCGTATTTGTATTTCTTTGTAAAAAATTCTCTAATTTTAACAATAATAGGGTTAATGACATAATCCACATGTGTTCCTCCATCATACGTTTCTACAGAGTTTACAAATGAAACACATTCAAACCCTATGTCACTATTTCCTAATGCTATTTGCCAGTTTTCATTTTCATCGTATATAAATGTTTCGGTATATTGTTTAATATAATCTTTATACGATCCATATGTTATTTTTTCACCATTAATACTAAATGATATTTTAGGGTTGCATCCGGCACAATCGTATACACGTTTAATTAACTTATGCAAATTATCATCAGAAAGACCTTCTTCTCCAAAATATCGGTAATCCGGAATAAATGATATTTCTGTAAAATTCTTTTTAGATTTCTTAACTTTAGAATCAGCAATATCCCGCAATCCATTAGAAATCTTTTGATCCAATTGATGCTTTCCATCACATGTAGAAATATTAAATTCTGTAGATAGAATTGCTGTCAATGTGCTTCCCACGCCGTTTGTACCGATTAAGGATTGATCATCATTATCATTAAAATTTGATCCAGCACGCAGATTAGTGAATATCATTGTAGGAATATACTCATCTGTATCTTTATGTTTCTCAACAGGAATTCCACCATTATCCCATATGGATATTTTACCATTTTCTCTGTCAATATTAACATTAATCTGATTTAATTTATTCGGATTGCGTTTATGTTCATCAATAGAATTATCTAAAATCTCACAAACAATTTTAATCAATCCCGGATTATAATTAATTTTAGATTTGATGAATTTCCCTTCCGAATATATCCATTCATCGCGTTCCATATTAACAATAGACCCACAATACATCCCCGGACGCAATCTAACATGTTCAATTTCATCAAGTAATTTATATTTCTCTTCTAATTTCATTCCATTATTCTCTTCAAAAAATGATCAACATCATAACATCTATCTAGCAACTTTTCAACCAACTACACCAATCTCACCAAATTTTCATTTTATAATCAATAACTTAAATAAAAATATAAATAAGTTTTAATAAAAATAATACTTTATAATCAATCACTTACAACAAACTTAAACGCTATATAACTAAAATATTTCCATTGCCTATAAATAATATAGTAAATAATTCAAACCTATAGGAGTTGTACACAAATGAATGAAGTACTAGAGAAAATGCTTTCTTCAGAACTTTTAACTGAAGATACCAGAAATGAATTACTGGAAGCATTTAAAACTGAAATTGAAAAGGTAAAAGCAGATGCTCGTGAAACTGCTATAACCGAAGCTAAAGAAGAATATACACTAAAATTTGCGGAAGATAAAGTAGAACTTGTTGAAGCTTTAGATACTAAAATAACTGCATTGTATCAAGAAGAACTCGCAGAATTAAGGGAATCTATTGATCGTTTCCGTGACCTTGAAGCAGAATACGCTACTAAACTAGTAGAAGAAAAAGAAAAAATGTCTCTACAACTTCAAGCAGATATGAAACAACTAGCAGAATCATTGGATGTGTTCGTTAAACAAGAACTTGATTCAGAAATTAAAGAATTAAAAGAATCTATTGAAGAAGTACGGAAAATTGAATTCGCTCGTAAATTGTTTGAATCAATTGAAGGAACATTCAAAGAACAATTCTTCAATGAATCAGAACTTGCACAAAAGTTAAAAGATCAAGAAGTAGCTCTAGAAGAAAAAGCTAAAAAGCTTAAAGAATCCGAAACTACTTTAAATAAATTAGTGAGAGAAAAAGAATTTAATAAAGTCCTTTCATCTCTCCATGGTCGTCCCCGTGAGATTATGGAAGCCATCCTTAAGAGCGTCCCAACAGACAAACTTAATGAAGCCTACGAAACCTACATTGGGCGTGTACTGCACGAAAGTACAGTTACAGAAGATAAGTCAGAGAAGGAAGATAAAACATCGGTACTAGCTGAAAATACTTCTACCAAAGTCACTAAGGTTAACGAAGAAGTCGTTAAAACTGGTGACACCGTTGAACCTGTAATCCAAGAACGTCAATCTACATTGTCCGAATCCGAAAGAGACGCACTACGTAGACACGCTGGACTACTAGGTTAATAAATTCATAATTTTAAATATAAGGAGAAAATAAAATGAATTTGAATGAAAATTGGACCGAAGTTAAGGCCACCCTTCTCGAAGGTCTAGATAATGCTAAACAAAAAATTGTAGCTCCGCTTCTGGAGAATACTCGTAACCATCTGATAAATGAAACCGCTGCTGCTGGTGCAACCTCTGCGGCTGATATTGCGAACTTCCGTAAGACCCTCTTACCTATGATTCGCCGTATTATCCCCGGTACCATCGCTACCGAACTCGTTGGCGTTCAACCAATGTCCGGTCCAGTAGCTCAAGTGTTTTCACTACGCTACAAATATGCTGAAGATATGGCTCACGATTCATCACGTTCACCTTTCGGTGGCTATGATATCGCAGCCGGCGATGAAGCATTTGGTAACGATAAACCAGTCCGTGCGTTCTATTCCGGTACTACTGGCTCCGCTCAGGTTCCCGGTGCTTCAGGTATTGGTACATTTAATACTCCCACCGATATTGATGAAAACACCGCAGAAGGTGCCGCATGGGGTGGTGTGTTCCAGCAAAATACTTCAACTGTAGATTTTGGTGGATACACTCAAACTGTCGGCGGTTCACTGCTAGGCGGTAACGGTGCTAGTATCGAAGGTTCCGGTGGTCGTAAAATGAACCTAGAAATAGTCTCACAAGCCGTTGAAGCCGGTACTCGTAGACTACAATCAGGTTGGACCATTGAAGCTATGCAGGATATGAACTCTCAACACGGTCTGGACATGGAAAGCGAAGCTACTAAAGTAGTAAGTGCTCAAATCGTTCAGGAAATCGATGCTGAAATCATAGGCGACCTTCTAGCTCTAGCTGGTACCGTTCGTACCTATGACCATGTTGCAACCGGTGCTCTACCGTATCAGCCTCACTTCGTTGGTGATCGTTTTGCTAACGTTGGTGTGCGTATTAACGAAATTGCGAACGAAATCGCTCGTAAAACTCGTCGCGGCGCTGGTAACTTTATCGTAGTATCACCAATGGTGGTTTCTATACTCCAAAGCGCAGCTAAGTCAGTATTCGCTCCAGCAGTAGAAGGTTCTTTCAAAGGTCCAAACAATACTATGCTTGTTGGTACCCTAAATGGTACTATCAAAGTATATTCATACCTTTGGAATCAGGCTCAACCCGGTGTTTCACCACCTCTCGGTACCGACCAAATTCTGGTTGGGTATAAAGGGGGAAATGGTGAGATCGACAGCGGGTACCATTATTGCCCTTATATTCCACTGATGTCAAGTGGTGTAGTGGTTAACCCTGTTACCTTCCAACCAGTCGTTTCACTAATGACTCGTTATGGTCGCGTAGCATTTACTAATCCTACTAGCTCACTAGGTAATTCCAGTGATTATTATGGGAAACTAAATGTTGTAAACCTAGAGTTTGTTTAATAGTAGAAATACTAAATGTTGTACAAAAAATGGACGCGCAAGCGTCCATTTTTCTTTGTGAGGTTTACACAAGCTGAACAGTGTTGACATTTTTTCGAACGTATGCTATATTGTGTGAAACTGGGTAAATGATATGGAAAAAGAATATTTAGACTACCTAGAAAATGAAGTAAAGTTACGTGCTACACAGCCAGAACTTACGTCCAACGATCATCAGGATATAGAGTGTCTGCTATGCGGGAATATATTTCATAGTACAGCTAAAAAAATTCTGGAAAGATACGAAAAGTATAATGTTAAAGGCTGTGAAGATTGCGTGAAAGCTGAAAGAAACGTTGACAAGGTTAGAGAAGATTCACAGAATTCATATGATTTTATTTTGAATACGCTTAAAATGAAAAGTTTGGATGGTTGTACGAGTGGAAACCATAAGCGGGATTATGAATGCCAAGAATGTAATCAGATATTTCAGTATACAGCTAAACATTTAATACAACGATATAAAATGTATGATTCTGTTGGGTGTCCATCTTGCAACAATAAAAGAAAACGTAAGCCGTACATAGAAGAAGTGAGAGAGAAATTAAAAGATTATGAAATATTGTCGGATTTTGGAGGCGAAGATAATATTTCAAAAACGATAGTTACGTTTAGGCGTAAAGAATGTGGACACGAGTTTAGCACAAAAATGTACAACATGTTATATGGTGGCGTAAAGTGTCCAGTATGTGAGAATATTCGTAGGAAAAATTTAACAGGATTGTACCATGCTGATGGGACGATGGTTAAAAAGCAATCATATACAATTGAAAAGATTGAGCAAATGTTTGAGAAGAGGTTACAATCTGTAGATAAGCCTTTAAGGTTTAAGGATATAAATTCTTATAAGGCTATGCAGTCTCCGATGACATTTATTTGTGGAAAATGTGTTAAAGAATGGGATGCTAGGCCGAACAATGTATTATTTTTGAATTCGGGGTGTCCATATTGTGCTGTACAGAATTATTCTCAAATTTCTATAAAGTGGTTAAATTCTATTATGGAGAGTGAAGGAATTCATATCCAACATGCTGAAAATGGCGGAGAAAAGTTTTTTAATATCAATGGAAAGCGTTATTTTGTAGATGGATATTGTGAAGAAACTAATACAGTGTACGAGTTTCATGGATCGTATTATCATGGCGACCCTAAGTTATTTGAGGATGATGATTGTCCGCACCCGTTTAAAAAAGAATTGACGGCTAAAGAATTATATGAAAGAACGGTAGAAAAAGAGAAAGAGCTTATGGAGGCTGGATACAATATTGTTTCTATATGGGAATCTGATTATCAATAATTTGGTAATAATGATTCATAAATATTTAGAATAAATAATTAAAGATAATTGGAAGATGTATGAAATTTTCAGAATATTACAATGAAGTAAAGGCACGTTTGTTAGAAGATGCTGATAATATATTAGAATTTTCTACAGTACACAAATTGATTAAATATTGTAAGATTCCGGTTATTGAAGATGGAAAGCGTTCTTACCTTTCATTGAAATTAAATGAAGAAATAGAATTTCAATGGGAGAGAAAACAGAATGAGATTATTCCTAAGAAAATGAAATATAAAAATGTGATGTATGAATCACAATGGAATGAAAGCAAGACAAAATCATGGATAATATCTTCTACACGGCAGCTTATTGATTAAATTACAATTCTCCCTAACGATAAATATATTATTAGGAATTTTATTAGGGGAACTATTGTGTTGGAGCTTGTCACAATATTAAAAAGTTATGGATGGGCTGGAATTATTCTGGCTTTTTGTTTGTTTTCAATTTATAAAGTATTTCATGTGTCATTATTAATTGTGGCGAGAAAATTTCATTCTAGATTTGTAGAAAATAAACAAAAAAAATTACTAATGCATACTTTTTTTACAACGATACAGCATGCTTTAGATGTTGACAATCATACGACAGATATATTCATGGATAAACCTGTTCGTCAATCTTTAATGAAAGATTTAGTAATTTGCTCATTAGGGTCTATGCAAGAAATCGGAATAAAGATGGCGAACGAAAATTATTCAGGGTGGTCAGATAAACGTTGGTCGTATGGAATGAAATTATACATAACGGAGATACACAGTTCATTTATTAATAAATGTATTTTGAAAGGAATTCCCAAAATTGTGTACATGAAATATATGGATTGGTTTTTTGACCATATGGATTATATGCGTAATACAATAGATCAGATTGCTAATGATTCATCGTATCCAAATTTGGAAACAAAAACATCTACAGTATTATTATTTTTTTCATTAATGATATCTGCATTAATGGTAGATAGTGAAAAAACATTAAGAGCACTTAATGGAGCGATTACTGGATCATTGTATAATGGTGCAGTAATTGAAGATTGTGGTTGATAAATATTAAAATATATTGGAATAAAAGATAAATGAGCATTTTTAGTAATTTCGCAGATTACCCTAATCAAATAAAAAATGAAGGACAAGAAATTACTATTCGTTTTACACGAACGAGTGATACAACTGCGAAAATAACATGGAACATTCCTGCTCCGGCTAATGGGTGTAATTCAGAAAACCAAGCATATGATGGGATCGTAGTTACGATTTCCAATACACCTGCTAACTATACAACAACGTCTCCAAAAGATGGAGTGTATTATAATGCTGACCATACAGCAGATAAAGATTTATTTACAGGGGACATAATAGATTCCAAGGCATATGTGATTGGAGCATTCTATCACGATAAAACGACAGTGGAATTGAATATTGATGGTATTCAGCCTAAAGTTCCGTATTATGTCTCAGGGTATGCTGTGGATGCTGTTGGACGGTACCACAGAGAAGGGGTACATGCATATTCTCTTCCAACAGGAACGCAATCATTTACGACGGAAGATTACCCCGCTACACATGATATATCTGTGTATTCAAATGAGCCAATTACTCTTAAAACCAGAACAGGATTAGTAGCTGGGACGGATTATACTTTACCAATAAAAGTAGAATGTAAAGTTAGAGATTTTATCATTAATGGAGAAAAAGCATTAACATATGGAATGTTAGTTGATGAAATTAATAGACAATTTATGGCAATTGAAAGTCCGTTTCAAGGTCCGTATCCAAAACACAGTGGGGATTATTTTCTAAAAGATTCAATTGTTTATAAATGGTCAGGCCATAAAATTGAAAATGTAGAATATGTTGAATTAGATCATGATCCACGAATTCCGGTATTAGGAACGTATTGGATAGGCAGCGATGGAATATTACGCCGATATGAAAATACAGGATGGGAAGTAGTAGATATTATTCGTAGTGATGATCCTCCTACAGAATTAGATAATTACGATATTTGGTTTGATGGAATAACTGTTCGCGTATGGGAAGGCAACCATTGGTGTGATTATAATACAATATTTTCTGATAGAAACCCACAATTTCCTCCTGAATTGAATGTTGGAGATTATTGGTTTAACAATGAATTAAACGAATTTTTTAAATGGAATGGAAAAACACAATCATGGGATGATGCATTAGTAATATATTATGATATTGATCCTAATTTATTAACGAATGGTAATTATTGGTATGATGAAAAACAATCAAAAATAAAACAGATGGTCAATGATAAATGGTCTACATTGGTTGGAGTGCTCTATGTGCCTTCTAATGATTCAGGCAATTTTCCTGATGATCTTCCTTATGATATTGTAGCTGGTACAAAATGGTATGATACTAAATTAAATAAATTTTATGAAAGAAATCTGATGAATATTGATTGGGATGAATTGCGTTTTGTATCATTTCCAACAAACCCTAAAAACAGAAAATCATGTGATTTATGGTGGAATTCATCTGAAACGATTGATGATCTTTATGTGTGGGAAAATGTATCAAATTCATGGATCACAGTACAAAACTTTTATAGACAAACTATTGACCCTATTACGCCTCCAGTTTTAGTAGAACACTCTGCATGGGTAACTAGCGATGGAGAAATATATTTAATTGGTCCTGATAATTGTCAAAAAGTAGATACGATATTTTCTTTGGTTGATCCTAGAATAATTCCTACCGGTTCCGTGTGGTGGAATGGAAGTGATTATTTTGAATATGATGGAACGAATTGGAATATTATTCATATAATTCAATATTCAAATGATCCGTATCTTGTATTTGAAGGAATGCTATGGTTTGACGCAACAAATAAAAAATTATATAGAATGGAATTGAGTGGTTGGACAGAAGTATGTTTATATGATCAATCTATTCTTCCACGTATAGATGACCTATGGTATAATTCTGTTGACAAATTATTGTTTAGATGGTCAGGCACTGCTTGGCTTCCTGAAAAGCCTTATTTGTATGTAGAATTCCAAAAACGATCTTGCGATAACAAATATGAAAGATTAGTATTTAAAACTAGTAAAACTGGATGTCATGAAGAATTTGAAGTATTAGAATCTAAAAATACAGTATTATCTTCTTTATCTAATTCCATTATCTATGGTGATCCTATGGAAGGTGGAAGTGGATTAGATGCTGGGGTAATGTATAAACAACTTGACGTTGGGGACGATGGCAGTCCAGATGAACGCAGACAATTACATTCAGAATTAAGAATGTTGTTAGGATACCCTGCGATAAAATCTGAACTGTCTAAACAACAGATCGACCTTTGTATTGATAATGCATTATTAATGTTAAGAAAACATTCAACATATTCATATAAACGTGGAATGTTTTTTATGAATTTACGTTCAAATCAACAAATTTATATGCTTACAAATAAGTGTGTAGGATTCAATAAAATTGTGGATATACTGGCAATACGTAGAACCAAAGCTGGAGCATTTAGAACAGCCTATAGTCAAAATGATAACTTTGCTTATGCTGCTTTACAACAATTGTATACGCTTGGTACATTTGATATGTTAACGTTTCATATGACTTCTGCGTATGTTGAAGAATTGGAAACACTGTTTGCTTCTAGAATCATGTATCAATGGTTAGAGCGTTCTAGAGAATTGAAAATATACCAAGTTCCACGTTCTGGTGAGCGTGTATTGGTTGAAGCTATCATTGAACGTACAGAACAAGAATTGATGACAGATCGTGAAACGACATATTGGTTGAAACGTTGGGCATTGAATGAAGCTAAAGGAATGTTGGCTCAGATTCGTGGTAAATTTCAATCACTTCCCGGACCTAATGGAACGACTGTTCTTAATGCTTCTGAACTTCAAGCACAAGTGGATGCTGAACGTATGACACTAATCGAAGAGATAGAATCTAAGGCTATGCAAGATATTGTAGATTTGGGCATGAAAGTTCACTTTGTAATGGGCTGAGTTTTATAAATATAATAAATGCTATACTATGTTTGAAATTTGATAATCCATAAATATTCATTAGAATCAAGAAATCTAATGGGTAATTGTACATCTTGTAATATTTCAGACACTCAACAAGAATCTACGAATGTAGAAAATGTTGTCATTCCTGATCCAAAATGTGAATACAAAATAAACGATCCTTTGGAAAATGAGGGAAATTGTGCTTTGCTTCCTGATGATAATAGAATTGATAATGATGATGGTACAGGGAATGGTGGCTGTGTTGTAGGACCAACCGGAAAGATTTGTCCAGAGGTTGAGAATTGTCCAGTATGGGATTTGACGCAATCTGACGATGATTGTATTGTTGATGATTATATTGAAGAACAATTGAATATAGCTGGAACAAATTTACAAGTATTTAAATTGCTTGGTATCCATGAACAAGGATCGTTACAAGATGTTACAGGGAGTGGAACTCCGATATCATCAGGTGATTTAGGAAACAATCCTGCTAGTAATGCATTTGACAAATTTATTACAGAATGGCGTTCATCTGCTATAGGACAGAATGTATTACAGTCTTATATTGGATATGATTTTGGACCAATTAAATTAAGAAATGGTAGAGAGCGTTATGGACTTCCTACAGAAGTCGTGAAAGATATTTCTTCTATAAAAATAATGCAAGGATGTGATGCTCAAAATCGCGTTACAAAATTGCGTATAGAACGTTCTGAGAATGGACAAAAATGGTATGGTGTTGCTCAAGTAAACGTAAAAGATTGTGATGGTTTGGTTACAATAAATTTCCGTAGAACAGTTCCTTCAAGGTTTTGGAGAATTAGGCCATTACAATTTAATGGCGGAGCAAATGATTATTGGTCAGTCAAAGCATTGCAATTTGTAGAATACGAAGCGACTAGTTTGTTCAATATTCAAGATAAAATATTATTAGAAAATCGTGATCGAGATTATAATGAGTTTCCTATTTTAGTTAAAGGAACTTATACGCCTCAAGAATTTTCTACGATGTTTGATAGGTTTGGATTTAATCAGGTAGGAGATATTTTTAGTTTTGACGTATCATTTTCACAATGTGTACAGAGACTGGGAAGACCTATAGTGATAGGTGATATACTATTGGTAGAAAGTGAACGACAGTATTCTTCAACATTAAGACCCATTGACAAGTATTTGGAAGTAACGGATGTTATGTGGTCTGCTTCAGGATTTACAGCGGCATGGAAACCTACAGTACATAAAATTATAGCTAAACCGTTATTAGCGTCACAAGAGACTCAAGATGTGATGGGCAAATTGACTGTTGATACAGATAGCACGAATTTGTTTGATGGTAATGATGGGAACGATGGTAAGAAATACCAAGATTATATGGATATTTCTGATAATATTCGTTCAAAGAAAAAGAAAGATGTACCAGTGGAAGGAACGGATATGGCAGATATTCCTGTACTTTCAAAAGAATTGCGAGATTACGCTTCTGGAAGATTGAATAAGAATATTAATAATTTGGGCCGAAATGCTCCGGGCAAACCTACGGACCCGTCTGCTGTAGATGCTATGCCTCCTAATGGATTGCCGTTTACGGTGGGGGACGATTTCCCTACTACTCCTGCAAATGGAGATTACCATAGGTTGACGTATACAAGATTAGGTAATTCTATTCCAGCACGTTTACACAGGTACTCATCAAGAAAAGGACGATGGATTTATTTGGAGACAGATTACAAGTCTATAATAAACGCTCATCGTCCTTTCCTGAAGGAATATACAGCTAGAGACAGTACAAAAACCCCATTAAGTCAAATTGATGAAGAATTGAACAAATTAGTGGATTAAAATCCCCAAAAAATTTCAAATTGTGCTACATGATGATAATGTGTAATAGCTTCTTGTGGAATTTTGAAACTCTCATTACTCACGTAATATCCGTTATCAATTAAATTAAGCTTTATATATTCAACAATTTTCTTAAATATTTTTGGGGACACACTGTCAATCATGTAGATTGATGCTTGATACTTATACAACCCCTTACTTGCTGCTTCTTTAATTTCATTGTATATAACGGGTAAATGTGCTTTAACCGATGGTTCTATAACTAGATTTTCGTCGGCCAATAGTTTTGCTTCTTTTGCAGTTAACATTGCAGTTCTCCTTTTATAATGATGGGAGTATTCTAACATGGGCTATTCCTGATGTCAAGTTCCTTCTATTGACTTCTTAGATAAATTGTTGTAGGATACGGCAAACTATGGAAAAAAATGAAATTAGAAACACAGAAATTATATTTAAATAAGTTATTATCGTCTCCCGAACTCTTTGCTAGATGTGCCGGAATTTTATCTCCAGATTATTTCGATCTGGAGATAAAGTCAATGGTAAAATTTATATTAAAATATTTTAATGAATACAATACTATTCCTAAAATAGATTATGTAAATGCAGAATACGAAGCAGAATTTAAACCTCTACATGTTGACACAACAGAAATAAAATTCCTTAGTAACGATATAGAAAAGTTTTGTCGCCGTGAGGCTCTGTATAAAGCCATACGCGACTCCGTAGAAGATGTAACAAATGAGGATGAGGACAATTCAGGTAAGGTTCTGGAGCGCGTACAGAACGCTTTAGCCATATCCATCCAACGTGAGTTAGGCATTAGTATGTTTGATGATCTTGGAGTCAGGCTAGAACGATACTTAGTGAGTGATATTTACGAGCCTACAGGTATTCTAGGATTGGATGAAGCATTAAGTGGAGGTTTATCTAGAAAACAAGTAACATTGTTTTCTGCCAACTCTGGCGGTGGCAAATCATTGATGATGGCTAATATTGGAGCAAATTATGCTCGTAAAGGCTTTCATGTTCTTCAATTAGCATTAGAATTGACAGAACAAATGATTGATCTTAGGAATCTTTCTATCCTGACAGGAGTATCCATTAAAGACTGGAAATCCAATATTTTGGAAATTAAAAATGTAATGAAGTCTCATGTTGATAATGGGGCAGGTTCTTTTATTCTTAAACGTATTCCGGGTGGATCTAATGCATTATCAATTAGATCATATTTGAAATTATACGAAACGGAATATGGTCGTAAGCCAGATGTGTTGATCGTCGATTACCTTGATTTGATGAGTCCCAATAGTGGTTCAAAGAATAAAGGAATATTCGAACAAGATAAAGAAAAATCTGAAGAATTGGCAGAGATTGCATTTGATTATGATTGTATTTGTATAAGTGCTTCTCAACAGAATAGAGACGGTATTAAAGCGATTACCCCAGATCAATCAATCATTGCGGGCGGTATTTCCAAAATCAATACCGTGGATAATTATATTTCAATTTATATGAACCCTGAAATGAGATTGAAAGGAGAATTATTCTTATATTATTTGAAGACTAGATCTGCATCTGCTGTAGGGTCAATGACACAATTAGTTTTTAATCCAGAAAATCTAATTATTTCTGATAAGAAAATAACGACGATAGGAATCATAAGTCAGATTAAAGAACGTAAAAAGAATGAAGCTATAGTGTTTCCCGG
>Ga0265293_10006417_pt1 | contig 18863 bp, 16 predicted proteins | sample Munlanlewell138R_FD_192505 | JGI IMG/M metagenome (GOLD analysis project Ga0265293, IMG submission 192505) | Leachate microbial communities from a municipal landfill in Southern Ontario, Canada - Leachate well 138R | ecosystem: Engineered > Solid waste > Landfill > Unclassified | place: Canada... | reverse complement strand
CCCTGCTACCTATGCGCCCATTATCTCTACCATACAAAAACGCGAATATGTGGCAAAAGGCGACAGCAACGGTACCACTCGCTCTTTCGAAATTATTTCGTTGAAAAACGATCTTATTAAGACAGAAAAAAAATCGGAAAAAACCGCCCAGACCAAAGGCAAACTGGTGCCCACCGATATTGGTAATGTGGTGAACAAGTTCCTGATGCAGCATTTTATGAACATCATGGATTATAACTTTACTGCAAAAGTGGAAAAGGAATTTGATGAGATTGCCATGGGACAAAAAGTGTGGAATAAAATGATTGCTGATTTCTACGGACCTTTCCACAAGCGTATTGAAGACACCATAGAGCACAGCGAGAAGTTTAGCGGCGAAAAGCTGCTGGGACAGGAGCCTGCCACAGGCAAAAATGTATTCGCCAAAATAGGCCGCTTTGGCCCCATGATTCAGATTGGCGACACCGAAAGCGAAGAAAAGCCACGCTTTGCCTCCATCAAAAAAGGGAAATCACTCGATAGCATCACACTGGAAGAGGCGCTGGAGATGTTCAAATTCCCCCGCACCATCGGCACCTGGCAGGATGAGGAAGTAACGGCAGGCATCGGGCGCTTTGGCCCCTACATAAAACATAAGTCGCTTTTTGTTTCCCTGCCAAAGCAAGACGATCCTGCCAGCGTCAACATCGAGCGGGCCATTGAGCTGATAGAAGAAAAAATTAAAAAAGAGCGCGAAAAAACCATCAAGGTCTTCGACCAGGACGAAAATATCAAAGTGCTCCACGGTCGCTGGGGACCCTACATCGCCGAAGGAAAAAACAACTACCGCATTCCCAAGAGTACCGATCCGGCATCGCTGACATTTGATGATGCCAAAAAAATTATTGCGGCAAGCAGCAAGAGCGCAGCATCCCAAAAAGCTCCACGCAAGAGTGCTGCTAAACCGAAAGCAAAATCAGCAGCAAAAAAACCTGCATCCAAAACTAAAAAATAACAGCGTCACAACCGCCTTCTGATGGAGATATCCCTTTATTTCGATCCGGTAAATAACGACAGCCGGCAAGCTGCGGCACCGGGCAGCGGCGCCTGGCTTGGTGGCCAGATAGTGGCGCTGGACGATACTTTTGACGAAGACGACCTTGCGCAATTCGATGCCATCATTGTAGGTGTGAACGAAGAACGCGGCGCCGTAAACAATGCAGGCTGCGGCCAGGCTCCCGACGCTATCCGTCAGGCGCTCTACAGCCTGAGCATGGGCTTCTGGAAACTCAGAATCGGCGACCTGGGCAACATCCGCCCCGGCGAAAATATCAGCGATACCTATTTCGCTTTGCGCGATACCATCTTCCGGCTGCTGCGCTCGGGCGTTGTGCCCATCGTGATCGGCGGCAGCGAAGATTTGTCGTACGGCGTTTATTCGGGTTACCAACAAGCCGGCCGCATCATCAATCTGGTGAGCGTGGACGCGCGCCTCAACTACGGCGGTGCCGAGGTAAAATCGCCCGATGCTGCCAACTTTCTCTCGTCGATTATTTTTAAAAAACCCAACTCTCTTTTCAATTTTGCCAACCTGGGCTATCAAAGCTATTTCACCGGAACTGCCACCTTGGAGGTGATGAACAAGCTCTTTTTTGATGCCTGGCGGCTGGGCGTGGTGCGGCAAAACATAGAAGAAGCCGAGCCGGTGATCCGCAACGCCGATTATCTGAGCTTCGATATTTCCGCCGTGCGCTTTAGCGACGCTCCCGGCAATGGAAACGCTTCGCCCAATGGATTTATGGGCGACGAAGCCTGCCAGTTGGTGCGCTATGCCGGCATCTCCTCCAAACTTTCGTGCATTGGTTTTTACGAAACCAACCCAACGCTCGATCCACATGGGCAAACAGCCTTGCTTACAGCGCAAATGATTTGGTATTTTCTGGATGGGCTGGCGGTGCGCATCGACGAATATCCTGACGACAAGTGTGATAATTTCGTAAAATACATTGTGGATTCCAGCAGCGCCGGCAGCGACATGATTTTTTACAAAAGCAAACAAACTTCCCGTTGGTGGATGCAATTGCCCGTGAGCCGCGAAAAGGAAAAAGATCATTGCCGTCACCTGATGGTGCCCTGCACCTACGCCGACTATCAACTGGCTGCCGCCAACGAAATCCCCGACCGCTGGTGGAAGGCCTACCAAAAACTCATGTAATTCCCGAAAGCCTTTTTCGTTGTAATTGTTAATTATTTTAAAAGATGAAAATAGCTTCATTGGTTTCCGGCGGCGTCGATAGCTCTGTTACCATTCATTTGCTCAAAGAGCAGGGATACGACCCACATATTTTTTATATAAAAATAGGATTGCAGGACGACCCTGCCTGGGTGGATTGTCCCGCCGAGGAAGACATCGAAATTGTAACCTGGCTTGCCAAAAAATATGGCTGCCCGCTGGAGGTGATTTCCCTTCAGGAAGAATATTGGGAGCGCGTGATCAGCTATACCATCGAAACGGTGAAGATGGGGCTTACGCCAAATCCCGACATGATGTGCAACAAGATGATCAAGTTTGGTGCTTTTGATGAAAAATACGGCCACGACTTCGATCTTATCTCCACCGGGCATTATGCCTCCACACTGCACATCGACGGGGAGAAATATCTGGCCACCGCCCGCGATCATTTCAAAGATCAGACTTATTTCCTGGGGCAGATCAACCGGCAGCAACTTGCCAAATTGGTTTTCCCGCTGGGTGATCTGGTGAAAGGCGACGTGCGCCGGATAGCCGACGAAGCGCGCCTGCCCTCGGCGCAGCGCAAAGACAGCCAGGGAATTTGCTTTTTGGGAAAAATCAACTACAACGATTTTATAAAAAGATATGTGGGCACCAACCCCGGCAGCATCGTGGATGCCGAAACCGGCAAGGTGCTGGGGCAGCACGAAGGGTTGTGGTTTCACACAATAGGCCAGCGCCGCGGGCTGGGGCTTAGCGGCGGCCCCTGGTTTGTCGTCGATAAAGACATCCGGCGCAACCGCGTGCTGGTTTCCAATGGCTACGACCCCGACGGGCAATATAAAAAGGTGGTAAACCTGGCGCATTTCCAATTCATCAACGGCCACACCGACCGCAACTACGACACAGCACAGGAGGTAAAATTTAAAATCCGTCACCAGCCCGAGTTTAACGAAGGCACGCTACAACGTCAGGGAGACAGCTACGTTATCGAATCGCAGCAGCGCCTGCAGGGTGTTGCCCCCGGACAGTTTGGTGTGGTTTACACCCCCGATTCTGCCATTTGCCTGGGCAGCGGGGTGATTGTGGTTTGATTATAAAAGCTCCGTCAGAAATGCAATTCCGTAGATCCCTCTTTTTTTTGCTTTGCGCAATGGCTGCATTTTCGGTTGTGTGGTTGGCTGGCTGCGAGCCTGAAGAAATACCGCGTCTGCCGGGCAATCCTGGTGATTTACAATTTGAGGGCCTGTGGATTGGCAACACTTCGCAGATGAAACTGGCGGAGTTTGAAGTGCAGAATATCGAGGAGCATGCTTATGTTACGCGCTGCCGCCTGAGCTACATGATCGGTGATGATTGGAGGCTGCGCGATCTGCACAACGCTGACGGCCTGAGCGAAATCATCGACCGAAACTTTTCGTTTAGCCTGCCCGACCAAAGCGCAGTGGCGGGAACCTTTGCCGACACCACTATGCTTGAGGGTTCGATGCAAATAGTTTACGGTGCACAAGCGGCAGAAACCATAACTTTTATCTGCGTAAGCGATTCTTCCCGCAACGACGTGAACGGTCTTTCACAGTTGCATTTTAAACTGGAGGACAAAACCTGGCATTTTATACAGGATTACGACTTTTACTTCCCACAAACCAAAACGATTGCCACCGATTCGGGCTGGATAGTAGCGGGCGAGTTTGCTACCCGCACCAGCCCTATCATCGAGCTGCGCGCCGGCCACCTAGAGCTGCCGGCACAAATTCCTGAAATATTTGTCGTTGGCACAAAGCAATTTTCACCCTTTGCCGCCGATGGTTTCGAAATCATTATCCACGACCCGGGATACTATTATTTACCGTGGACTACCTCCGACACAGCGCGCGGCCAGGAGGGAAGCAGTCTGAACATTTCTCAAATACTGGAGATTAATACAGGTAGCAGCCACGAAAATCTTTTAAAATTTACTGCTGATTTTAATTGTAAAGTCTATCGTGAATACGGGCAGATGCGACATTTGGAGGGAACCTTTACGGGATATGTGAGGTGGTAGGAAGTTTCAGGCCACAGCTCTCAGCCCACAGGCTTCAGTTCCCGTGATTCGTAAAGCTTAGCTTGCCGTTTTTTTTTGATCTTGTGACGTCATTCCTACAACAGGCCAGGCCTGCAGAAATAAAACAGACGAGGTACAACCTCGTCCAAACCCAGAAACCAGACAATTTTGTCCTGCACCCCGCGCCCAGCTCTCTGCGCCATGCGCCACGCCTCTTCCGCCCTGCGCCCTTCGCCCCACGCCCTGCCTAAGCCATTGCACGCAATTCCTCAACCAGCTGTTCGATGGCTGCATCGTCGAAATTTTTTTCGCGGGCTGCTTCTTCGAGGGTGCCCCAAACAGGCTCGCCACAGGCTATACATTTTACGCCACGTTCGGAGAGGAAACGAACCGAAAACGGATAATCGCGCACCAGCTCTTCGATGTAGATGTCTTTGGTAATGGGAGTCATGATTGTTTATGTGAAATTGGCTTAATTCCTTTTGGCTTTCAATTTCTTCTCTTTCCTGCGCCGGCTGCGATTGCGCAAAGCGGTGATGAACCCGAAAGTGATTTTGGCCGTATTGATAAGCGTTGCGGGATTGTTGACAATATTATCAACTACTTCCTGCCCCAAATTGACAGTACTGATGTCGTTGCGCAGGGTACTCATTTGGCTTGCAATCTGGTGTTCTTTAATTCTTATCTCGCTGCGCAGCCAAAGCTTGCGGTAACGCAGATCTGACTCATTCTTAATCTTCTGCATACGGATCCTCCATATTTTGTTCTTTGCCAAGCTCATCCTGCTTTTCAAAGAGGGTTTTGCTAAGCATTTTCACCATAGGATCGAAAAAGATGCGGCGTCGGAACATGTGCACAATAAACGCCATTAACAAATAAAATGCAGCTACGATGAGATATCCTAAAAATGTTCGGCCTGTGGTTGCCTCAAACCAATTGACGAAACCCAGTGAGAGAAACAAGGTGAAAAAAAAGATAAAAAATGTAAATATGAGTGCCGCAATGAAATGGGAATAGATTCGGGCAAACGCCTCCACTACGATCAGGCTGTAAAGTTCGGTTTTGAGCTGAAGGTATTGTTTGATGCTCAGGGTGATTTTCCTGATGTGTGAATCGAATTTTTGCTTGTTCATAGCCGATAGGTTAACATAAAAAAGGAATTGCCCGCAAATCCGCTGATGGATTTACCGGACAATTCCGTACATTTTTCAGGACGTCGGAGGGACAAAAAAAGATTAGGCTTCTTTTTTCTGAACTTTCTCTTTCACATCCGAAACTTTTTCCTTCACGTCGGCAAGTCTCGTTTTCATATCGCCCAAAGCTTCGTTGACGTAATCCTTCAAATCGTCGAATTTGTCGTCGAAGTTTTCTTTCAAGTCGTTGGCTTTTTTGATGAACTTGTCTCTGGTGACGTCGCCTTTGTCGGGGGCATACAAGATGCCGAGCGCTGCGCCCAGGGCTGCACCGCTTAGTAATCCAAAAATAAAACTACCTGTTGAATTTTTCATTTTCTTAAGTTTTTAAGTGTTTCGCTTACAAATATATAATAATACGGCTACATAGGCTACCATAAAAGGTGTTAAATATTTTTGGTGAGCTGTTGCACCACCTTTATCTGGCTCAGAAACTCTTTGGCAATCACGCGCAAGATGGTGTAGGTAGGCACCGCCAGTATCATGCCTGCAATTCCTGCAATGCTTCCCGCAATAAGGATGACCAGGAAAATTTCGACAGGATGAGCCTTCACGCTGTTGGAATAGATCAGCGGCTGAAGCACCACGTTGTCGATGAGGTTGCTCACGAAAAACACTCCTACCACGATCAATATCAACGAAAACAGGTCGCTGATCATCCCGGTGCTTAAAGCCGTAAATATGGTGAGTATCACGCCTACCACAGCACCAATGATGGGCCCCAGATAAGGAATCACATTCATCAGCCCGCCAAAAAAACCTATCAGCAGCGCATTCTCTACACCAAACAAAGTAAGCCCGAGACTTAATAAAGTAACCATGGTAGTAAGCTCTATCATCAAACCTATAAAATATCGGCTCAACAATCGCTTCGACTGCGTGAGCACGCTCTGCACTTCGTTTTGATAATTGACGGGCGTAAGAATCTCCACCACCTCATCGAGCAGGTAGGGATCTTTCAGAAAGAAAAAGGTGAGAAAAAGAATTGCAAAAACAGCGATAAATAGTGAACCAGTGACACCAACAATGGAGGTGAGTGTTTGGGAAAAAGAAGCAAAGTTAAGGATCGACTCGATCTGCTGTGCCAAAAGCTGGCGGATGGTCTCGTCGCGTGAGAGAATGTTGTATTGTCGAAAAAAAATCTCCATGTCGGCAATTGGTTTTTGCATGGAGCTTCCCAACAAATCAAAGTCGATGTTGCTCACCAGACGTGCCTGAGATGCAATCAATGGCACAAAAACACCGATAAACGAAAGTACGATCAGGATAATAACCAGCAGTGCCAGAAATGCGCACATAGCGTTTGGGATATGAAACCGCCCGATGCGCATGGCGTTGAAACGCTTTACCAATGGCCTGCCTATCAACGACAACACGATGGCGATCAACAGATAGGTAACAATATCCGAAAAACGCCATACCAGATAAATCACCAGCAGACCTATCAGAACACCACCGAGAATGCGTAAAACTTTGTTCATAGGTTTTTGTTGAAAAAAAAAGTCGTTACAAAAATGGTATGAAAATCTTTACGCAGCGAATATAATTAAAAATAAATATCAAAAGGAAAACGCTATCGACAGTTTAAAAGCAAAGTTGTCGAAGGTATCGGGCAGCTCGTAATAACCATAGCGATAAAAAGCTCCGATACCAAACGAGTAAATCCCCAACGTGTTGAGCATGTTGTTTATCAGCAGCCCCGACTCCAAGAATAGATGATCCATCGGCTGTACCGTTATTCCCTGGTGATATTCGGGATGCTGCAGGCTACCGGCGCCCGCATTGGTGGCTATGGCAAACTCAGGGCTGAACTTGTTGGTGCGCCAGAGCAGTTTGCCAAAGTTGTGGGTGTAAAAAAGGAACAAATAGCGATCGTTCAGAAACTCGTTCATGCGCTGGGTGGCAAACGATTCGGGTGCATAAAGGGTAAAGGTGCGAAACGAGCCACGCCCGTTGTAAAGATTGCTTTCGGGCAGTGGCTGGTCGATGGCTCCGGCCATCAGCGTAAGCGACGACTCGCCCAGGTAGCGGATGTAAAACTGTTTTGTTATTTTCAGATCAACTTTATTATAAAAATAATCGCCTTCCAGCACATCGTCCAGGCCGCGGGTGTAGGCCAGATGAATAATGGGATAGCGCGTCCCCAGCGACATTTTGCCGTCGGGCATCTGCATAAACTTTTCTTTGTAAGCATATCGCACCGAAGCCTGCAATTCCGTAAAGGTAAACTCACGTTGTGCTTCGCCGGCATCGCCTTTCGGCAAAAAGCTGTACTCGCCGGTAGTTTGTTTTACGTCGCGGCTCATCGCAAGATTAACATTTGCATAGCGCAGCGCCCTGAATTGAATGGCTGCCCTGATGCGTTGTGTGGGGTTCATACGCCGGATCAAAAAATAGCGGAAGTTGGCCGGGTTGAGAAGATTCTGGCGGCCGCCGTCGTCAGTTTCGGTGGCGCCGGTTTCGGTTACAAAGTCGTAATACATCACATCGAAACGCAAGTCGCGGTACTTGTCGATCACCACGCCAAGTCGTCCGCCGTATTGTGCGCGCTGGTTGCCAAAGCCATAGCCCCAAAAAGCTTCGGCATCGAAAGTCTGCGAAAGCTTGGCGTTGGTGATAAGGCCCAGCCCGAGGTACAATCCCTGGTATTGGTTGTATTTGATAATTTTGCTCAGATCCAAATCCACATATCCCAGCGGCAGGCGGCTGTTGAGCATCGCCTTGAAGGTTTTTGCTTTGGCATCCAAATCGATCTCTTTGCCCACGCTGTCCATAAAAAAGTAGGTACGTTGTTCGCGTTGCGAGAGGCTGTCGGTGCGGAATTGCTGCCAGAACGCTTCGCTGCGGCTTCCGGCGCGCGGGTCGAAGTCGATGGCGATGTGGTTGAACTGTCGTCGCACCAGCTCCGGTTCCAGCACCACATCGCGGATGTAGCTTTTGCCACGACCAATGGGCGCCACATTGTTTACAATTACATTTTTAAAAATAATATCGGTATTTAGTTGGTATGGAAACCAGTGCTCGCCGTCGATAAGTGTGTAAAGATGCTGTATGCGGATGCTCATGCCGCTTTCGTCGCGCGCCGGTTCGGCCTGCACGCTTTGTATGGCCCAGCCGTGCGTGTTGATGGAGAGCACGCCGCGCAGCCCGTCGAAGTTGGTATCTTTCCAGGGGCGGTAATAAATCACAAACACCGTGTCGCCGGCGGCGGTGTAGGTGGTGTCCATGAGCTGGAAATAATATTTGCGTAAGCTGCCGCCGGAAATGGGATTGATGTAGTTTTTGTCGCCGATGCGGATCAAATCCTGATAAAAGGTTGACGACTGCAACTGCGAGCTAAGGAAGAGCAGCACCGGGTCGCGGAAACCGGAGATGCGCGAGGCGACCACCTTTTCGTAGCTTTTGTCGGGCGCCATAAACTTACGTTCCGACACCGTTTCCATCATAAAAAAATCTTTGTCTTTCAGGAACTGCCGCAGGTGGAATTCCGACGAATCTTTTGCTACGCTGTCGGCGGTGGGCATGTCGAGCGTGTCGACCGTAAAAATCATTTTGTCGTAGGAAGTATAAGAAAACGACGCAAGCTTTTCGGGATCGTTGGCGTCGCGGTTTTTGATCACATTGCGGATGATGCGGTTTGCGGGGTTTTCGCCGGCCACTATCTCCACCACATCCAGCGTTACAGGCAGCGGTTCCATTAGGATTTCCACCTGCGCTTTGCCTTGCGGATAAAAAGTTGCCTGCGCATAGCCCACATACGAAAGGCGCAAAAATTCGATCTCTTCGTTAGCAGTAATCGTGAAACGCCCGTCGATGTCGGTGGAGGTGCCTGCGCGGCTGTTGTTGGCCACAATATTTACAAACGCCAGCGTCTGACCACTCTGGCTGTCGAGCACCCGCCCGCTGATGGTGTAGGATTGGCTGTAGCCAAATACCATCACCAACAGACCAAAGGCTAAAAGCAATATTTTCCGTCCCATAGTTTTTATTTTTTTAAAAAAGATATAGTTCTATTATGCAAAAAAACAAAACTTCCTGACGCGCTGAAGGGGGAAATGAGAAATAGTGGCTGTTCATAAAGAATAATTGATTTGTCATTTTTGTCTCCCCGCCTCTTGCTGGGATTGCCTTAGGCAATCCCAGCAAGAGGCGGGGTGTTGACAACCCTTAATTTCAATCCCAGGCATAAATGCGTGGGCTACGGATTTCCTCAATAAACCCTTACTCTAAGGACAGACACTAATTACTACCCGTTACTTTCTTCCTATCCTACTCATTACTCATCGCTCACCGCTTATTTCTTCCTAATACTTTCTACCTACTCATTACTCATCGCTCACCGCTTATTTCTTCCTACTACTTTCTACCTACTCATTACTCATCGCTCACCGCTTATTTCTTCCTACTACTTTCTTCCTACTCATTTCTCACCGCTCATTCCTGCCCCTTCAGCTTTGGATTATCCCGGTGTCGCTCCGCGTCGCGCAGGTTTTTCTTCTGCAGGTTTTTCGCGAAAGCTTCGGTGAGGTCGATGCCGGTTTGATTGGCCAGACAAAGCACCACCCAAAGCACATCGGCCAATTCATCGGCCAGGTCGTGCTGCGGGTCAGTAGGTTTTTCGGATTGGTCGCCATAGCGGCGCGCCATGATGCGCGCCACCTCGCCCACCTCTTCGGTGAGGATGGCCATGTTGGTGAGTTCGCTGAAATAGCGAACGCCCGTGGTGGTGATCCATGCATCTACGGTTTGCTGTGCTTGCCTTAGTGTCATTTCGTTAAAATTTGTTGGCAAAGTTAGCCATTGCTTGTTATAGTTATAAATTTGGAGCCGTTCCTTTTAAAATCTTTTCATTTTTATCAACATTAAAAAATAAAACACATGTCAGGCCGACCAACCTTTATCATCCGCATCACGTACTTTTTGATATTTCTCATCGCTTTTACTTTTGTTGTCATCATCGCCAAAAGCTTTCTGGTGACGCTGGTTTTCGGGCTGTTGATCAGCTCCCTGATTTTTCCGGTTTGCCAGTGGGTTTGTAAACTGGGTGTGCCCAAAGGCCTTTCCATATTTATCACCATCATCCTTATGATTGCCGCTTTTACGGGATTAACAATATTTTTTGGTAACGAAATTTCCAAGCTCGTTAGCGATTTCCCGACCTTAAAACAAAAAGCGCTTGCCAACATCAACGAGGTCTCCTATTTTATCGAAGAGAATTTTGGTGTAAAAACCGCCAGGCAAAAACAACTGGTCACTGACCAAATCGACAATTTGTTTACCACCAGTAGCGAGGTGCTCAACAATGTGCTCAGCGCTACCACCGGCACACTGTTCAAAATGTTCATCATGCCGGTGTATGTTTTTTTTCTGCTTTACTACCGCGAGCGTTTCAATGAGTTTGTACGTCGCATCGTGCCAGCACATGAAAAAAAACGCGCCAACAAAATGCTTACGGAGATTTCCTTTGTTTCGCAGCGTTATCTGGGAGGTGCCTTCATAGTAGTTGTCATCCTTTCGGTAATAAATTCACTTGGCCTGTGGATCATTGGTTTGAAATACGCGATACTGTTTGGTGTCGTTTCGGCATTTTTCAATTTTATCCCCTATTTCGGCACCTGGATTGGCGCCTTCTTCCCGTTTATGTTTGCACTGCTCACCGGCGACTCGCCCAACCTGGCGCTGTGGGTGCTGGCGTTTTTTGCACTGATACAGTTTACCGAAAACAACATCCTCACGCCCAACATCACCGGCGGCTACGTGCGGCTCAATCCGTTTATCACCATTCTCGCACTTATTGCAGGCAGCATGGTATGGGGCGTGGCGGGCATGTTGCTGGCCATACCAATTATTGCAAGCCTTAAAATCATCTTTGAAAACTTCGAGTCGACCAAACCCATTGCTTTTCTGTTGGAGCGCCCCGAAAGTAGCGCGCTGCAAAAACGTATCGACACCATCAAGAAGTTTTTTGGTTTTAAAAATAAAGACCAACAAGTAGAAATTACCAAAGACCAAAATGCAAATCACTAACCCCGGTCTTTAGGCCGGGGGGTAAAACGCCAAAAATTTTCAATGGGCTTTAGCCCAAATAAATAGAATGCGATGATGCATTCACAAAAGAAAGTCACAAAAAATCTAAACCAATAATTCCCTTCCAATTTTGATTGATAAAAACGATTTTTCTCTGATAATAAAAACGCATGCCGGCCTGGAACAACTTCTGGCTTCGGAGGTGGCTGCTGCCGGTGGCCGCGACGTGCTGGTATTGGTGCGGGCGGTGCGCTGCCAGGCCGACATCGCCACAATGTATCGCATCAACTACACATGCCGCATGGCGCTGCGTGTGCTGCAGCTTGTTGCCGAATTCCAGGTAAATGATGAAAATGAGCTTTACCGTGAGATCAACAAACTTAACTGGCCTGATATTTTTCCTCTGGAGGGCACTTTTGCGATAAACGCCAACGTGAGCCGCAGCCAAATGACCCATGCGCAATACGTGGCGCTCAAGGCGAAAGATGCTGTGGTAGATAAGTTTCGCGAAGTGGTGGGCAGTCGCCCCAATGTTGACATCAACGACCCCGACATGCGCATCCATATTCATATTAGTGGTAGCCAGGGAATGGTGCTGCTCGACAGCTCCGGCGACTCGCTGCACAAGCGCGGCTACCGCCGTGGGCAAGGTCTGGCACCCATCAGCGAGGTGCTGGCGGCCGGCATGGTGCTGCTCTCAGGCTGGGACGCTGCCACCGACCTGCTCGACCCGATGTGCGGCACCGGAACTATCCTTTGCGAGGCAGCGATGATTGCGCAAAAAATGCCTTCCGGATATTTTCGTAAGAAATTTGGTTTTATGTCGTGGCTCGATTTTCAGCCCGAACTTTGGAAACAAATTGTTGAAACCGAAAATGCCCGCATCATACCCGCACAATGCCGCCTCTATGGTGCCGACGTCAACCAGCGCGTGCTAAATCAGGCGGACGAAGTACTGCAAAATACCGGCTTCGACAAAATCATTATCCTCAAGCAGGTTGCCTTCGAAAACAGTTCACCACCTTCTGATCAACCTGGCACCATCATCACCAACCCGCCATATGGCGAGCGCATCCAAAAAACCGACCTGAACGACTTCTACCGCATGATCGGCGATGTGCTCAAAAAGAAATTTGCCGGATACACTGCCTGGCTCATCACCAGCGATTTTGGTGCATTGAAATCTGTCGGGCTGCGCACCTCACGCAAAATCACGCTTTACAACGGGCCGCTCGAATGCCGCTTCGTGCAATACCAGATGTACCGCGGAAGCAGGAAAGGCGGAGAGGTGAGCGATGAGTAGTGAGTGATGAGAAAAAGAAGACTGCAAGCTGCAGGGAAAAGAGAGAAGGTAGAAATGATTGAGGTCTGACTACTTTGGAGTGCGAACTCTCCTTTGTACTTGTCTGGTGTTTTTCTGATGAAAAAATATTTCGGTGCTCTACACCTTAAGCTCTTGTTCCGGCCTATTACTACAAATATTATCGGTGCGCCAGTCCCATCCTTTCGAGGCTGCACCTCAAGCAAAACTACCACCTGCTGGGGGCTGAAGATTTCCGGCTGCCAACTGAGGATTTCCCACTACTATTTCTCTTTCCAAAACAATTCCACAGCGAAAATATGTTTGCCGGACTCCTGGTGTTTGGCAGACACGATATGCCGCATAGGCTCTGGTTTAAAGAGGCACATCTGCATGCAGTCGCCGTAGGTGCATTCGTACAGGAAATTTATTTGCCAAACTTCGAGGAGATGGTGATGGTGAAAATCTTCGGTGTACATATCGAGCGCCCACTGCATGTAGCGGGCGTTGGTAACGTGGCCGTTCTGGTCGAGGTCGCTGAACTTTACACGCTGTAGCTCCGATTTGTCGAAATACCCGGGTATCTCCACCCTGGCGGCATTTTCGCCCAGAGCGTGCCTGTCGAGTGTACGATGGTGCAGTTGTTCTACCAACTCCAGACTCTGAGGACGCCGCGTTATCGAATCCAACACCATCCAGGTAGAGGTGGCGGCGCCCAGCAATTCGTCATCGGTACTTTTGAGCGTGTAGTCGCGGTAAGCATAAAAGCGTTCGGGCTGTCGCGGCCAGGTTTGCAGCACCAGAGTTTGTTTCCATAGCGGGTAGCGATACATGCGCACATACCAGCGCAACACCACCCAAAACTGCTTGAGCCGCAGTGCATCGTCGTAGCCAAAACCCAGCGCGTCGGCATGGCGTCCGGCCGACTCCCCCAGGAAGTTGCAAATACTTTCAGGCGATGCCGAGCCACTCAAATCGGTCTCGTGCCAGTTGATATAGAAGCTGTCTTCCCAAATTTTTTCATTCTCCGGCTTTTTCATAATTGCGGTTTCGGGTTTTCTACTGAAAAAATTTGTTTAGCGTGGCAAAGAGCGTATTCATATTGTGTGGTTTGGAGAGGTGGCCGTTGAAGCCGGCCAGCTTGCTTTTCTCGCGGTGTACGTTAAGTGCGTTGGCAGTTTGTGCTATTACGGGAACTTCTGTATCGACTTCACGGATTTTTTCGATTACTTCAAATCCGTTCATTTCGGGCAGGCGTATGTCGAGCAAAACCAGGTCGACAGTGTTTTCGTTGAAAAGCTCTACGGCTTTTGCGCCATCAGGAGCATGTAGTATGCGGGCTTTTGTTTCGGCAAGCATGCCTTTTAACACCAAAAAACTAAAAGGGTCGTCTTCGGCAATCAGGATTGTTTTGTCGCTAAGTTGCGGCACGCGCACCTGGTCAAGCGTGGGTATTTTGATGTCGGGATTGCTTTCTTTGGTCATCTCCAGGTAAGGATGCGTAAAATAAAAAGTTGATCCTTTGCCGGGAACAGATTCAAACCAGATTTTACCTCCCAGCAAATCCACCAGATGCCTGCTAATGGCAAGCCCCAGGCCAGTGCCTCTGAACTCCACTTTTGTATCTTCGTGCAATCTGTTGAAGCGCTCGAATACCCGGTGGTGAAGGTGTTCGCTGATGCCTATACCGGTATCTTTGATATAAAAAACCACCTCCCGGCTTTCTTCTTCCAGCCTGTATCCAAATTCCGCGCTACCCTGCAAAGTGTACTTTAACGCGTTGCCCGTAAGGTTACTAAAAACCTGCTGCAACCGGTGGTTATCGGTATAAAGCGTCAGATGGCGGGAAACGTGATCGGGCGTACGGAAGATGATCTCCAGGTCGTCGCGTTTGTACTTTTTCCGAAGTCCTTCCATTTGGTTTTGTGCCTGCCGAAAGACTGATTTCAGCGGCACATGAGTCATCACCAACGACATCTCGTTTTTGTCGAGTTGCGAAAAATCTACAATATCGTTGATAAGCCTCAGCAGCTGTGTGCCATTGAGGCTTATGGCGTGCAGATACTCTTTCTCTCTGGTTCCTGTGAGGGTTTTTCCCAGCAGCTCCGTAAAACCAAGAATAGAATTCATGGGCGTGCGCACTTCGTGGGAGATGTTTTGTATGAAGGCATATTGCACCTGATTCTCTTTTTCACTGTTTTCTTTAGCTTCTATCAGCGCCTGCTCCATTCGCTTCCGATCGGTAATGTCGATGCCCACACCTACCTGGCGACCATCCGAAATTTTTATGTTGGCCCAGCTCACTTCGATGTCGCGGCCATCTTTGGTGTGCACGATGAAGTCGCGAAACCCGGGCTGCAATGAATCCATAAAATCCGACACCTCTTTGCGATACGCAACATCAGGATAGGCCAACTCCATGATATTCTTAAATTTTAAATCCTCCTCGGTATAGCCAATGTTCTCTCTTGCGGCTTTGTTCAGAGCCACTTTTTCTATTTTCTCATCGTAGATCACGATCATTACCGGAATGCGGTCGATGATATTCAGCAGCAGCTCATGGTCGTTTTTTATTTGTCGCTGGTAATCGCGGATATCTGCATCATAGTGTTTACGAATATCGGTTTCCTGCTCCAAAGCTTTGAGGGTTTTTATCTCTTTGGTAATGTCGCGGGTATAGATGATGCCATACTTTAACTGGTTGTGGCTGTCGGTTTTAGACAATCCGCGGAAGTCGACATAGACGCTCTTTTTTGAAGCGATGTGTACCACCTTCAGCTTTTGTGATTCAAAATTTTCACCATTAATTACCCTTTGGTATGGCCATTTTCCTTCGGAGAGTTTATTGTTATTCAAATCATAAAGCTCGTAATGCTGTTGCGGTTGCTGTGAAATTTTCACGGCTTGTTCGGCGGTGTTTCCATAAATATCGAGTGCGGCAGAGTTGGCATATTTAATTTCGCCCAGTGCATCAATGATTTGTATGCCAACATCAGAATGCTCAAAAGCTGTTTTCAGCATCTCATCAAAAGATAGAGTGTCGGGGATTTTGGAAGAAGCCATCGCGTCGGAAATAGTGTCGGTGGAAGAGATCATTGTTCTAAACTATTATTTTACCAAGCCAACAAAATTAGTTTTTTTAATGGCGGTAGCTTTTTAAATAATTGTTAACATACCTCAATAGGAAAAAGATAGGTTTATCTTTGCCCACAATTTTTAGCCACATTTCTTTAAGTTGTTATCAATGAGTAATAAAAGCGAAGGCATGATATCGCAGGTTATCGGACCTGTCATCGACGTTACATTCGACCAGGGGCAGACGCTGCCCAATATTTTCGATGCGCTGGAAGTCGTTCGGCCCGATGGCCAGGTGGTGGTTCTCGAAACGCAGCAAGATATTGGCGAAAGCACCATTCGCAGCATCGCCATGGATTCTACCGACGGCTTGCGTCGTGGGATGAAAGTTACCAATACAGGTATTCCTATCTCGATGCCTGTGGGCGAAGACATCAAAGGCCGACTTTTTAATGTAATCGGCAAACCCATCGACGGGCTGCGGCCGATAAAAGAAGAAGGCCTTTATTCGATACATCGCGACCCTCCCTTATTTGAAAACCTCACCACCCAAAAAGAGGTGCTTTATACCGGCATCAAAGTTATCGACCTCATCGAACCCTACTCCAAGGGCGGCAAGATCGGGCTTTTTGGTGGCGCCGGTGTTGGCAAAACGGTGATCATCATGGAGCTGATCAACAACATTGCAAAGTCGTATGCAGGCCTGTCGGTTTTCGGAGGAGTGGGCGAGCGCACCCGTGAAGGCAACGACCTGCTGCGCGAGATGATCGAATCCAACGTGATAAGATATGGCGACGCCTTTAAAGAAGACATGGAAAAAGATGGATGGGACTTGTCGAAGGTTGACTACGAAGAGCTTGCCCAGTCGCAGGCCACCCTGGTGTTCGGACAAATGAACGAACCTCCCGGAGCACGGTTGCGTGTTGCTTTGTCGGGGCTTACCCTGGCCGAATACTTCCGCGACGGCAACCAGAAAACCGGCGGACGCGACATTCTGTTCTTTATCGATAATATTTTCCGCTTTACCCAGGCAGGCAGCGAGGTGTCGGCATTGCTCGGACGTATGCCTTCGGCAGTAGGCTACCAGCCCACCCTGGCTACCGAGATGGGGTTTTTGCAGGAGCGCATCACCTCTACCAAGCGCGGTTCCATCACTTCGGTGCAGGCCATTTACGTCCCTGCCGACGACCTCACCGATCCGGCACCGGCCACAGTATTTGCGCATCTGGATGCTACCACTGTGCTCAACCGGAAAATTTCGGAGCTTGGCATCTATCCCGCCGTCGATCCGCTCGACAGCACTTCGCGCATCCTTACCGCCGAAGTGGTTGGCGAAAAGCACTACAATACTACCCAGCGCGTGAAAAATATTTTGCAACGCTACAAAGACCTGCAGGATATTATCGCCATTCTCGGGATGGACGAACTTTCGGAAGAGGACAAGCTGGTGGTGCATCGTGCCCGCAGGGTACAGCGTTTCCTCTCACAGCCTTTCCACGTGGCCGAACAGTTTACAGGAATCCCCGGCGTCATAGTTTCTATCGAAGACACCATCAAAGGTTTTAATATGATCATGGATGGTGAAACAGATCAATATCCGGAAGCTGCCTTCAACATGGTGGGAACCATCGAGGAGGTTATTGCCAAAGGCAACAAACTCATGGCTGAAGACCAGGAATAAGTATTTTTTTTAAAGATGAAAATTGAAATCATAACACCTGATAAAACGATATTCGCCGGAGAGGGCAAGCTGGTACAGTTGCCGGGACTCGATGGTTTGTTTGCAATATTGCAAAACCACGCACCGCTCATCGCATCGCTCAAAGCCGGAAAAGTTAAGATAATAGATAATTCCGATGTCGTTGCTTACTACGACATCACCAGCGGTGTGGTGGAAGTGAAGGAAAACCATGTGTTGGTGCTGGTTGAATAAAAATTGAGTTGTGAAAATAATGAATAAACATTTCCATATAAAATCAGGCCTGTGGCGCAATCTGTTGATCTTTGGCGGTTTGTTGCTGTTTGCCGTTTTTCAGGCGATGTCGCTGGGCGGACAAACCGGGCATCCGCAGACCGATGTGCACCACAAAAACGTGCAGGACACTGTTCCCAAGGCGGCTTTCAATGCCGGCGAATTCATCATCGACCACATCGTCGACGCCCACGAGTGGCACATCCTGAGTGTGGGCGATTTTCACCTTACGCTGCCGTTGCCCGTCATACTGTGGCACAAGGGTGCGCTGCATGTTTTTATGTCGAGCCGTTTTAACCACGGACATGCACAATACAAAGGTTTCGCTATTGCAAATGAAGGTGATAATAAAGGCAAAATTGTAGAGATGCTCACTGTGCACCCTCAGGACGATCAGCGCATCACCATGGTGGAAAACGAGGAGCTGCCGCTCGATTTTTCCATCACCAAAAATGTGTGTTCCATCTTTATCAGCGTGATATTATTAACCTGGCTTTTTGTTTCGATAGCCCGCACCTACCGCCGTAGAAGCGGCAAAGCACCCAAGGGAATACAGTCGCTGCTGGAGCCGCTTATCCTTTTTATCCGCGACGACATCGCCAAAGGATCTATTGGCGAAAAAAAATATGAACGCTACATGCCTTTTCTGCTGACCTTGTTCTTTTTTATTTTTTTGAACAACCTCCTGGGCTTGGTTCCCATCTTTCCGGGTGGCGCCAACGTAACAGGAAACATTGCTGTGACCGGGGTCCTTGCTTTGTTTACCTTTTTCATCACCAACCTGAGCGCAGGACGCAGTTACTGGATGCACATTTTTAATACGCCCGGCGTACCGTGGTGGCTCAAAATGCCTCTGCCACTCATGCCCATCGTGGAGCTTTTCGGTATGTTCACCAAGCCTTTTGTACTGACGGTGCGACTTTTTGCCAATATGACCGCCGGCCACATCATCGTGATGGGCTTTTTCAGTTTGATATTTATTTTTGGTGAAATGAGCCTTGGGGCAGGCTATAGCATCTCGGTGGTATCGGTAGTCTTTG